>Ga0308158_10004167_pt1 | contig 12323 bp, 8 predicted proteins | sample PhyBR2_FD_201038 | JGI IMG/M metagenome (GOLD analysis project Ga0308158, IMG submission 201038) | Phyllosphere microbial communities from UC Gill Tract Community Farm, Albany, California, United States - DLSLB.R2 | ecosystem: Host-associated > Plants > Phyllosphere > Unclassified | place: USA...
AGCGGCACGCCGAGGAGGGCGACCACTGCCGTGATGACGATCCCGCCGTAGGGTACGCCGCTGCGGTTCATCCGCTGCGCGAACTGCGGGGCCGACCCGGCCACCGACATCGACCTGAGGATGCGCCCGGTCGTGTAGAGCCCCGCGTTGAGTGAGGACAGGGCCGCAGTGAGCACAACGAGGTTCATCACGGTGTCCGCGCCCTTGACGCCGATGAAGGAGAAGAAGGTGACGAACGGGCTCTCTCCGTCGACATAGTCGGTGAAGGGCAGGAGGAGGGCAAGCAGGGTGAGCGATCCGACGTAGAAGACCGCGATGCGCAGGATGACGGAGTTGATGGCCTTGGGCATCACCTTCTCCGGGTGCTCCGTCTCGCCGGCGGCCGTGCCCACGAACTCGATGGAGGCATAGGCGAAGACGACGCCCTGCATGAGGATGATCGCCGGCAGCGCACCGTTGGGGAAGAGTCCGCCGTTGTCGAGGATCATCGACAGTCCGGGATCGTGACCGGCCACGGGGGTGCCGAAGATGAGGAAACCGACCCCGACGACGAGGAAGATGATGAGGGCGGCGACCTTGATGAGCGCGAACCAGAACTCGAGCTCTCCGAAGACCTTGACGGAGATGACGTTGAGTCCGAGGACGAGGACGAGCGCGATGAGCGCCCACGCCCATTGCGGCACGGTCGCGATCCAGGCGACGTAGCGGCCGAAGAAGCCCATGTAGAGCGCGGCCGCGGTGATGTCGACGATCGCGGTCGTCGCCCACACCAGCCAGTAGAACCACCCGGAGATGAACGCGGCCTTCTCGCCGAAGAACTCACGGGCATAGGAGACGAACGACCCGGTGGTCGGGCGGTGCAGGACGAGTTCGCCGAGCGCGCGGAGGATGAGGAACGCGAAGAACCCACAGACCGCGTAGGAGAGCACGATGGACGGCCCCGCCTCGTGGAGCCGACCGCCCGCACCGAGGAAGAGCCCGGTGCCGATCGCCCCGCCGATGGCGATCATCTGCACTTGGCGCGGGGCTAGGTTCTTCTGATACCCGGAGTCCTCGGCGGTGAGGTTCGGTCGGGTCGGGCCCGAGCCCGGTTCTGCGGGTGCGACGGCGGCGCTGCGGTCGGAGCCGAGATTGTCAGTCATGAGTGTCCTCGTTCGTTGAGTACAGATGGTCTTGTCAGAAACAGGCGGTCAGGTGGTCAGGAAGTCGATGGCAGGTGACCCGGAGTCGGGTCGCTCACACGGTCGTGAGGTTCGCCAGCCGTTCGGGTCGGAGCAGACGTTCGAGTTCGGAGGCGGTCATCAGCCCGTGTTCGAGCACGAGTTCGGCGACGCCGCGGCCGGTCTTCAGCGCCTCCTGGGCGATCATCGTCGCCGCCTGGTACCCGATGGTGGGGTTGAGTGCGGTGACGAGTCCGATGGAGTGTTCGACGGCAGCGCGGGTGAGTTCCGGATTGGCGGTGATGCCTGCGATGCAGCGGGTCGTCAGCGTCCGCGACGCCGATTCGAGGTGGGAGATCGACTTGTGCAGGCTGTGCAGGATGACGGGTTCGAAGGCGTTGAGCTGCAGCTGCCCGGATTCGGCGGCCGCGGTGATCGTGACATCGTTGCCGATGACTTCGAACGCGACCTGGTTGACCACCTCGGGGATGACGGGGTTGATCTTGCCCGGCATGATCGACGATCCCGACTGCACGGCGGGCAGGTTGATCTCGTTGAATCCGGCTCGCGGACCCGAGGACAGCAGCCGCAGATCGTTGCAGATCTTCGAGATCTTCACGGCGATGCGCTTGAGCACCCCGGACAGGTGGACGAAGGATCCGACGTCCTGGGTCGCCTCCACGAGGTCGGGCGCGGTGACCAGAGGCAGCCCGGTCAGCTGCGCGAGATGGTCGCGGACCGCCTCGGCGTATCCGGCTGGTGCGTTGAGGCCGGTGCCGATGGCGGTGGCGCCGAGGTTGATCTCGTGGACCAGCGACTCGGCCTCCCCGAGGCGCTCGCGGTCCTCCCCGATCGTCACAGCGTAGCTGCCGAAGGCCTGGCCGAGTGTCATCGGCACGGCGTCCTGCAGCTGGGTGCGTCCCATCGTGACGATGTCGTGGAATTCGGACGCCTTCACGGCGAACGCGTCCTGAAGTTCCCCGAGGGCGGTGAGCAGCCGTTTGATCGCGAAGATCGTACCGAGCTTGACCGCCGTCGGGTAGGCGTCGTTCGTCGACTGGCTGAGGTTGACGTGGTCGTTCGGGCTGATCCGCGTGTAGGTTCCGCGCGGCTGCCCGATGATCTCCAGCGCACGGTTCGCGATCACCTCGTTGGCGTTCATATTCGACGAGGTGCCCGCCCCACCTTGGATGACGTCGATGGGGAACTGGTCGTGCAGCTTCCCGTCGATGATCTCCCGGCAGGCCGCGACGATCGCGTCCCGCCGCTGCTCATCGAGGAGGCCGAGGTCGTGGTTGGCCCTGGCGGCGGCGAGCTTGACCGCGGCGAGTCCGCGGATGAGGTCGGGGTTGGACTGCAGGGTCTGCGCGGTGATCGGGAAGTTCTCGACCGCCCGCAGCGTATGGATGCCCCAGTAGGCATCGCCCGGGATCTCCCGGTCGCCGAGGAGGTCGTGCTCGATGCGTGTATCCGTGCTCATGGTTCTCGTGTCGCCTTTGTTCGTCGTTGTTGCTGATGCCTGTCGGTGCTGGTGGGTGGTTCGGCTGCGGAGGCTCAGGAGGCGACCGACCGGGTGCGTTCCCACTCGCCGAGGCGGTCCTCGACCTCGCGGGTCACGCGCAGTCCGCCGACTTCCCGTCCTCCGCCGAGGATGGGCGGGCTGACGATGTCGCCAGCCTTTTCGGTCGGTGCGGGCAGAGCGGAGAGGATCCGGGTGGCGATCGGCAGCCTGGCCCGATCCGAGCCGTCGGCGATCTTGACGGCGATGCCCATGCCGTCGATCCCGAGCAGCTGAACCGCTTCGGCGCCGTCCTTGGCGATGAGTCCGGGGACGGTGCGCATGAGCGCGGTGACGTCGCGCCCGGCACCGGCGACCATGTCCGGGTGGTCGCGCATGGCGGCGGCGACGCGCGCCGCGCTCGTGCCGGTCGAGACGGTGGACAGGCGAGCGAAAGCGCGGGCCATTCCGGTCAGCGAGATCGCCGGCAACGGTGTTCCACATCCGTCGGTCGACACGGTCGCCGGCGTCTCGCCGGTGAGTTCGGCGATGGTGGCGCCGATGTGCCGCTGCAGAGGGTGGGTGGGATCGAGGTAGCCCGCGAGGTCCCAGCCGTTGATCCGGCAGGTCGCGACCATGGCCGCGTGTTTGCCCGAGCAGTTCTGGGCCAAGCGGCTGCGCTGTCCGCCGGCGGCGAGGTGGGCTTCGCGCTCGGGCGCCCCATAGGGAAGGTCGATGACGTTGCCGAGGGCGGTCTCGTCGAGCTCGTACTGATGAAGGATCCGGCGGGCACCGTCGATGTGTTCGGGGGATCCCGAGTGGCTGGCCGCGGCGAGAGCGAGGAGCTCGGTCGGCAGATCGAGGCCGAGACGCAGCATCGCAAGCAGCTGCAGGGGCTTGAGGGTCGACCGAGGATAGAAGGGCGCATCGATATCACCGGCGGAGGTGAGCGGCCGGCACTCGGAGTCGACGACCGCGAAGGAACCGTAGTGCACGCCTTCGACGAGATCACCGCGGGTGACCTCGACGAGTGGGACATGGGCGCGGTGGGTCGCGGTGGGGGTGGCTGTGTGGGTCATGGTCTTCCTGGATTTCGGGCGGGGACGGGTAAGGACGGGGCGCAGTGCGCCGGCTCTGCAGAAGTGGTCAGCCGCCGGGCGGAGCGGCGAGGTCGGTGACGGCGACAGCGACCTGAGCGAGGTGCTCGGCCATGGCGTCGCGGGCACGGGCGCTGTCGCCGGCTTCGATCGCGCGGACGATCTCCGCATGCTCGACGTCGGAGTCCGGTTGACGGCTGGCGGCGAGGTTGAGGAGCTCGGACTGGGCGGTCAGGGCACCGCGGAGTTCGGCGATGACGCTTTCGAAGACTCGGTTTCCGCTGGCTCGGGCGATGGCGATGTGCAGCTCTCCGTCGAGCTCGACCCAGCCGCGGGGACTCGGCTCGGCGCTCATCGACTGCAGCAGGGCGTGGAGACGGACGAGGTCGGCCTCGGTGCGCCGAGTGGCCGCGAGTTCGGCGGCGGGAACTTCGATATGCGGTCGGGCCTCGTGGAGATCCCGGGAGGAGTAGTCGCCGAGGTGCAGTCCGGTCTCCGGAGCGGAGGCGATGACGAAGGTGCCGCTGCCGGTCTTCGTCTCGGTCAGCCCGAGGGTTGCCAGCGAGCGCAGGGCTTCGCGGATGACGGGACGGCTGACGGCGTATCGGTCGGCGAGCTTCGCTTCGGAGGGAAGGCGGTTGCCGACGGGAAAGGTGCCGTCGGCGATCTCGGCACGCAGACTGCGCACGACGCCCTCACCCGCGGACAGTCGTTCTACGGCCGTGCGTCTGGCCGTGGGTTCGGCCGGGCTGTTCGTCCCCATGACCACTCCTCCGGTTCGATCCGATCATTGATCCGGCACACAGCCCACCAGACAAACCTGTCAAGCTGTATGACAGGTTTGAGTGTAATCCCGCTCACCCAACGTGCGTCAACCCATCAGAGAGGCGTTTCAGACTCTGAGATTCACGGTCGCTTGCCCGTGCTGCCCGCGAGCGGGTGTCTCCTGCGGGTGGATTCACCGCGACATCCGCGCAGAGTTCGAGGTGGATCCACCCGCAGGGAACACCCCGGCCCATGCAGAAAGGGCTGGCCCACATGCAAGACCATGAAAAACGGGCTGGGTGCCGAGAAACGCATGCGCACACGCGTTTCTCGACACCCAGCCCGTTTCTCGACGAAGGCTGAAGCCAAGCCCCAGTCAGTCAGCCACGTAGTACATGCGCTTGTTGACGAACTCATCCATGCCGTAGGGGCCGAGTTCGCGGCCGAAGCCCGAGCGCTTCGTGCCGCCGAACGGGATCTCCGCACCCTCTCCGGCAGGGGTGTTGACGTTCGACATGCCGACATCGAGGCGCTGAGCGAGCTTCGCGGCACGCTCCTCGTCCTTGGCGAACACCGCGCCGCCGAGGCCGAAGCGCGAATCATTGGCCAGGGCCAGTGCTTCGTCATCGCTGCTGACCTTGTACACGGTGGCCACGGGGCCGAAGAGCTCTTCGCGGTAGGCGTCCATCTCCGAGGTGACTCCGGTGAGCACGGCCGGCGAGACGTACGCGGATCCGTCGGTGGCGAGCTCGCCGCCGACGAGGGTCGCACCCTGCTCGACGGCACGGTCGAGCTGCTTGCGCAGGTTCTCGGCAGCCGAACGCGAGGACAGGGGCGAGTACCTGCCGTCGCCCGCCTCGGCGGGGGTGCCCTTCTCCCAGGACTGGGCGCGCTCGGTCAGACCGGACACGAAGTCGTCGTAGATGTCGTCCATGACGATCATCCGCTTGTTCGCGTTGCAGACCTGGCCGGTGTTGTACAGGCGGGTGCCCCATGCGGTGTCGACGGCCTCGTTCATGTCGTCGGTATCGAGGATGATGTACGGGTCGGAGCCGCCGAGCTCCAGCACGGCCTTCTTGAGGTACTTGCCGGCCGTGGCGGCCACGGCCGATCCGGCGCGCTCGGAACCGGTCAGGGACACGCCTTCGACGCGGTCGTCGGCGATGATCGTCTCGATCTGCTCGTGCGTGGCGTAGATGTTGGAGTACACGCCTTCGGGGATGCCGGCTTCCTTCATGATCTCGGCGATCTTCGCCGAGGAGCGGGGGCAGATCTCCGCATGCTTGAGGATGATCGTATTGCCGAGCACGAGGTTCGGTGCGGCGAAGCGGGCGACCTGGTAGTAGGGGAAGTTCCAGGGCATGATGCCCAGCAGCGTGCCGACGGGGCGGCGCTGGATGAAGGCCTTGCCGCCGGACATCGATTCGATCGGCTCGTCGGCGGCGAACTTCGGTCCGTTGTCGGCGTAGTAGTTGAAGATCGCCTCGCAGAACTCGGCCTCTTCCTCACCTTCGGCGGTGGGCTTGCCCATCTCCTCGGCGATGATCTTCGCGAGCTCTTCCTTGCGCTCGCCGAAGAGAGCGGCGACCTTGTTGACGATCGCGGCGCGTTCCTCGATCGTCTTCTCGCGCCAGCTCAGGTAGCCCTTGTGTGCGGATTCGAGGACCTGCTGGACCTCTTCGTCGGTGGCATTGTCGAACTTCTCGACGACTTCACCGGTGGCCGGGTTCTCGACACGGTAGCCGCCTGCAGCACTGCCTACGTTGCTCATTCCAGACTCCTTTGACTTGTGCGCGCCTGTTGGCGCCGCTGAAGCAATTGCATACCTGTTTGCCGCCCGAATCGACGGAATGCGTATGCCTGCCACCCACGCTATCAATACGTGACCCGCGCAACAAGTGCCGAAACCTGGGGGAATCCTCAGTCCCCGATCGTCCGTGGCCCCCTCGCCGAGGCGGTGCGGATTCCGAATCGGTCACGACGAAATCCGAACCGCGCTCGCGAGGAGAGAACTCCGGCCTCGATCGGGGACCACCCTCCTCGGCGAGGGGCCCGCTCCGGTCCCTGTTCATCGAACCAGAGGACCGAAACGGTTCACCTCGCGTCGCGGGAACTCACCGCCCCACGAGGTCGAGTCCGGCGCGCACGATGGAGTCCGTGTCGATCCCGTGGATCGCATAGGCCTCCCCCACCGAGGATGCCTGACCGAATTCGGTGACCCCGAGGTTCCGTGTGCGGTCCCCGCGCACTCCGGAGAGGAACGCGAGAGTGTGCGGGTGCCCGTCGAGGACGGTGACCAGCGGTGCCGGATGTTCTGCGGGGAAGAGTTCGTCGGCGATGGCCGAGCGGACACTCGAGCGGACCCGAGACCGATCCTGCACCGACCGGAACACCTTCGACGGTGAGCTGAGGCAGACGATTCCCGCCCGCACACCCAGGGATTCCAGTCGGGCCGCCGCCGCGATCACCTCGGTCATGATGGCCCCGGCGCCGACGAGGGTGACCTCGTCCTCGGCGGCCGGTCTCGTTGTCAGCCGGTAGCCGCCGGCGATGACCTGATCACGGCGGCGTTCCCGCAGCAGCGGATCTTCGGGCACATCTGCGAGCTCCTGCGCTACCGGTCTCGTCGTCAGTCGGAAGTAGGCGGAGTCGCCGTCCGGGTCGGCGAGTTCGCGCAGCGCTTCGAGCAGGGTCCACTCGAGGTCCTGGGCGAAGGCCGGCTCCCAGCTCGTCAGGCCCGGGATCTCCAAGGTCACCGACGGTGTGTTGAACGACTGGTGGGCCCCGCCTTCGGGCGCAAGCGATACCCCTGAGGGCGTGCCGACCATGATCGAACGCCCACCCGCGTAGAGGCTGAAGGTCCAGGGCTCGAGAGCACGGTTGATGAAGGGATCGTAGATCGTGGCGATCGGCAGCAGTGGCTGTCCCCAGCGCTGCCCGGTCGATCCGAGCTCCCCGGCCAGGGAGACGAGATTGACCTCGGCGATGCCGAGTTCGATGTGCTGTCCGCTCGTGCCCTCCTGCCACCGCAGCACCCGTTCCCGATCGTCGGAGAACCAGTCATGCCGGCCCGCCGGTGACCAGATTCCGGTCTTGTTGATCCATCCGCCGAGGTTCGTCGACGTCGCGACGTCCGGCGACAGGGTCACAACCCGCTGGGCCACCTCGGGGGCGACGTGCTTGAGGTCGGAGAGGAACCGGCCCAGCGCCGCCTGCGTGGAGATCTGCGGTCGCGGAGTGAATCCCAGCTCGGCAGGCACTGCGGCCACGGCATGGTCGGTGACCGGCTCCCGTCGCAGCCGCCGCGCGGTTTCGGCACAGAACCGGCCGGCCGGGGTGTCCGGAGCGAAGGCGACCCACGGATCGTCCAAGTCCATCCCCGAGGCGGCCGCGAGCTCGCGCATCTGCGCTTCGGTCAGCTGCGCGGCATGGTTGCCGGGATGGCCCTCCGTGGCCAGCCCCTTGCCTTTGATCGTGTAGGCGAAGACCACCGTCGGCCGGTCGTCGTCGATGGCGTCGAACGTCGACACGAGCTGGCCGAGGTCATGTCCACCCAGGTCACGGATGAGGGAGGCGAGACCGTCCGCGTCGAAGCCGTCGATGACCGCGGACAGGGCGGTCGCCTCGGTGTCGGTGAGTCCCGTGAGCAGCCGGTCGTGGATCTCGGACGGGTGGGCGCGCAGCAGCCGCTGGTATTCGGGATTGGGCATCTGCACGAGCCGCTTCTTGAGCGCCTCGCCGCCGGGGGCCGCGAACACGGCTTCGAGTCGGCGCCCCCACGGGCAGGTGAGCACCTGCCACCCGGCGGCATCGAACATGCCCTGCAAACGGCGGATCTGGACGTCGGGGATGACCCGGTCGAGCGACTGCCGGTTGAGGTCGACGATCCACACGATCTCGCCGAGGCTGCGCACCTCCGGATCGATGATCGCCTCCCACACCGCCCCTTCGTCCATCTCGGCGTCGCCGAGCAGGGAGTAGAACCGTCCGGCTTCCGGGGTCTCGGGGAACCGGTCGGAGACGTAGCGGTGGGACAGGGCCGCCCAGATGGGAGCGGTCGCGCCGATGCCCACGGATCCGGTGGAGAAGTCCACCGTGTCCGGGTCCTTCGTCCGTGACGGGTAGGGCTGGAGTCCCCCGCGGCTGCGCAGGGTGTCGAGGAATTCCTCGCCGAGGTCTCCGAGCAGATAGTTGATCGCGTGGAGGACCGGCGAGGCATGCGGTTTGACCGAGACGCGGTCGATGGCGCGCAGTCGGGTGAACCACAGCGCCGTCATGATCCCGGTCATCGAGGCCGACGAGGACTGATGGCCGCCGACCTTGACCCCGTCCGGGTTGACCCGGCCGCGGTTGGCACGGTCGATGATCGAGGTCGCCAGCCACAGCACGCGCTGGGCGATCTCGTCGAGGATCTCATCATCTCCCGAGGTCGAGGCGCGCAGCGGACGGTCATTCGTCCCGGGCGGGCTGACCTGCAGGGAGGTCTCGAATTGGTGGCGGTCCGTGTCCTGTGGTGTTGGCGCCTGAGCCGCCGATTCTTGTGCTGTCGACTCCTGTGCGGTGCTCATCGTCAGAAGATCGAGGAGTAGGCGTTGAGTGCGAGCTGTCCGCCGAGGTGGGCGTAGAGGACGGTGGAATCCCTGCCGATCGTACCGTCTCCGACGAGGTCGAGGAGTCCGGCCATCGACTTGCCCTCGTAGACGGGGTCGAGAATGACGCCTTCGAGCTGGGCGGTGGTGCGGATCGCGTTCACGGTCGTCTCGTCGGGGATGCCGTAGGCCGGGCCTTCCCAACCGGTGCGGATATCGACGTCGTCGGCGGTGATCTCACGCCCGAGGCCGATGAGTTCGGCAGTGGTGTTCGCGATCCTCTTCACCTGGTCGCGGGTCTTCTCGATCGTGGCCGAGGCATCGATGCCGATGACCTTGCGCTTCGGTCCGCCGGCGGCTTCGAGGGCGGCGAATCCAGCGATCATTCCGGCGTGCGTCGAGCCGGTCACGGTGCACACGACGATGGTGTCGAAGAAGACGCCGAGCTCCTTCTCCTGGTCGGCGACCTCATATGCCCAGTTCGCAAAGCCGAGTCCGCCGAACTTGTGCTCGGAGGCGCCGGCCGGGATCGGGTAGGGCTTGCCGCCTGATTCTTCGACCTCGGCCAGGGCGTTCTCCCAGCTCGAGCGGATGCCGATGTCGAATCCGGCCGAGTCGAGGCGGACGTCGGCTCCCATGATGCGCGAGAGTTCGATATTGCCGACCTTGTCGTTGACCGGGTCCTCCCAGTCGACCCAGCGTTCCTGCACCAGGCGCGCCTTCAGTCCAAGGTGAGCGGCAACGGCGGCGACCTGGCGGGTGTGGTTGGACTGGTAGCCGCCGATGGACACGAGGGTGTCCGCACCCGAGGCGAGTACGTCGGGAACGATGTACTCGAGCTTGCGGGTCTTGTTGCCGCCGAAGGCGAGTCCTGAGTTGACGTCTTCCCGTTTGGCCCAGACGCGGGCCCCGCCGAGGTGGTCGCTCAGTCGCGGGAGCTCGTGCACGGGGCTCGGCCCGAAGGTGAGTGGGTAGCGTTCGAAGTCGGTGATGGCCATGATGTCCTCTGTTCTCTGAAGCGTTCGCTTCGGGGCGATCGCTCTCTCGTGCGATGTGTCCTGTGCGATGTGTCCTGGATCGCAATATGCAATATATTGCATTCTGCTGACGGTTACAATGGGTCAGAGTTCGAGTCCCATCCCGCGGGACGAGACCCACCCACTCAGAGACAAGGTGACCGAGCGTGCCGATCCCCACGGATTCCCCCGCCCCGCAGCGCAGCCTGCTGCGCGATGACGTCTATCGGTCGATCCGCGACGCCATCGTCCGCGGCCAGCTCGCCCCCGGAGAACAGTTGCGCGATCAGGAGCTCGGCGCCTGGCTCCAGGTATCCAGAACGCCCGTGCGCGAGGCACTCCAACGCTTGGCACAGGCCGGACTCGTCGTGGCGGAGCCGGGCCGGATGACGCGCGTGGCCCCAGAGGATCCGGAACTCATCCTCGCGGCCCGGCAGATCGCCGCCGAACTCCACGGCCTGGCGATCGACCTCGCCTTCCCCGCCCTCGACGCGGCGGCGCTGGGTGAGATGGAGCAGGCGAACGGCCGATTGAGCGCGGCCCTCGCAGTCGGCGACGCCGAGGCGGCGATCGCCGCCGATGACGATTTCCACGAAGTGGCCCTCACCCGATCCGGCAACCCCCTCATTCCCGATCACCTCGAGGTCGTCACCGCCACTCTGCGCCGAGCGGAGTTCCTGCACTTCGAATCGGTGAAGGGATCGGCCTCACCGGAGCAGCACACCGAGATCATCGCCGCCATCCGCGCCGGTGAGCATGCGCATGCCGTCGCACTGACGAAGGCGAACTGGTCAACCATCGAAGGGGATTCGCCGCAGACGGCCTGAGTCGAACACCTTCCGACCGCGGATTCCGAATCGGCAACACCACTGCCTCCTCGACGACGCCACCGTCATAGCCAATTCATTTAGTCATCTGATGACTTGTGCTAGAGTCCTCACCACGATCACCGACGATCAAAGGACTGACGATGTCATCAATGACGAAACGCATCACGACCACCCTGCTCGCGACCGCCGCGAGCGCTGCTCTGCTGACGGGTACAGCTGCAGCCCCAGGAATGGCCGCCACCGCACAGACCGCACAGACCGCGCCTGCGGATTCTGCCGCCGCTCAAACCATCGGCAAGAAAGCATCGACAATGCCGGCCGCCCCGTCGGCCGGCTGCGGCACCGAGCAGAAGCCCGGCAACGACGAGAAGACGATCTCGACGGAAGACGGCGAGCGCAGCTACCGGATCAACATCCCGCGCGACTACGAGCTTGAGACTCCCCTGCCGCTCGTCCTCGGGTTCCACGGCAACGGTTCCGACGGCGCCGAATTCCAGAACTACACGGGGCTGCCGACCCTGCCCGCGATCACCGTCTTCCCCGACGGCGACCTCAATGACGGCAAACGCTCCTGGCAGGGCGCCCCGTACGCCAGCGGCGCCGATGACGTCGCGTTCGTCGCCGAGCTGCTCGATGCGATCGAATCCGAGCACTGCATCGACCTCAATCGGGTCTATGCCACCGGCAAGTCGAACGGCGGCGGCATGGTCTCAGTCCTCGCCTGTCACCTGCGCGATCGCTTCTCCGCGTTCGCTCCCGTCGCCGGCGCCTACTATCCGCAGTCGACAGAGGGCTGCGATTACTCGACGCCCACACCGATGCTCGCGATCCACGGCACCGGGGACGCGACGATGCACTACGAAGGCGGCCACCGCCAGGGCGAGGACTACCCGGGAGTCCGCGAGTGGATCCAGCCATGGGCGGAGGCCTCCGGCTGCGCGAGAACGAAGGAACGCCAGGTCGGACGCAAGGGCGAAGACGTTGCGCGCACCCAGTGGACGAGATGCGACGCCTCCGTCGAGCTCTACTCCGTCGCCGACGGCGGCCACGTCTGGCCCGGTGAGGTCGTCTACAGCGGCGGCGGATACGTCACGAAGAACTTCTCAGCCACGAACACGGTCTGGGACTTCTTCCGCAGCCACCCGGGAACAACGCAGGGGCCCACCCAGAAGTGACCGTTGACACACATCACTCAAAGTGATTAGATGACTTAAACACTTGAAGGAGAGCACCATGACGTCCACCGTCGGACTCGTCGAACGCCTCACTCGCGAAATCGTCGACACCATCCGCACCGAGAACCTCCAGCCCGGGCAGACCCTGCCGTCGGCGAAAGTCCTCGCCGCACGCTTCGAGGTCACCGTGCCC
>Ga0308158_10004171_pt1 | contig 12319 bp, 13 predicted proteins | sample PhyBR2_FD_201038 | JGI IMG/M metagenome (GOLD analysis project Ga0308158, IMG submission 201038) | Phyllosphere microbial communities from UC Gill Tract Community Farm, Albany, California, United States - DLSLB.R2 | ecosystem: Host-associated > Plants > Phyllosphere > Unclassified | place: USA...
TGCCCCAGCCGGGCGGCGGCTCCCCCCGGGTGGACCTCGTTGCCGCCTACCCCGGCGCGGACTCCACCCTGATGCACGCCGCCCTTGAAGCAGGAGCGGAGGGCATCGTCCTGCAAGGTACCGGAAGCGGCAATGCGAATACCAGCATCTGCTCCGAGGTCGCCGCTGCGGTGGCGTCCGGCGTCGTGGTGGTGACCAGCACCCGTGTGGACGCGGGACCGGTCGTCCCGATCTACGGGGCCGGCGGGGGTGGTGAGGACCTGCGCGTCGCGGGGGCCATCAGCTCCGGCCATCTCCGCCCGTCACAGGCGCTGATTCTGCTCGGCCTCCTGCTCAGGATCAACCCTGACCGGGAGCGGATCACCGAAATCTTCACCCAACGAGGGAGGCCTCCTGAACCTTCCGCCTGACCCCCCAAACATCACGGATTAAACGAATTGAAAGGAAAATCTCATGGCTAAGGACATTCAAGTCGCCTTCGGCGTGGACGTGGACGCAGTGGCAGGCATGCTCGGCTCTTACGGAGGAGAGGACTCCCCGTGCGACATCAGCCGTGGCCTTTTCAGCGGCGAAGTCGGCGGCCCCCGCCTGGTCCGTTTGTTCCAGAAGTACAACCTCCCGGCAACGTGGTTCGTGCCGGGCCACTCAATCGAAACCTTCCCCGAACTGACGCAGATGATCGTGGACGCCGGACACGAAATCGGCGTGCACGGATATTCGCATGAGAACCCGATCGCCATGACGCGGGAACAGGAAACCGCCATCCTGGACCGCGCCATTGAACTGATCGAAAAGGTGTCCGGCCGCAGGCCCACGGGCTACGTCGCGCCGTGGTGGGAGTTCTCGCCCGTCACCAACGAAATTCTCCTTGAGCGCGGCATCAAGTACGACCACTCGCTGATGCACCGTGACTTCGAGCCGTACTACGTCCGGGTCGGGGACTCGTGGAAAAAGATCGATTACACCAAGGACGCCCAGACCTGGATGGAGCCGTTGAAACGCGGGCAGGAAACGGACCTGGTGGAGATCCCGGCCAACTGGTACCTCGATGACCTGCCTCCCATGATGTTCATCAAGGCATCCCCGAACTCGCACGGGTTCGTCAACCCGCGCGACATCGAGGAGATGTGGCGGGACCAGTTCGACTGGGTGTACCGCGAGATGGACCAGGCGGTCTTCACCATGACCATCCACCCGGACGTCTCCGGCCGCCCGCAGGTGCTCCTCATGCTTGAGCGCCTTATCGAACACATCAACTCCCACGAGGGTGTCAGCTGGTGCACCTTCGACCAGATCGCCGACTCCTTCCTCGCACGCAGCCCCCGAAAGGACAGCACGTCATGAGCATTCAAGAACCCGCTGTTGACCTGACGCAGCCCAGGCCGGATGAAAAGCGCCGCTTCCCGGTCTTTTCCAAGCGCAACACCAGCACCGCCACCGTACTTGCCCTGCTCGCCTGGACTGTGGCCGTCTTCGACTACGGCCTGTTCGGCACCCTGCTGCCGGCCATGCAGCAGGAGTTCGGCTGGTCAGCGCCGGAAGCGTACGCCATCAACACCTGGATCGCCGTGGGCACCGCCATCGTCTGCTTCGGGATCGGGCCTGTCATTGACAGGCTGGGGCGCCGCAAAGGAATGATGACCACCATCGGCGGCACCGCCGTCGTCTCTGCCCTGACGGCCGCAATCCCCACCGGCATTCCCGTCCTCAGCAACGCCCTCCTGGTGGTCATCCGTTCCTTCGGTGGACTCGGATTCTCCGAACAGGCCGTGAACGCCACCTACATGAACGAGGTCTACCAGGTCACCGAAGTCGCGGACAAGCGCAAGCGTCCCGGCTTCCACTACTCCTTCATCCAGGGCGGCTGGCCCCTCGGATTCCTGCTGGCCAGCGCACTGGCACTGGCCTTCCTGCCCTCGCTCGGCTGGCGTGCCCTGTACCTGATGGCCACCATTCCCGCTGCCATCATCGTGTGGACCATCATGCGGAAGCTCAAGGAAACCCCCCAGTTTGAACTGCACCACAAACTGACCGAGCTTGAAAAGCACGGGAAATCAGGGGATGCCCACGCGCTGGCCCACGCCTACGGTGTGGAGCACTCCTCGGCAGCCCCGCTCAAGCGCATCTGGGAGCCGCACCTGCGCCGGAACACCATCGTGTTCTCCATCGCCTGGATCGTAAACTTCTTCGGCATCACCATCTTCAGCGTCCTGGGCAGCTCGGTGCTGAAGAACGCCAAGGGCGTGGAACTCTCCGACGCCTTCTGGATGCTGATCGTCATCAACCTGCTGGCCTACTTCGGCTACGTCTTCCACGGCTGGCTCGGTGACAAGATCGGCCGGAAGCGGACCATCATCGGCGGCTGGATCCTCTCCGGCATCTCCTTCGCCATCATGCTCAGCCCCATCGCCACCAGCCCGGTCATGATCATCATCACCTACGGCGCCGGCCTCTTCTTCCTGGTGGGCCCGTACGCGGCCATCCAGTACTTCATGGCCGAGTGCTACCCGGTGAGCTGCCGGGCCACCGGAACCGCGTTCATCGGCGCCATGAGCCAGCCCGGAACCATCCTTGGCGGTGCCATCTTCACCGCCATCGCCGCCGGGAGCGGCACCGGCACCGCCGCCCTCTGGGTCGGTGCCGCCGGCACTCTGCTCTCCGGGCTCCTGATGTTCGCCGCCAAGCCCCCTGCTGAAGCCCTGATGGAGGACCACCCCCATGACGTCGCCTAACAAAGTCGCTATCATCACCGGTGCCGCCAGTGGCATCGGGCGTGCCCTTGCCGTCCACTACGCCCGCCAGGGGGTGCAGTCCGTCATCGGCACCTTCCCCGGCGACCCCCACGATCCGGAGGAAACCCTGCGGCTGGTCAAGGACGCCAATGGTGAAGCGGTGATCCACGAGGTGGATGTCCGCACCACTGCGTCCGTGGACGCCCTTGCCCAGCGGGCCGTGGACGAGTACGGCCGGCTGGACTACGCCATCGCCAACGCCGGGATCCTCCGCAATTCCCCGCTGGGGGAGATGACGGACGAGCGCTGGCACGACATGCTCAACGTGGACCTCACCGGCGTGCTGCGCACGCTGCGTGCAGGGGCGGAGAGAATGACCGACGGCGGCGCGCTGGTTGCGGTGTCGTCCATCGCCGGCGGGGTCTACGGGTGGGAGGAACACGCCCACTACGCCGCCGCCAAGGCAGGCGTGCTGGGCCTGGTCCGCAGCGTGGCGGTAGAGCTCGGCCCGCGGCAGATCCGGGCCAACGCCGTGATCCCCGGCCTCATCGAAACCCCGCAATCCCTGGACCCGGTGAACTCGCTGGGCCCCGAAGGGCTGAAGCGGGCAGGGAATGACATCCCGTGGGGCCGGGTGGGAAAGCCGGAGGAAGTGGCAAGCGTGATCGGTTTCCTCACCTCCGACGAGTCCCGCTACATCACCGGGCAGGCCCTGGTGGTGGACGGCGGCCTCACCGTTAAGATGCGCGCCTGACGGCGCCCGCTAGGAAAGGACACCATGAACACATCGACTCATGCTGATGACCAGGCTTCCGGTCATGCTCCAGCCGGGAACGGCCGCGGGGTGGTGGTCACCGGCGGTTGCAGCGGAATCGGCAAAGCCATTGCCGAGGCATTCCTGGCCAACGGGGACAGGGTGGCCGTGCTGGACCGCGCCGGAGGGGACGGCACTATCCGCGTGGATGTGGCCGACGAAGCCAGCGTACGGGCGGCCTTCGCCGAGGCCCGTGACAGGCTGGGCGGGATCGACGTCCTGGTCAACAGCGCGGGCCTGCTGACGGAGTCTCCGCTGGAGGACATGTCCCTGGCCATGTGGAACGAGACCCTCACGGTGGACCTGACCGGTGTGTTCCTGTGCTGCCGGGAGGTGGTGGGGGAGATGCGGCAGCGCAAGTGGGGCCGCATCATCAACATCGCCTCCCAGCTGGCCATCAAGGGCGGAGTAGGGCTAACGCATTACAGCGCCGCCAAGGCCGGCGTCGTCGGGCTGTCCAAGGCCCTTGCCCTGGAAACGGCTGCGGACAACGTGCTGGTCAACTGCATCGCGCCGGGCCCGATCGAGACACCGCTCGTGGAGGGCATCTCGGAAAGCTGGAAGGCCGCGAAGCGTGCCGAGCTGCCGCTGGGGAGGTTCGGGACGCCCGAGGAAGTAGCACCCGCTGCCGTGCTGCTGGCCAGCGACCCGGGCGGAAACCTGTTCGTCGGACAAACGCTGGGGCCCAACTCCGGCGACGTCATGCCGTAAGGAACGGGAACGACATGTGCGGTGCCTGCGGAAGGACCACCGTGGCCGACCCTGCCCTGGGGCCGGTGCGAACCATGCGGCAACACCTGATCGTGGCAGGCGCAGTCAACACGGTCTGCACCGGCCTCCCCGGCGCGCCGAAGGTGACAGCCCTCAAGGACGGCTGGCTGATGACCGGTCCGGCGGGCGCTTCCAGGCAATGCCAAACCCTCGATGAACTGTGGCGGGCCGTGCTCGGCTGCTTCACCGATCCGTCCGTCCTGGACCGGCTGGACAGCCGCCGTCGGGCGTATGCCGCTGACCCTGCCAATGCCGGCCTTCCGGCGCGGGCGGCCGGGCTGCTGGCCGACCCGAACATTACCAAGGAGATTTTGAATGACTGATTATTCCCCGCTCTGGTCACCCATCCGGATCGGATCCACCGAGCTGGAGAACCGGGTGGCGCTGGCTCCGATGACGCGGATCAGCGCCACGGAGGACGGGCACGCTACGGAAAGAATGGCTTCCTACTACCAAGGGTTCGCCCGCGGGGGCTTCGGGCTGCTGATCACTGAAGGCATCTACCCGGACACCGCCCACAGCCAGGGCTACCACTTCCAGCCGGGCATCGCTACGGAGGAACAGGCCCGGTCCTGGGCCACAGTGGTGGACGGCGTCCACGCAGCGGGCGCGAAAATCTTCGCGCAGCTGATGCACGCCGGAGCGCAGAGCCAGGGCAACCGGTATGTGACCTCCTCGGTGGGACCCTCCGCGGTGGCGCCCAAGGGGGAGCAGCTGGGGTTCTACCGGGGTGAGGGCCCGTATCCCGTTCCTTCCGAAATCACCGAGGCCCAGATGGAGGAGGTCAGGGACGGGTTCGTCTCGGCGGCGCTGCGGGCCCAGCAGGCCGGCTTCGACGGCGTCGAAATCCATGGCGCCAATGGCTATCTGCTGGACCAGTTCCTCACGGACTACCTGAACCAACGTGAGGACCGCTATGGCGGCTCAGCGGAAAACAGGGTGCGCTTCGCCGCGGAAATCTGCCGCGACGTCCGTGAAGCCGTTGGCCCGGATATGACGGTGGGGATCCGCCTCTCCCAGGCCAAAGTGAGCGACAACGACCACAAGTGGGGCGGGGGAGTGGCGGAAGCCGAAGTCATTTTCAGCACCCTGGGCGCCACGGGGATCGATTTCGTGCACACCACCGAATACCGCGCCACCGAGCCGGCCTTCGCCGATGCCAAGGAAACCCTGGCCGCGCTGGCCAAGCGGTACTCCGGGGTCCCGGTGATCGCCAACGGCAAGCTCGATGATCCGGACACCGCCGTCTACATGCTGGCCGACGGCTCAGCCGATGTCATCGCGTTGGGCAAGGGAGCCTTGGCCAACCGGAACTGGCCGCACCTTGTCCGCCACGATCTGGAGTTCGGGGAACTCGATCCTTCCGTGTTCGCTCCGTTCGCGGACGTTAAGGATTGGGAGCTGGAGGATCCTGTGTAAGCGGCGCGCACTGATGGGAGGCGGGGCCCGGACGGGACCCGCCTCCTCGCGTCAGCGGCGCCGTCGCCTCCGCACAACCCGGCCGTGTGGACGTTTCCCCTCACAAGCGTTTGGAACGGCTTTTCGTGTCAGGCCGGGTGGGCGGACCGGCAGGTTCCGGACCGCTGGCGGCTCCGGCTGTCGTTGGGAGCGTGGCAAGGTCGGGCCGTGACAGGCTCCGGAGCATGGTGATGGCATCCGCAACAGGCACTGGCTGGAAGAATTGCGCGTCGGCGAGTTCGACGGCGGCGATGGCGCGGGGCGCCAGCTCGGCTCCCGCAGCGGTGACGCGCAGCCGTTTGGCGCGGGTATCCGCGGGGTCGACGTCCCGTTCAATGAGTCCTTTGCCTTCCAGGGTGCGCAGGACCTGGGAAGCCATCTTGACGTCGGTGCCGGCCTGGCGGGCCACGGCCAGCTGGTTGGGATGTTCACCCTGCTCGTTGAGCCACCAGGCACACGCGAGCAACACGAACTGCACATGCGTCAGATCGAGCGGAGCCAAAGCTGCTGCAATATCGCGCTGCCAGCGCAGTGTGGCGTGCCAGAGCAGGAATCCAGGGCTTTCGCCGGGGTTGAGCGGCATCAGCCGCCAGCCATCTTTACCAGCGCAACCATCGTCTCCGGCCAGTCGGCAGTGATGCCCGGCCCGATCTCCGGGCCGGCTTCGTCGGCGCCGCTGCCGGTAATCTCCATCCGGTACACCACCCGGATCCGGTCCTGGTCGATCGGGTCGATGAGGTGGGTGGTGCGGAGGAGCAGGTCCCCGAAGCGGGCCTCATCGATGAAGCGTTCGTTTTCAACTGCCTCGGCAAGGAACAGCGGGATCGGGTCTTCCCCCGGGGGCGTCATCAGGATCTGCGTGCCGGGCTCGAATGGGCCGTTGATCTCGATCTTCTCGATCTCCTTGTTCCAGCTGCCCCAGTTCTCCACGTCCGACCAGAGCCGCCAGATTGCCTCCGGTGTTGCTGCCGTCTCGATGCTGTTCTCGTATTCCCACATGTCGGCCTCCCTAAGAAATAGTCTGCGTAGAGATTATCTATCCATAGACTATCTAGTGTCCAGAGGCGATTGATCATGCAGGCGCCGGTTCCCACGGATCTCACCGGAAGGCCTCCTGCACCATCTTCCCGGCGTACGGTCCTGAATTTGCCTTATCGATGCCCACAATGGACAGCGCCACATCTCTTCCTTGCCAGTCGGGGTTAGCTAGCTGGAGCGCTCCCGAATCTCATGGAATCGCCGGAGTAAGAGGGACCTCGGAGGTCGGACAATCAGGAGCGCAGAAGCCAGGAGCAGCGGGAGTCCTTCAGAAGGGGACTCCGCTGCGGAGCGCGACGTTGGCATAGGGGGTCGCTTCTCCTGTCCTGACGATCAACTTCGCGGTAGCGGTCAGCTTCTTAAACTCCTCATGGAGGATGTACTGCACGTGTTCGATCCTGCTGGCGATCCAGGGACCGGCGGCGGTAGTACGGGACTCCTCGGCCGCCAAGGCGCCCTCCACCACAATCTCGTCCAGCATGGCGTCCAGCACTTGCTGGAAGGCGGGGACGCCAGCTACGACGGCGAGGTCAATGACTCGGGCGTCGAGGGGGAGAGGCAATCCGCAGTCGGCCACTACGACAAGGTCGCCGTGGCCGAGCCGGGCGATGCCCTCGCTCAAGGAGGCGTTGAGGATACCGCGCTTCTTCATCAGAGGCCCCCTTGGCTGAGGCCGGCGAGTCGAGGGGAGGGTGGCTGAGCGCCGGCGCGGCCCGCGGCCTCCTGGCCAACGAGCGCACCCTGGGCGCCGCAGGGCATGACGGCATGGGGGACTCGGGCGTGGACGAAAGCCACGGCGGCCACCTCGTCGGCGATCAGAAGGGCGTGTAACTGCCGGCCCGGTCGGCGGATGGTCCTCTCCAGGGTCATGTCTAATCCTTCCCGTGTTACGAAACGCCATGTTATGAAAGGCCACCGCTCGAGTGCACATCCAGGGGGCGTCGAAGTCTCGGCTGAGGCCGCTGAACTAGCTTAAATCCGCACAACTCCAAGGGAAAGCGGTGGTGTGAAATCCCGGCCGTTGACAGTGACGCATCTCACGGCTAGGTTTGTTTTATCACACAGCGATGCCACAAGATAACAGCTAACTAACATGAAGTAGTCAGTCGGCTGAGCATGCGGCGCAGCTGTCAGCCATATATCCGCACAACGGCAATGGAGCCCCTGGGCGCTCCTGCCGTCACTCCGACAGGAAAGTCCCGATGCGCGCAATTGTTTTCGAGGAGGCGGGCAAGCTCGCCCTCAAGGACCTGCCCGACCCGGCCCCGGGCCCGAAGGATGTGGTGATCGAAGTCGCCGCCGTGGGCATCTGCGGCACGGACACCCACGTTTTCGACGGGGAGTTCGAGGGAACGGTGTTCCCGCTGATTCCCGGTCACGAGGCCTCCGGCACCGTGGTGGAAGTCGGCAGTGAAGTGACGAAGTTCTCCGTCGGCGACCATGTGGCAGTGAATCCCAGCACTACCTGCGGCGAATGCGAGTTCTGCCTCAACGGCAAGGGCAACCTGTGCCGGCAGTGGAACGGCCTCGGCGTTGTGGCAAGCGACGGCGCCGCAGCCCAGTACCTCAAGGCGCCCGTTGGCAACGTGTACAAGCTGCGCCCCGAGACGGACCTGCATCAGGCGGCACTCATCGAGCCCCTGGCCTGCGCGATCCGCGGCTATGACATCCTGCCGCGCAAGATGGGCGAACATTACCTGGTCTACGGCTCGGGCACGATGGGTCTCCTCATGGCCCAACTCGCCCCCCGCGCCGGCGCCGCCAGCGTCACCATCGTGGACCTGAACGAGAAGCGGCTTGACGCCGCCCGTGAAGTGGGCATCCAGAACGTCTACGGGAGCGCCGACGAGGCCGAGCGCGGGCAGTGGGACGTTGTTATCGACTGCACCGGGGTGATCCGTGCCATCGAGGATGGCCTTCCCCGGGTCAAGGCCGGGGGGACATTCCAGCACTTCGGCGTCGCTCCGGCGGAGGCCAAGGCTGGGTACTCGCCGTTCCGCGTCTACCGGGACGAGCTGAACATCGTCGGCACCATGGCTGTCCTGAACACCTTCGGCCGCGCCGTCGAGATGTTCGAAGCCGGCGCCATCAAGAGCCAGCCGATGATCAGCCACGCCTTTGCCCTCGACGACTACAGCGAGGCCCTCGACATGTTCCGCAAAGGAACCGGCCGCAAGTTGCAGATCAGGCCGAACGCCACCGAATCCGTCGTCCTCTGACCCTGAGGTAGAGATGTCAACCGCCACCAAACCGCATGCCGCAGCCCCGTGGAGCGCTTCGTCGAGGTTCCAGCCGAAAAAGCTGATAGTTCCCGCGGCGTTGCTTGTCCTGCTCGTGCTCATGATTGCCAACACCAAGTTCCTCTTTGGCAACGAGGCCACCCAGGCCGCGCCGGGCACATTCAGCCCTTCGTCCTTCGCCCAGGAGAAGTACGAGTCCGAGATCGCTCCCGACATTGAGAAGAGGGCCACGGACCTCGTCACCGTCGCCACTGCCATCAAGGCGGATCCCACTGCGGCCGCCAAGCAGTATGGCGTTGTCGCCGGCACGTCCGCTCCGGTCTACTCTGTGAAGTTCGCCGGCACCGCAGGCAAGCCGGATCCCAACGGCCTCGTGCAGGTCACCGTACCGGGCCTGCCCGCGGACATGAAGGTCTTTGTGCAGACTGGCCCTGCTGTAAACGGAACGGCTATCCGCGACGCCACAGGCAAAGTGGACTTCTCGCAATTCAAGAACCAGATCGACTACCAGAACGTCGGTGCCGAACTGAACAACCAGGTCAAAAATGTCGTCCTCGCGAAGCTGGATAAATCGGCCATCGAGGGCAAACAGGTGGACGTGGTCGGAGCCTTCCAGCTGGTCAGCCCGACGTCGTTCGTCGTCACTCCCGTGAAGATCGATGTGAAGTGATGAGCACGCAGAGTACCACCGCACTCGGCTATCCCATCCTCAGGGCGCAGAACGTCACCAAGCGCTATGGCGGCACCCAGGCGCTGAAGGGCGTTGACTTCGAAGTGCTGGAGGGGAGGGTGGTCGGACTCTTCGGCGAGAACGGGGCCGGCAAGTCCACCCTCATGAAAATCCTCTCCGGGATCGAAAGCCCCACCAGCGGAAGCCTGGAGCTGCGCGGCGAGCCGGTCCAATTCGCCAACACCGTCGAAGCGCGGGACAGGGGCATCTCGATCATCCACCAAGAGCTCAGCCTCTGCCCCAACCTCAGCGTTCGGGACAACATCTTCATGGGCCGTGAAATCCGTACCAAGGGCGGCACTGTTGATTACAAGGCCGAGTCGGAGATCGTCGAGCGGCTGATGGAGCGCCTCCAAGAGAAGATCGATCCGGAGACCCTCGTGGCGGACCTCCGTCTCGGCCAGCAGCAGATCGTGGAGATCGCCCGTGCGCTCTCGACCGAGGCGAGGATCCTGATCATGGACGAGCCGACGTCCGCGCTCAGCGCAGCCGAGGTCGCGGTCCTGTTCAAGGTCATCCGGGACCTGACCTCCGGCGGTGTGTCCATCGTCTACATCTCCCATCACCTCGAAGAGGCCATGGAGATTTGCGACCATGCCGTCGTGCTGCGCGACGGCGAGATCGTCGCGAAGGCCGAAACGAAAGATGTGAGCCTGGACTGGATCGTAGGAAATATGGTGGGCCGGAATTTCGACCTCGGTACACCGCCTGCGGCTAAGTTCGGCGCCGTCGCCCTGGAGATCGACGGCGTCAAGGTGGCCGACTCCTCCAACCCAGACCGGCTCTCCGTCAACGGCATCTCTCTGAAAGTACGGGAAGGCGAGATCGTCTGCATCTACGGCCTCATGGGTGCTGGCCGTACGGAGATGCTCGAGGCAGCAGCCGGGCGCGTGCCGCTCGTTGGCGGCCGGGTGGTGGTGCACGAGCGGGACCTGGCCGGGATGACCATCGCCGAACGGATCAAGTGGGGGCTCACCCTTGTCCCTGAGGACCGGCAGCGGGATGGGCTGGTGCAGACGATGTCGGTGGGCAGGAACATGTCGCTGGCAAGCATCGGCAGTTTCGTCCGTGGGTTGTTCCTCTCGCATGGCGTGGAGGACAAGCTCGTGCAGAAGGGGATCGCCGACGTTCGCGTCAAGACCGCCGGTCCCGGAGCCGCTATCGGCTCCCTTAGCGGTGGCAATCAGCAGAAGGTCGTCATCGGCAAGATGCTGGCGACCAACCCCAAGGTCATACTGCTCGACGAGCCCAGCCGCGGCATCGACATCGGCGCTAAAACCGAAGTCTTCAACCTGCTCAGCGAACTGGCCGAGAAGGGCCTCGCCGTTCTCTATTCGACCTCCGAGGTCAACGAATGCTTCGGCGTCGCAAACCGCATAGTCGTCATGAGCAAGGGCAGAATCTCCGCGGAGTTCAACGCCGCAACAAGCACCAAAGAGCAGGTAATGGCGGCTTCCGGGGAATCCGCCACCGCATCCACACCGAACGGACAACAGACATGAGCACCACGTCAGCTCCCGCGGGCGCAAAGACCGCCCGCCCCAGCGGCGGCCTGGACATCCCCCGGCTGCTCCTCGAAGGCCGGGCGTTCATCGCCCTGATCGTGATCATCGTGGCCTTCTCGTTCCTCTCGCCCAACTACTTAACCGTTGAGAACTTCCTGACCATGTCCTCGCACGTGGCGATCTTCGCGATCCTGGCCGTCGGCATGCTTATGGTCATCCTCAACGGCGGCATCGACCTGTCGGTCGGCTCCACTGTTGGCCTTTCCGGCGTGATCGCCGGCTTCCTACTCCAAGGCGTCAAGATCCCAGCCCTCGGGATTGCCTTCTACCCGGCCGCCTGGGTGTGCGTCGTAATCGCCGTAGCGGTCGGAGCGCTCGTTGGCTGGATCAACGGCACCCTCGTCTCCCGCTTCGGAGTCGCTCCGTTCGTGGCCACCCTCGGAACCCTCTACGTGGTGCGTGGGGCGGCGCTCCTCATCACGGGCGGCCTGACCTACCCCAACCTCCGCGGAGAAGCCGCCCTCGGGAACACCGGCTTCGACTGGTTCGGCTTCAACCGCCTATTCGGCATCCCGATCGGCGTCGTGTTCATGGTCGTGATCGCTGCCGTCGCCGCGGTGGTCCTCAGCCGTAGCCCCTTCGGACGCTGGCTCTACGCCTCTGGCGGCAACGAGCGAGCCGCTGAGCTTTCGGGCATCCCGGTCAAGCACGTCAAGGTCCGAATCTACGTGATCTCCGGCATCTGCGCCGGCATCGCAGGCGTGATCGTGGCTTCGGAGCTGACCTCCTCGAACCCCACGGCAGGCAACTCCTTCGAGCTCACCGCGATCGCCGCCGTCGTCATCGGAGGGGCCGCCCTCTCAGGGGGCCGCGGCAACATCCGCGGTGTGCTGCTGGGCGCCTTCGTGATCGGTTTCCTCTCTGACGGCCTGGTGATCATCGGCGTCTCCGAGTACTGGCAGATGGTCTTCAAAGGCGCCGTCATCGTCGTCGCGGTCATGCTGAACCGCGTCGAATATCGCTCGAAGAGG
>Ga0308158_10004172_pt1 | contig 12318 bp, 13 predicted proteins | sample PhyBR2_FD_201038 | JGI IMG/M metagenome (GOLD analysis project Ga0308158, IMG submission 201038) | Phyllosphere microbial communities from UC Gill Tract Community Farm, Albany, California, United States - DLSLB.R2 | ecosystem: Host-associated > Plants > Phyllosphere > Unclassified | place: USA...
CGGCTGACCTTGCCGCGTGGCAGTTTCTAAGGCAACATCAGCACTCGACCAGCCACTTGTATTGATTGCACCCATGAACCTGCCCTCCCACCAGCTCAGCATGACAGTGCTGATGACGCCCGACACCGCCAATTTCTCCGGCAACGTGCACGGCGGCACCATCCTGAAACTGCTCGACCAGGCAGCCTATGCCTGCGCCAGCCGCTATGCCGGACGCTACGTGGTGACGATGAGCGTCGACCAGGTGACCTTCCGCCAGCCGATCCATGTCGGCGAACTGGTGACCTTTCTGGCCGCAGTGAACTTTACCGGCCGCAGCTCGATGGAAATCGGCATCAAGGTGATTGCCGAAGACATCCGCAGCAAGGCCGTGCGCCATGTGAACAGCTGCTTCTTCACGATGGTGGCGGTGGGCGACGACAAGAAACCGGCCTCGATTCCGCCGCTGGTGCCAGCGACGCCGGATGAAGTGCGCCGCTTCGAGGAAGCCAAAGGCCGGCGCGACCTGCGCCTGGCGCTCGAGCGGGATCATGCGCAGCGGATCAGCAGCAAGGGTTGAGGATCGGCGCGGGAGGATTGTCTGCTTGCCACAAACGCTGCTATAATTGCGCGCTCTTGGCCTGGTAGCTCAGTTGGTAGAGCAGAGGATTGAAAATCCTTGTGTCGGTGGTTCGATTCCGCCTCGGGCCACCAAGAACATCTTCAACAAGACGCCAACCCTTACAGGTTGGCGTTTTCGTATCTGTCACCCTCAAATTTTAGCTCCGGTCTATTCCCGGCCGATCCGACCTAGCTCGCGGTTCTGCACTTGCCTTCGCCAATTTATTTGGTTAAAGCAAAGCCTTGCAGTACATTAACGGAGTTTTGCTATTGCACCCGCAACTAAGCGTCAAGCAGGATCCATTTCAACGCAACGTCGCCCGCACGATGTTGCCACAAAAGCAAAGAATATGACTTTATCCGAGATTTTCAAAGACAGCTTGATCCGAGAAACGATGGCGGTATTTTCCAATGATGAGAAGGACGCAGTTGAAAATTCTCTCATCGAAAAAAACGGGAAAATCTATATACGGTGTGTCATCCGAGGCAAGGAAGTACTTGCCAAACAAGAGGAAGTGGTTCGACAACTGTGGTTAAACCGATTGCTCGACCATTACGGATACCAACGCGACCGTATTACAGTCGAATACCCGATCACCTTCGGACGCGACAGTTCTAAGCGCGCAGATATAGTGGTATTCGACGCTGACCGCCCGACCGTTCCATACTTGGTAGTCGAAGTGAAGCAAACCAAGTTAAAAGATGGGAAGGAACAGTTACGCTCATACACTCACGCCACGGGAGCACCGCTCGCACTGTGGAGTGACGGCGGGATCGCGACGGTCTGGCACCGCAAAAATCCAAATTATTTCGTTGAAATCCCAGATTTGCCCACTTCCGCCCAGACGATCGATGACATCGCAGGCCAGCCGTGGACTGTGCAAACCTTAATAGATGAAGAAAAAAAACGCGAGGCAAGTGGAGAGAAAGCACGAAGCCTCCGCCAGTTGATCGAAGAAATGGAGAACGAAGTTCTCGCTAACGCTGGCGTTGACGTCTTCGAAGAGGTTTTTAAGTTAATTTTTACAAAACTATACGACGAGCTTGCATGTCACCGAAACCGGTATAAGTACCTGCGCTTCCGGAATAGCAACACTGCGGCCCAGCTCAAAGTCAATATTCAGGCCCTCTTCGACGATGCCAAGAAGGAATGGGAAGGAGTCTTTGCTGACGATGAACGAATCAAGCTCTCTGCGGATCATCTCCAAGTGTGTGTGGGGTCGCTGGAGGAATGGAAGCTCTTCAATTCAAATCTCGATGTTGTCGACGAAGCCTTCGAATACCTAGTCAATAAGTCCGCCAAAGGCGAAAAGGGGCAATATTTCACACCGCGTTGGGTCATCGACATGTGCGTGAAGATGTTAAGCCCAAAGGAATCTGAAACCGTAATCGATACCGCATGTGGCAGTGCTGGCTTCACGGTTCACGCAATTTTTCACGTGTGGAAACAAATTCTGATCGATCAGGGACTCACCGCCTCCCATCTTTTCACGATGGAAGAAAAGCCTCAAGCGTGTAAGGACTACGTTCGCGATAAAGTCTTTGCGATAGATTTCGACGAAAAAAGTGTCAGGGTCGCCCGCTGCCTTAACCTCATCGCAGGTGACGGACAAACGAACGTTCTTCACATGAATACTCTGGATTGGGGAAAGTGGGACGAAACGGCTAAGCAGGATGATTGGCGCGATACATATGGCGAAGGCTGGAAGAAACTCCGAAAACTTCAGGTGGACAAGAAAAGCTATCGCAATTTCGCCTTCGACGTCCTTATGGCAAACCCTCCATTCGCCGGAGACATCAAGCAAACGGACATGCTCGCTCCTTATGAGCTAGCGCACAAGCTGAACAAGGATGGGAGCACGGGCAAACTGGAAAATGCGGTAGGGAGGGATTTGCTTTTCATCGAGCGAAATTTAGACTTCCTTCGTCCGGGTGGCCGGATGGCGGTAGTACTGCCTCAAGGGCGCTTTAACAATTCAAGCGACAAACGGGTACGAGAATTTATCGGGGATCGTTGCCGCATATTGGCTGTTGTGGGCTTGCACCCGGCTACGTTCAAGCCCCACACCGGTACCAAGACAAGCGTGTTATTTGTGCAAAAATGGAACGAGGACGCGAGCGCTGGTCCCATATGCAAGAAGGTAGATGACTACAACATCTTTTTCGCTACCCAACGATTAGCTTCCAAAAATAGCAGCGGCGACAAAATTTATGTTCAAGATGAGAGCGGTGGAAATCTTCGTGATACCCACGGACATTGGGTCGTACAGCATGACTTGTTCAACCATGACGGCTTGACCAACGATGGAATAGCTGAAGCTTTTGAGTTATTTGCGGCAAAGGAAAAATTAAGTTTTTTTTGAACCGCCCCTTTGATGAAGCTCGCTACGCGAGCCTATTGAAGGGGCTAGACGCCACAGTTATTAAGTTCAGCAAAGTTCATCTAGACAATGAAAAATTCCGCTTGGATGATGGCTACTTCAGCAAACTAGCGGTCCTGACTCTGCAACGCGTGGAAAAACTGCCGCACGTGCGCTTCGGTGAAGCGACCAGCGTTTTTCGAAAAGGAATTTTCGACATTAAAGCGGACAGTTATCTGCCCAGCGGAATTCCGTTTGTGCGAATCGGAGATTTGAAAAATGGATTGATCGATACGAATGGGATAGCATTCATTTCGGCAACGGCACATCAGAAAGAGGCCAAGACGGGTTTACGTTTTGGTGACATGGTATTGTCGAAAACAGCGATCCCGGCTGCGTCATTTGTGACTCTAGACGAATGTAACGTAAGCCAAGACACGATTGCTGTTCGTATCGCGCCCGCTTGGAAAAAGCGTCTCCGCGGTGGGTTTGTGACCGCCTTCTTGAACTCCCGACATGGCCTAGCACTCATGGAACGCGAGTTCCAAGGGAATGTCCAGGCACACCTGTCACTACCCGACGGTAAGAAAATTCCCATTCCTCTGTTCGATATGCGTCTGCAAGACGCAACTCATAGTGGGTTTATCTATGCGAGTAAAAAATTTTCCGAAGCAGCCCAACAGTTTGAGAGAGCAGAACAAGCGCTACTACGAGAACTCGGCCTGAATAATTGGCGTCCGCCGGAGCCTCTAACTTACACAGCCAATTCGTCTCAGGTGTTCGCGGCTGGGAGGTTCGATGCCGAATACTTCAATCCAGCAAAACACATCGTCATTCATGCGTTAGCTGCTATGCCACATCGCACTTTAGGAGAACATGTACTCTCAGTCAGAGATATGTTTGTCGCAGGGAATCCGAAGGAGATCGGCCTTGTGCGAAATTTTGACCTTGGCGACGCCTTAGATCCAGTCTTGGATGACTCGATGGAGCCGGTCCCTGCAACCGAGATAGGAAGTTCGAAAAAAAGATTTCGCAAAGGAGACGTCGTCATTTCTCGCCTCCGTTCGTATCTCCGAGAAATCGCGATAGTGCGCACGACGGACGATATCCCATCGATTGGATCTTCCGAATTTATCGTCTTACGGCCGAAATTCGCTGGTCAAACTCAGATCAGTCCGACCTTGCTTTGGGCATATTTGCATTCGCAGCCAGTACAGACAATTTTAAAATCGTGCGTCGATGGGTCACAGCATCCTCGTTTTAGCGAAATAGACCTACTTTCGATTCCGGTTCCAGATGCTATCCACAGCGTCAGCGCAGAGATCGAAAAACTGGTGGACGAAGCGATCTCGTCGCGCATCCTGGCCAATCGCGTTCTCAGTGACTCTAAACGTGCCATCGAAATTGCAATCGACGACAGCGAAGAAGCTGCACTTCTCTTTCTAGCATCAACCACGGAATAATGATCTTATGACGAATCTTAAGGACAATCTGAAACGCTGGCGCGATTCGGCGGAAATTGATTGGTTTAGCCATTTTATAAAAGCGTGGATTCCGTTTAATGCTTGGATGACCGACACCTATGGAGACCTAAGTGACCGTGAGCTGTTGGATAAGGTGAAAGCAGGAAGCAACGTAGTTTACAATCGCATCGTACCAATTCTGTCGCCTGGCCTTCCTCACAGTAAGGACTCAGTAGTGGGTTGGCAAGACGACAGCTCCGAGGCTCAGGAATTCCGACTGAAAGTAGAAGAGCTTCATCGACTTTTACAAAGCTGCTTAATACAAGGACGTCGGGGTCAGGTATCGTTTGAGAAAGTGGATCTTGGCTATAACCCAATCAAGGATCAACAAATTACCTTTCATGGACGCGTTGTGCGGGTACGCCGCGACCATCCGGTTTCTCCGCAGGTGACACTTGAAGTTAGCGCATCAAAAACACAGGCCGCTTTTTCGCTCACCCTTGAAAGTCATCGCCGTAATACGCTCGAAGATGACCTCTTTTTCAAATCGCTTAAGGTCGAATATAGAACTAAATTGCTTGGTCTTTTCGAATCAATAGCACCACGCAAGATGGATACCGTGCTCGCTAGGCATGATGTGGATGACGTTTTGCGGTTCGGCAATACAAAATTTGTCCAGAATCCAGATAAAGTATTTTCAGCTTTGGTAGACATAATTTACAGTCTTCGCAATGCGCTCTTTCACGGTTCGATCACCCCAAACACCCAACATAATGAAATCTATGAGCCTGCATATCATATTGTGATGCGGTTAGTTCGTTGCACCGTTTAAGGCTTGTAAGCTGAGAATTTCGAGCGAGGTTCGCGGCGAGCGATTGAATCCGCCGCGATCATGGGTATATATTCTGCTATTGATAGAATCAACCAACCCAAAAGCCCAACGCCCTTTACCGGACGTTGGGCTTTTTCCATTTTATCCAGACAGATCCTTCTACGAAGATTTTCACTTTTGCTTGCAAGGACAAACATGAACTACTGTGTCAAATTTACTATCGCGTCGATGGGTCTCTTTTTCGCATCCGCACCAGCTTTCGCAGCGCGCCAGTGCGGCGACTATCTCGCCGCGGTGAACAAGGAGCTTTCGTCCTCACTGTCCGGTGCGTCCAAACGACAAGTCAGCGACTTGGGGATCAGCCCCAAAGGTGAGCTATTGGTCGGCAGCCCGGAAGGCAATTTCGAAGGCTACCGCCGCTTCGAAATCACGACAGTCCAGTCTTACACGCTACCGGAATCGATCCGCAAAAAGCTTTCGTACCGCTTCACAGATGTCGTTACGAAAGGCGTTCGCAATGCGTCGGGTCGTTTGGTTTGCCTCTTCCGTGGCGAGTGGAACGATGGCTACGAAACCGGCGAGGTCACGCGAACATTCGATGTCGAGCCCTTTGCGGATGCGTCGGAAGTGTCGATGTTCGTCAGCCCCAGAGAAGGATGGAGCGGCTCGAAGTGCCGGGCAGGCAGCTACGCTCAAGAAATCATCAACTCGTCGGTCAAAAAGTCGCTCGCCAGCGATCCAAAATACAAGGAAAAATTCACGCGGAAGCCGTGACAACGGCGCCGGAGACAGGAGCCAGTCGACAAATATCGCGAAAGTGGCGTGTCTCCTACCCTGCCGTAGCAACGCTCTGACTCATTTCTGTCAGATCCACGAAGCCTGATGACCGTCATGGTCATCGGGCTTCTTTCATTTCAGAGTCACAAAATAAAGGAAATACACCCAATGGACATCAATGTAAAGCCGATCTGGAAATGGACTTCCAGCGGCACACGTTCCTCACTACCTATCGTACGCGGAAGCTCCCCCTCGCCAGTCCTTCTTAAGCAAGTGCTGCTGCCCCGCAGCGTGGACTTGAACCTTTCGTTCGCGTTGAAGTACCGCCGATAGGTATCACCAGCGAACTCCAGCTCGCACCACAGACGCCCTCAATTGCCGCAATTCACGAAGCCTTATGGCACCCAAACATCATGGGGCTTTGCTTATTCGCAGGGCCCCTATATCACCAACGGAGAACACCATGAACAAAATGACTCCGCAAAAAATCCGTCCGAAATTGTCGAACCGACCGCCGACGCTGATGCCCCATCCGACAACGCCGATATTCCCGCGACTGCCCTTACTCAGTTCTGGCTGCGCGCGGCAGGCACTGCGAAGAAGCTTGGCCTGCGCAGTACCGGTAGCCGCAGCTGCCAGGTGCCAGGTGCTGGCCGACCATAATCGCCAGAACCTGTATATCGCCTTGACCAAGAACGGCGGCGGCCACTTCAGCAAGGAGCGAGTGAATATGCTGTCCATCGAAGCCTGCCTGACCGCGCACAAGGCGCTCGGGCCGTTTCCATCGAAGACTCTTAAGGATGCCTATAAATCTAAGTCGAACAACAATTCTGGGTTGCTTTTAGCGACCACATGGTCCGGTGCATTTACACCCACAAAAACCGACAAAGGTTTGCTTTCCGCAGATCGCGAAACCGTGATTAGCCCAAAGGCCGCATACGATCGGTACTTGGAACAGAAAAAGCTAGAAGAAGGCGGCGGCGTGTGGGGCGTTTCTATCGATGAATTTCGGTCAATTGGCCTGCAGTGCTTTCCAAATCCGATTACTGGCAATGAAGCCCATGTACTGGTAGATTTCGCATCACATGGAGCGGAAAAAGAAAAAACGCTGGGGAAATTGGCATATGTAAAGGCAACAACGCGGGGCCGGCTGTGCCCGTAGTTACCCCCCACCAAGTGCGCTGGGCACAACACGCTCAATAACCTCTACTCCCAGCATATGTTTCAAAGGTATTAGGCTAGCCGGCAGGACGCCCTCGAGGATTAGCACCGCCCGAGCATTGGTATCGCGCTGTTCAGCAACAAGCATCGCGTTCAGCACTGCCTTGTACTTCACACATTGAAATAGGCCCCGAACCAAGTCCACATTGTCAGATCGTGCAGACTTGACTTCAACTCCCACCCACTCGTCTCCGGCATCAAAAAAAACATCCAATCGATCTCCTGAGGGGATCCCTTTTTCTACAGTGCCAGGGCCGAACCGTTTGCCCACACCAACGATACCCGGCCTAAGCTGCACGTAGTTTTTCAGTCGCCGATGGTCTTCGCTTTCCCCACCCCCGCAGCGGCTCGACGCAAGACCTACAACATCAGCGTAGTGATACTTAGCTGGTGTAAGTTCAAGCGCACGAAGAACCTTTTCCCACTTCGGGTAGGCGTATATCTGCTGCATTACCGCCTGCGTTAGCGATGCTTTCTGCCGTTTGGTAAGTCCTCTCCAGTCAGCGCTGTCGGACATGAACCAACCGAATCCCTGCCCCGGCAATTCGTCCTTTTGGTTGATAACGAGACACTGGATCGGAGGAATCGTGTCCTGCCAATGAGAACCAAGTTCGATCAACGATTGGCCAACGCTTCCCAAGACGTAATTCAGGTTGCGCGGGTTCGGCATTCCCATCTCATCAGCAAGCTCCTGGTAGAAAATCGGTGCTCCGCCGAACGCTTGGCGAACCAAGATTGGGAGCGCCTCGCGAGCCCGTTGCTGATACAACTTGTCACCATGAAGGTTCGCTGAACTAGCGGCTGTTTCGTTCCTCACTTGAGCCTTAAATGATCGTTAGAATGTTGCGGAAGATCGTAACAGTATCAGTCGGGGACGCGGTCAAAATTTCTCGTAACGCAGGCCGCTTTTCTACCCGATTCAGCCTAGCGGAAAAAATGGCTTCCGTCGCTGCAGCCACGTTCTCGGAATACTGTTGGCAAGCAGAGGGTGTAAGAATTCCTGTAGTTCGTATCGGCCTACCATCTGCTTGATCAGAGAATGCTGCCCGAGGAAATTTAGCGAATCGAGGATGTTTTGTAGGGCGTTTGGCTTATTAAGCAGATGCCATAGCCGCCGTTTGGAATCTGGACGAGTGATATCCTGATCACGAGCCATCTCCTGTCCAGTAAGCATTCTTAACTGTGCGAAGGTCTCGGAGTACCTGAGTTCTCGGGCAAAGTAGTACAAGGCATCCAATTCTCCCAAGCTTTCGGCGGTAAGATAGACGGCAAGCCGCTCCCAGCACTCGTCACAGATCCTTCGATCTTTCTGCATGTCGCCAAACAAATTCTCACGATCGAATTCGGCGATCTTTGGTGGAGGAGGATTTTTTATTTTCTCTAAATCATGTAACTTCACCCAAAAATCGAAGAAGTCGAAAATAAGCTGATCCTTGACGTGCTGTAGCGGCATCTCCTCGCTGATCAACTGACTCATCTCGTAATTTCCTTGTATTAGTCTGGCCGCCCTCGCAAAATCATTGCTACTTAAGTTCCACTCCTGCATTGCCGATTTCCGAGCCAGCGCAAAATTTTCGGTTGCCCAATCCTGTCTTGCAGGCAGCCTCAAAGCAATTTCCAGCAATTCTTCCCGCGACAACTTAGAGGTAAAGGTACCCCATGAGTACTCAGACAACAACTCGTCGCCAAGCCGACTTAGAGATTGCAGGAGCAGCTGCAACTTACTGAAGCGCGCTCGGAGCACGATCACGTTAATCACTGCAAGTTCAGTCAGATGTTTATCGTTTTCGGTGCTGTATGGGTAGCGAAACACCTGACCGTTCGAGTCGATGCTTGCGATGTCGGTGATGTAGGGGTCAAGAGCTTCGATCAGCTCGAAATAGCGCCTATCCATACTTACGGAATGGAGTTTTACGAAGGCCCATAACTTGGTCAGGTCGTGCGAGCCGGCACCGTCAAAAAACGGCAACGGAGTTCTATACTTGCAGAGAGTCTCCAGCTGGTCGATTGCTGCTTTTAAAAACAGCTCGACCGAATGTCGCATGTTAAAGCAGATTGGGTAGATAAAAACATCGACGTGTAGCTTGATGCCACGGTCCAAGATCACTCGGTCGATAAGCAAATTGGCGGCGTTAGCGAAGCCTTCGGCGTACTCAATTGTCTGCGGGTTTCCGTTGCTACCGACACAGGCGTTCGCCCAGTTGGGATGCGCCCCCATGAAAGTAAGGTTGTTTTCCAATGCTGATTCCTGACAAAATGGCCGCAATCTTTGGAGATTGCGGCTTTTTTCGAAGCGCAAACATGCTGCAAGGGGAACGCCGCCATACCCGAATTTGCGGAGTCCAGAGCACTATGCGATACACGCTGCCGATCGCTACATCTGACGACTCAAGCGGCTAATTTGCTCAACTGGCCCGGTTTTCTCGAGAAGAAAAATGATATCCCCCCTGGAACTTCAGCGATCTGAGGATCAAGATATTTTTCTCCTTTTTCCTCTAGTAGCTCCTGCCAACGAGCCTGGATATCGCGCCAAGGTGCCTTAGCGATTCTCTGAATGTTGTACCAATGATACATCTCGCCCCAACTAATGAACGTAGTCCCATTCGCATACAACTGATCCAGACGCTCCCATACCTGATCGACGTGCCGCTTAATAATCATCGTGTCCCCCTTTGTTTTCATCAGATCTCAAATAGTACCCGACTATATTTTTAAGACCAACTTATTTTTTTAATGGCGTCTTATTTTTTTGACCGCCACGAGGCCTAGGCCAAGGCGCTGGCAGCGGCAGCGGCAGCGGCAGCGGCAGCGGCAGCGGCAGCTCCGGCAATTGGAGCTCGTGGCCGCAAAGGAAAGAGCGACCGGAAAGAGTGATCGCGGCCGGCTGCCCGACCAAAACTTCAAGCCGACTGTCTGACGCCTGTCGCTCGGCCAGCACAGGCACGACAGGCAATTCGGTCCCTCAACGTTTCGTGAACGACTCCCGTGACGCGACGTTTTCCCGTTTCCGACCTCACCTGTCCATTGCCGGTTCGCAGGTCAGAAAACACCGTACTGATCACGCATTTCAGCGGTGCCACAAACCGCCGCGTCGCGAACTTGCCTGACGGAATCTAAAATCCCATGTGTCAACGATTTCCTTGGCGCATTCCGGTATCGCCCTCTGCTCGTCACTTCCCGGATGCAGCAAAAATCACGCTGGCGCAAGCGGCGGAGCCGTGTTTTGAAAACCCTTGTGTCGGTGGTTCGATTCCGCCCCGGGCCACCAAGAACATGCCTTGCACAACGCCAATCCATCGTGATTGGCGTTGTCGTTTCTGGACTTCGCAGGCCTCGGCGCCTGTCAATGTCCACTTCGCTCATCCATCAATACAGCACCGCAAGCTCATGTGTCCAGGCCGGGTCAGGTCAGGTCAACGAAGCATCGTTCTCGAAACAGCCGTGAGGGAAGTATCGCGCAAGGCGGGTGAGAAGTTCACGCAGCGGATAGAAGGGAGAATTCTGTCCGAGAGCCTGGTTCATCAATGCGAGCGAATCATTGGTTTGACAAGCGTCCAGTCTGATCTGCACGGATTGCGGAGAATCGCGACGGCCTGTCTGTACCGTGCGTCGGGGCCAGCAGGCAGCCGACGGCTGCGTGATTCTCCGCAGACGCCACAACGACCAATCCGATGCAATCCCAAACAAGGATGAACAAAATGCCTCGCCCCTCCTTGGTTGGCAAGCAAGATGTCATCCTGTTTGAAGTATCTGGCTGGTCGGATGCGCAGGGGCATGCCACCCTTTTCAATGGCCAATCCTTCTATGACCACTGTTATTTCAATGAGCCGGAAGCGAAATATCGCACTGACCGTGCGAACTTCTGGGGCTTGCGATGAAGTCGATCCCGCTGTGCCTGGCGCTGGTGACCTCCACATTGCTGTCATTCACAGTCCACGCCTCCGATCATGCCCTCATTTCTCCACAGGCTGGCGCCCGCACCTATGCGCAAAATTATAAGGACATGGTGCTGGCAACCTGTATGACACAGGCTTACCGGAATGACACAGGTGCAGCCACTGATGCTGGAAGCAGTGCCAGCGCCTTGCGTGATTGGACCTACTTCGATATGGAGAAGAGTCCCGATGCGGTCAAGTCGCTGGTAAACCGCTATCTGGCACGGGACTATTCCCATCCGCTCGTCGAATCGGAAATCAAGGGAGTCAGGTTCGATTTCCTGAAGTGCATGGACCTGTACCATAGCGAAGCGCTGGACGCTTTGGTCAAGCGGTTGGTCATTCACCCGAAGCGTACTTACAAGCAGGAAAATCCTTCGCGGGCAAGGGCTCCCGGCGCAGCCGCCAGGTAACAACTGGTTAGCTAAGAACACCGTCATACCAAGGTCAAGTGCATGCGTTATCGAGGCGACGCTGGCCGCAAAGGTACTTACCGCATAGACTAGACCAAGCGGGCTTTCTGGCATCCGCGATCCTTGTGTCCGGCCCAGGAAATAATTTCCCCGGCTAGTTCCCAAGAGAAACAACTATGCTATCGTGAAATTTCAATGTCATTCCATCGCGCGACCGTCAACCTGTCGCAGCGGCGATGTTCTGTTGGAGAATTGCCATGAGCGAGTTATCGTCTTTTTTTCAAGCAGTAAAGTTGCCCGTCATTTCAGAAGTTGCCCATGCATTGATCAAAACCCTCGATGATGAGGATGCGTCGGCCACTCAAATCAGCGCGATCATCGCGCGCGACCCCGCCCTCACCGCCAAACTGATGCGCCTGGCCAATAGCGCCCGCTTCGGCGCTGCGCGTGGTGTAACGTCACTCGACGACGCCATCGCGATGGCGGGCCTGGGGCACGTGCGCACCCTGGCCCTGGCTGCCTGCTTCGCCGAAACCTTCCCCGACCTGCCGGGCCTCGATAGCGACGAGTTCTGGAAAAGCAGCATGGCCTGCGCCGGCTACGCCAAGTGGCTGGCCTTCTGCCTGGGCGACGATGGCCAGGATGCCTGGCTCGCAGGCATGATGATGCGGCTTGGCGAACTGCTGATCTACCAGGCGGCGCCGGCAACCTTTGCCG
>Ga0308158_10004173_pt1 | contig 12317 bp, 10 predicted proteins | sample PhyBR2_FD_201038 | JGI IMG/M metagenome (GOLD analysis project Ga0308158, IMG submission 201038) | Phyllosphere microbial communities from UC Gill Tract Community Farm, Albany, California, United States - DLSLB.R2 | ecosystem: Host-associated > Plants > Phyllosphere > Unclassified | place: USA...
TGGAAGGCGCAGTCAGTGCCTTGAAGCATGACCTTGGTGGTCTGCGTACGGGTCGCGCTTCTGCAAGCTTGCTCGAACCAATTACGATTACGGCCTATGGCGCTGAAATGCCGATCAATCAGGTCGCGAATATCACTGTGCCTGAATCGCGCATGCTTTCGGTTTCCGTATGGGACAAGAGCATGGTTGGTGCGGTCGAGCGTGCGATTCGTGATTCCGGTCTTGGCCTGAATCCAATCACCGATGGCATGACGCTCCGCATTCCCTTGCCGGAACTCAATGAACAGCGTCGTAAAGAGCTGGTCAAGATCGCGCATCAATATGCCGAACAGGGCCGCATTGCAGCGCGTCATGTTCGCCGCGATGGCATGGACACGTTGAAGAAGCTGGAGAAAGACGGCGACATCAGCCAGGATGACAGCCGTGGCCTTTCCGAAAAGGTTCAGAAGCTCACCGACGATACGATCGCCGAAATGGATAAGATCGTTTCGGTCAAGGAAGGCGAGATTATGCAAGTCTAGTTTCTTGATTTCAAAGTCCGCGCGATTTCATATCATGATCGAAGCCGGCCTTTGAAACCAAGTGAAATTAGAAACAATTCGTTGCCAGTGCCCGGCATGTTGTGAAATTCTGATGGCGTTTATTCAAGCAATCAAGATTTATGACGTTGGGCATCAGCCTTGCATGATTTACCAATGAGGAGAGCTTCGCAATGTCCGATCCGCGCCACATAGCCATTATCATGGATGGCAATGGCCGTTGGGCGAAGGCGCGTGGTCTGCCGCGCAGCGCTGGCCACAGGGCCGGGGTTGAAGCTCTGCGTGAAACGGTGAGGGGCGCTGGCGACCGCGGACTTGGCTATCTCACCCTTTTTGCTTTTTCTTCTGAAAACTGGTCACGCCCGAGCGGTGAAGTCGGTGATCTTATGGGATTGCTGAAGCTGTTTATCAGGCGTGACCTTGCTGAACTGCATCGAAACAATGTCCGGGTCCGGATCATTGGCGAGCGGGAAGGGTTGGCATCCGATATTTGCGGATTGCTCGGTGAAGCGGAGTCTCTGACCCGACGCAACACTGGCCTTAATCTGATTATTGCCTTTAATTACGGTTCGCGCGATGAAATTGCGCGTGCAGTTAAAAGTCTGGCGCGCGATGTCGCTGCAGGGCTCCTTGATCCGTCATCGATATCGGCTGAGTTGATCTCTGCAAACTTGGACACTGCGGGTATTCCCGATCCGGATCTGATTATTCGCACGAGCGGCGAAATGCGTCTGTCGAATTTTCTGCTCTGGCAGGCGGCTTATTCCGAATTTCTGTTTGTGCCGGGACACTGGCCTGATTTCAGACCTGCTGATCTTGATGCAGCTTATGAAGTTTTCCGCCAGCGCGAGCGCCGTTTCGGTGGCGTAGAAGCGCGTGAAAAACTCGAAGAGTGTTCCCCCGCAATCGAATGCACTCCAGCCAAAGGTGCCGCGGTTTGATGCGGCTTGTCCGCATAGAGCGCCGTGTGCCCGGTAGGGCGCGTCAAGATCGCTCTAACACTCTAAAGCATTTCCAGTAAAAGTGGGAACCGGTTTTGCGTTCGGAAATGCGTCAAAACAAATAGTTACAGCGGTTCCAACGCTTCAATCTTAACTGGAACCTCTGTAAGTTAGCCGAAAGGTTTAAATGTCAAATCTGCAAACGCGCATTCTGACCGCTATCGTTCTCGGTGCTGCGGCCCTCTGGCTGACCTGGGTAGGCGGGTTGGGTTTCACTCTGTTTTCTATCGCCATTGGTCTGGCGATGTTTTACGAGTGGACTGAACTCAGTGCGACAAAGCAGACTTCATTTTCTCGCATCTTCGGTTGGGTCTGGCTGCTTGCGACTTTCATTCTTTTGATTCTCGACCGGGGTGCATTGCTGACAATTGGCGTGCTTCTTGCCGGTTGTGTCGTTCTGTTGGTAACGCAGTGGAAGACAGGGAGAGGCTGGCCCGCGGCTGGTCTTTTCTATGCGGGCTTTTCAGCTATCTCGCTTTCCCTGTTGCGTGGCGATGAGCCGTTCGGCTTCACAGCTATATGTTTCCTTTTTGCAGTTGTATGGTCGACCGATATCGCAGCCTATTTCAATGGGCGTGCATTGGGTGGACCCAAGCTTGCACCGCGCTTTTCACCTAACAAGACATGGTCGGGCGCTTTGGGTGGCGCGGCGGCGGCGGTTGCAGGCGGTATTCTGGTTGCCTCGCTTGTTGCTGCTCCCGGCAGCTGGATCGTGCCGCTACTCGCCCTTCTGCTCTCCATCGTCTCGCAGATTGGCGATCTGGCTGAATCATGGGTGAAGCGGCAGTTTGGCGCAAAGGATTCCGGTCGTCTTTTGCCAGGACATGGTGGTGTTCTGGACCGGGTAGATGGGCTTGTGGCGGCGGCAGCGCTTTTGTACCTCTTTGGTGCTATTATCGCCGAACCAGATGTACCATCTGCAATCTTTTTTAGTTTCTGAGCGCGTATGAATTCGTAGGAGTTGGTAATTTGCAGGAGGCTCTGGCCTTTTTTATCGGCAGTGAAAGTCTGCTTGTCGGAACCATAATTCCATTTTTGTTTGTGCTGACGGTTGTCGTTTTCGTGCATGAAATGGGGCATTACCTCGTAGGACGCTGGTGCGGTATTGGCGCAAGCGCCTTTTCTATCGGTTTTGGTCCTGAGCTGATTGGCTTCACGGACAAGCACGGTACGCGCTGGAAGCTTTCCGCGATTCCTCTAGGCGGTTATGTAAAGTTTCTGGGCGATGAAAGTGCTACGAGTTCGCCCGTGGGTGTGGATAACTCCAGTCTCAGTGCGGAAGAACAGAGCAGGGCGTTTCATACGCAGCCGGTCTGGAAACGCGCTGCAACGGTTTTTGCTGGCCCTGCTTTCAACATCATTCTTACGGTTGTCATCTTCAGCGTGTTCTTTGGGCTGTATGGGCGACAGATTGCCGATCCGCTTGTCGCGGGCGTTCAGCCGGACAGCCCGGCGGCCGCAGCCGGTTTCGAGCCGGGTGATCGCTTTGTTAGTGTCGATGGTGAGAAAATCACAACTTTCTCCGACGTTCAGCGGATAGTTTCCGGGCGTTCGGGCGATGTGCTGGACTTCACTGTCGAGCGCGATGGCAAGATGGTGGACCTGAAAGCGACACCTGCTCTCGTTGAGCGGACCGATCCTCTGGGCAACAAGGTCAAGATGGGGGCTATCGGCGTGGAAACCACGCAGGCGGTCGGAAATTTCCGCCGTATTGAATATGGTCCGCTCGAATCAGTAGGGCAGGCGATTGTCGAAACCGGACATATTATCAGCCGAACTGGAGAGTTTTTTCAGCGGTTTGCCGTTGGTCGTGAAGATAAATGTCAGCTCGGCGGACCGGTAAAGATTGCCAATATGGCGGGCAAGGCTGCAAGTCAGGGTTTTGATTGGCTTATCCAGCTGACTGCGATGTTGTCTATTGGTATCGGGCTTTTGAACCTGTTTCCCTTGCCGCCGCTGGATGGGGGGCATCTGGTTTTCTACGCCGTGGAAGCGATCAAAGGCAGCCCTGTGTCTGTTTGGGCGCAGGAGATTTTTTATCGTGTTGGATTCCTCGTTGTGATGGGATTCATGGGGTTCGTACTTTTCAACGACCTGTTTGCCTGCTAGATCACTGTCCGGCTGGTTGACGAGGAACTGGGTCGCGCTGCCAATTCGGCGAGACTCTCTACCGCAACAAGCGCTGCTCACAGTGAAAGCTGTGTAGAGGCGTTAATCAGAAATGAACGTTGGGAGTGAGGACTGGAAAAGCGTAGTGATTTGTTTACCATAACCGTTAAATCGCGTGGCACGGATGTCACGCTGGTTGCTTAAGTAAACAGATTTTAACCGCGACGCTTGCTTGTATAGAAAAACCGGCTATTACGGTTGTATCTATACGTGCATTTCTGGGAAATTCGCCCCGGGGACAGAAAGAAACGAAGGTTCGGAAAGCCTATGACGGCAAGTTCTAAATTCTTTGGCGCCGCTTCAGCGCTCGCCATGTCGGTGGCTCTAGTAGCTTCGGGTACTGCTGCGCTCTCTCTGGCATCGGTAAATGCTGCTGAGGCCGCGGTCGTCAATCGTATTGAAGTGCGCGGTAATACGCGCGTCGATGCGCAGACAATCCGTGACAATATCGACATTCGCCCGGGCAAGGCTTTTAACAGCAATGATATTGATGCTGCTGTTAAGCGTCTTTTCGCAATGGGTTTGTTCTCTGACGTTCGCATCAACCAGTCTGGTGGGTCGCTGATCGTTCAGGTGAGCGAGCGTTCCGTTGTGAACAACGTGCTTTTCCAGGGCAACAAAAAGGTCAAGGATCCTGATCTGGCTCGCGCCGTTCAGCTCAAGGCTCGTTCGCCGTACGATGCGGCAACGATGGAAGCTGACAAGGAAGCCATCAAGGGTGCTTACGCGCATATCGGCCGCAGCGATGCGACGGTTAACGCTCGTACCGTTGATCTTGGTCAGGGTCGCGTGAACGTGGTTTATGAAATCACGGAAGGTTCGCGCACCAAGATCGCCAACATCAACTTCGTTGGTAATAGTGCATATAGCGCACGCCGTCTGCGTGACGTGATCTCCACCAAGCGCTCGAACCCGCTTTCGTGGCTGACCCGTAACGACGTTTATGACGAAGGTCGCCTGCAGGCTGATGAGGAAACGCTGCGTCGTTTCTACTACAACCGCGGCTATGCGGATTTCCGTGTGCTTTCTTCGAATGCTACGCTTGATCCTTCGACCAACGAATACACGATCACGGTTACTGTTGACGAAGGTCAGCGTTACACCTTCGGTAATGTCGGCGTTGAAAGCACCGTTGAAGGTGTTGATACGCAGGCTCTTGGTGGTCTGGTCAAGACGCGCGAAGGCAAGCCTTACAGCGCCAAGGAAATCGAAGACTCCGTTACGGCTATCACGGAAAATGTTGCCGGTAGCGGTTACGCATTTGCCAAGGTCGAGCCGCGCGGTGATCGTGATTTTGACAATCACACAATCTCGCTTGTTTACAGTGTCGACCAGGGTCCGCGTGCTTATGTTGAGCGCATCGAAATCCGCGGCAACGACAAGACCCGCGACTACGTTATTCGTCGTGAGTTTGACATGAATGAAGGCGATGCCTTCAATCAGGTCATGGTTCAGCGTGCGAAGCGTCGTCTTGAAGCTCTCGACTTCTTCCAGACTGTCAACATCTCGACTGCTCCAGGTGCTGAACCTGATCAGGTGATTCTGGTTGTTGACGTTGTCGAAAAGTCGACCGGTGAATTCTCGATTGGTGGTGGTTACACGACCGGTGGTGAATCGCCAGGTGCACAGGTTGAAGCTGCTATTACCGAGCGTAACTTCCTTGGTCGTGGCCAGTTCATCCGAATCAGTGCTGGTGCAGGTCAGGACGAAATGCGTAACTACGCGCTGTCGTTCACCGAACCATACTTCCTCGGCTATCGCATGTCGGCTGGTTTCGACGTATTCCGTCGCTCGTACCGCGTAGATAGCGGCGGTCGTTATGATGTTCAGCAGACGGGCGGCACGATCCGTTTCGGCTTGCCGATCACCGATAACTTCTCTGCTGGTCTGGCCTATAACCTCGTTCAGGAAAAGTACGACCTGTATGTTTCCGGTCCTGATGGTAAGCCTGATGAAAACTATTATGCGCCTGCTCTTATCGATGCGGCAGAATTCAGCCCATGGCTGCGTTCGTCGGTTAGCTACTCGCTGACCTACAACTCCATCGATGATATGAAGAACCCGCATGAAGGTATTTATGCGAAGTTCACGCAGGAATTTGCGGGTCTCGGCGGTGACGCGAAGTACGTCAAGACGACTTTCAAGGGTAATTACTACACCACGCTTATGCAGGAAGCCGACATCGTCGGTATGCTGGGTGTCGGCGGTGGTTACATCCACGAATTTGGTAATGACGGCGTTCGTATCTTCGATCTGTTCAAGAACAACTCGGATATGATCCGTGGCTTCAAGTTCAACGGTATCGGTCCTTATCAGGATGCGAACAACGGTAACCGTTACTGGATGGGTGGAACGACCTATTTCAACGGTACGGCTGAAGTTCAGTTCCCGATGCCGCTTGTTCCAGAAAGCCTTGGTATCCGTGGTGCTCTCTTTGCAGACGCTGCAACCCTTTATGGAAATGATACCACGGGTGTTAACGGCGATGACAAGAAGCTTCGTGCTTCGGCTGGTGTGAGCTTGATGTGGGCTTCGCCATTTGGTCCGTTGCGCTTTGACTATGCATTCCCGATTGCAAAGGCTGATACCGATAAGGTTCAGAATTTCAACTTTGGTGTTTCGACCAAGTTCTAATAGATTTGCCTTTTCCCGGGGCAGACATGCCCCGGGCAAGAAAGTGCTTTGATGGCAGATCCTCTTTTCTTCAAGCCTTCTCGTGAACTCACGATCGGCGATATAGCAGATTTTACCGGCGCTAAACTTCGCAACCCGAAGTTTGCGCCGCGTACTGTTGCACGTTTAGCTTCATTGAACGATGCGGGTGACAATGCACTCGTTTTTGTTGATGGCAAAAAGAATGCTGCCGCACTGGCCGGTATGAAGGCTGCGGGGGTTCTTTGCTCGGAAGATGTCGCCGATAGTGTTCCTTCCGGCATGGCAGCGCTTGTTACCAGAAATCCTCAGCGTGATTTTTCGTCCGTCGGACGGATGCTTTTTCCTGTGTCGATAAGGCCGGAAAGCTGGCTGGGTGAAACTGGTATTTCCCCGGCTGCATTTATTCACCCGTCTGCAACGATCGAAGATGGTGCGACAATTGAAGCGGGGGCGATGATTGGCAGGAATGTCAGCATTGGTGCCGGTACGCTGATTTCTGCAACCGCCGTGATTGGCGAAGGCTGTCAGATTGGTCGCGATAGCTATATTGCGCCGGGTGTGGCCGTTCAGTTTGCCCTAATCGGAAATCGCGTTTCTCTGCATCCGGGAGTTCGTATCGGGCAGGATGGCTTTGGCTATGTTCCCGGGCCAAGAGGTCTGGAAAAAGTGCCTCAGCTTGGACGCGTTATTCTTCAGGATGATGTCGAAATCGGTGCAAATACTACGATTGATCGTGGCGCTCTAAACGACACGGTGATCGGTGAGGGCACCAAGATCGATAATCTGGTGCAGATTGCACACAATGTGCGATTTGGCCGATTTTGCGTTGTGGCTGCGCTTTGCGGTATTTCGGGAAGTGTTGTTATCGGTGATCAAACCATGATTGGCGGTAGCGTAGGCCTTGCCGATCATGTGGTTATCGGTTCGCGTGTACAGATTGCTGCGGGAAGCGGCGTAATGAATGACATACCCGATGGTGAGCGTTGGGGGGGCGTCCCTGCTCGGCCAATCAAACAATGGTTCAGAGATATCGCGAATATCCGGAGCATCGGGAAACCAAGAAAGGAGCAATCCTCTGATGAGTGATGCTAATCAGAAGAAGCTGGAAACCGCAGATATTCAGGCAGTTTTGCGTGCGCTCCCGCATCGCTATCCATTTTTGCTGATCGACCGTATCATCAATATTGATGGCGATCAGTCAGCGACAGGCATCAAGAATGTCACGATCAATGAGCCGCATTTCACCGGCCATTTTCCGGACAAGCCGATCATGCCAGGCGTTCTTATCATCGAAGCCATGGCGCAGACCGCAGGTGCAATCACTGTTCTCAAGCAGGGAACAGACGCGCCTAGCCTTGTTTATTTCATGACGATCGACAAAGCCAAGTTCCGCCGTCCAGTGGTCCCGGGAGATCAGCTTCACCTTCACGTGAAGAAGATAAAACAGCGCGGAAACATCTCTAAATATGAGTGCGTGGCGGAAGTTGATGGCGTAAAGGTTGCCGAAGCTGAAGTCGCCGCGATGGTTGGCGTAGCCGAAGAAAAGGCATGAGTACCTCAATGAAGGAAACTTTTATCCACCCTACCGCTCTTGTCGAGCAGGGTGTGGAGCTGGGACAGGGCGTATCCGTCGGTCCATTTTGCCATATTCAGTCTGGCGCCATCGTTGGAGATGGTTCGGAATTGATGAGCCACGTTGTCGTCACAGAGGCGGTAACGCTTGGTGTTGGCGCAAAGGTTTATCCGCATGCCGTTCTCGGTTGTGATCCACAGAATGGAAAGCATAAAGGCGGTCCAACCAAGCTTATCGTTGGCACGAACTGTCTTATTCGCGAAGGCGTAACCATGCATCGTGGTTCGGACAGCAGTCGGGGATATACGAGTATTGGCGACAACTGTCAGTTTCTCGCTTATGCACACGTCGCTCATGACTGCGATGTCGGCGATCACGTCACATTTGCCAACAACGTGATGATCGGCGGGCATGTGGAAATCGGTCATCATGCCATTCTTGGTGGCGGTTCTGCTGTTCATCAGTTCACGCGTGTTGGCCATCATGCCTTTGTGGGCGGCATGGCAGCGCTTGCGCATGATCTCATTCCTTACGGCAGTGCGATCGGCAACCACGCCTATCTTGGTGGTTTGAACATTATCGGCATGAAGCGTTCCGGCATGCAGCGCAAAGATATTCATAATCTGCGCCATGCAGTGCATATGCTGTTTGATCGCTCCAAGCCTGTGCGTGAACGCGCGCAGGACGTTCTGAAGGCATTTCCTGAATCGGACGGTGTGGCTGATCTTATCTCCTTCATTCTGGTGGATAATAAACGCGCCTATTGTACACCACCGCTCGGTTCATCCGTAGGCGGAGCGATGGATGACGGTGACGACGCTTGATAGCGGGCAGAGCGTGAACAAGCGCCCCCGCACTGCCATTATCGCCGGTAATGGTCTTTTGCCCATCAAGGTAGCCGAGGCTTTAAAGGCGGATGGAAATCCGCCTTTTGTGCTTCCGCTGCGCGGTGAAGCTGATGCTTCGCTCTACGAATATGATCATCAGGAAATTTCGGCGGTCGATTTTGGCATGTTGATGCGGGCCATGCGTTCCGCTGGCGTTTCGCAAGTGGTTCTTGCCGGCGGCCTTCGCAACCGACCACATCTGAGTGATTTGAAGCTTAATTTGCCGACAATCAGAGCGATGCGCTATGTTCTCGTTGCTCTCAGTCAGGGTGATGATGCGCTGCTGCGTGCGTTTATGCGCCTTCTGGAGCGCTATGGCTTCAAAATGGTCGGAGCACATGAAGTTGTGCCAGACCTGTTGTCGCCGGAACCTGCGCGCTGTCTCACACGATTGACACCGGATTCGCGCGAGCGCCGCAATATAGCGCTTGCGATGGAAGCGGCCCTTCGTTTGGGTGAACTCGATGTCGGGCAGGGTGCCATTGCAACGGGTGGCCGGGTTGTTGCTCTGGAAGGCGCTGAGGGTACCGACCTGATGATCGAGCGCGTTTTTGCCCTGCGTCAGGAAGGTAGAATTCCCAAGCGTGGCGGCGTACTTGTAAAAATGGCCAAGCCGAGACAGGATGAACGCGCCGATTTGCCAGCCATTGGCGTGTCGACGGTGGAAAACGCAGCGCGCGCGGGGCTTTCTGGCATCGCGATTGAAGCGGGACGCACCTTCATTCTTGGCCTAGGAGAAACCTTGGCTGCGGCAAATGAAAAAGGCCTGTTTATCGAGACGATCAGTCGAAGCACAAAGGACACGACAGGGTGAGTAAAACCAGCCGGCCATTGAAAATCGCAATCGTGGCCGGAGAGGAATCCGGCGATCTGCTCGGTGCCGACCTGATTGATGCCCTTCGCGGTCAGACTGACAGGCTTGTCGACATCGTTGGCGTGGGCGGCGAGCATTTGACCGAGCGCGGATTGAAGAGTTTTTTCGATCCCCATGAAATTGCTCTGATGGGCCTGGGGGCAATCCTCAAGAACCTTCCGGGGCTGATTCTGCGTATTGGTCAGACCGCCAAGCGGATTATTGCTGAGAAGCCCGATTGCGTTCTGCTGATCGACAGTCCTGATTTTACCCATCGTGTTGCAAAGAAAATACGCGCGGCTGATCCATCCATTCCAATCGTGAAATATATTGCACCGAGCGTTTGGGCCTGGCGTCCGCAGCGCGCGAAAGCAATGCGAGCCTATGTTGATCATGTTCTGACTGTGTTGCCATTCGAGGTTGAGGTGATGAAACGGCTTAACGGGCCGCAATCAACCTATGCGGGGCATCGTCTCAGCAGCTATGCGCCCATTTTGCAGGTGCAGGCAGCGCAGAAGGCTGCCGAGCAGAAACGCTGGCCTGATGACACGCGTTGCCTGCTGCTGCTTCCTGGTTCGCGTCGTGGGGAACTGCAGATGCTTATGGAGCCGTTCGGCAAAGCGGTTGCAGAACTGGCGACACGTGTCGAAAAGCTTGAAGTCATTCTTCCGACATTACCACGTATCGAGGAAATGGTGCGTGAGATGTCCAAGGACTGGGCAGTCAAGCCGCTGATCGTGACGGGCGACGAGGCAAAATGGCAAGCTTTTGCTCGCGCAGATGCTGCATTGGCTGCATCGGGCACAGTCTCGCTGGAATTGGCTCTGTCGCATATTCCAACCGTTCTTTCCTATAAAGCAGACTGGTTTGCACGCCAGTTTCTGATCTCGAGAATTACGATCTGGAGTGCAGCTCTGCCCAATATTATCGCAGACACTCCTGTTGTGCCGGAATTCTTCAACGAATCCGTGAGGCCCGGCAATCTGGCGCGCTATATTGAGCAATTGATGCAGAAAGGCGCTTTTCGGCAGGCTCAACTTGATGGTTTTGAAAAGGTAACGTCGATCATGGCTACCGAGCGGCCATCAGGAGAGATCGGGGCCCGCGTTCTGCTTGATCTCGCTGAAAACGGCAGAAAGCGCTGACATATAAAATCTTTACAAACAAAAACCCCGGCAAATTGCCGGGGTTTTTTATGATGATCTGGATTACTTACGCTTTGCGACCGGTACGTAATCGCGTTCTGGAGCGCCAGTATAGAGCTGACGCGGACGACCGATCTTCTGCTGTGGATCTTCGATCATTTCTTTCCACTGTGCGACCCAGCCAACTGTACGGGCGAGGGCGAACAGAACTGTGAACATTTCCGTCGGGAAGCCGAGCGCCTTCAGTGTAATGCCGGAATAGAAGTCGATGTTTGGATAGAGCTTCTTTTCGATGAAGTATTCATCGGTCAGAGCGATCTTTTCGAGTTCCAAAGCGACGTCGAGAAGCGGATCGTCCTTGATACCGAGTTCGCCGAGAACCTCATGGCAGGTCTTCTGCATGATCTTGGCGCGTGGATCGTAGTTCTTGTAAACGCGGTGACCAAAGCCCATCAGACGGAATGGATCATTCTTGTCCTTGGCGCGGGCGATGAATTCAGGAATGCGGTCAACCGAGCCGATTTCAGCAAGCATGTTGAGCGCGGCTTCGTTCGCGCCACCATGGGCAGGGCCCCAGAGGCAGGCAACGCCAGCTGCGATACAAGCGAACGGGTTGGCACCCGACGAACCAGCCAGACGAACAGTTGAAGTCGAAGCGTTCTGCTCGTGGTCTGCATGCAGGATGAAGATACGATCCATGGCGCGGGCCAGAACCGGATTGACTTTGTATTCTTCGCAAGGGACGCCGAAACACATGTGCAGGAAGTTCGACGCGAAATCGAGGTCGTTCTTCGGATACATGAATGGCTGGCCGATGTGATATTTATAGGCCATTGCCGCGAGTGTCGGCACCTTGGCGATCAGACGGATCGAAGCGACCATACGCTGATGCGGATCGGTGATATCGGTCGAGTCGTGGTAGAAGGCAGACATTGCGCCAACGCAGCCTACGATCACTGCCATCGGATGCGCGTCGCGACGGAAGCCTGTGAAGAACTTCGTCATCTGCTCATGGATCATCGTGTGACGGGTCACGCGGTAATCGAAATCCGCTTTCTGGGTTGCTGTTGGCAGTTCGCCGTAAAGCAGCAGGTAGCATGTTTCGAGGAAGTCACCGTGTTCAGCAAGCTGATCAATCGGATAGCCACGATAGAGCAGTACACCTTCATCGCCATCAATGTAGGTGATCTTGGATTCGCACGAAGCAGTCGACGTGAAACCAGGATCGTAGGTGAAGGCATTCGCATTCTTGTAAAGTGGACCGATGTCAACGACGTCCGGCCCGACAGTGCCTTGTCGTACAGGCAGGTCGAACGTTTTGCCGTCGAGGGTAAAGCTAGCTGTCTTATCTGACATCGTGTTTCCTTTCGTGTCCACTTTGCCGCCCGTGTGGCGGCTGAATTTTAATCGTCGTTATAACTTGTCTCTTGTAACATCTATGTGTTTCCCGCCAACGCGGGAAACCGCATTATTTTTTATGTGTTAGCCGTTCCCG
>Ga0308158_10004174_pt1 | contig 12316 bp, 4 predicted proteins | sample PhyBR2_FD_201038 | JGI IMG/M metagenome (GOLD analysis project Ga0308158, IMG submission 201038) | Phyllosphere microbial communities from UC Gill Tract Community Farm, Albany, California, United States - DLSLB.R2 | ecosystem: Host-associated > Plants > Phyllosphere > Unclassified | place: USA...
TTGAGGAGCTGTCAAATAAGAAGCATCTCCGGCTACATCACTCACATTCATGGCGAAGTCTGTTTTATAGAATACTGCTGTCATTCCTCCAAAGATATAATCGACAGCACCCATCATTACTCCTTTGTAAATGGCAACTCTGGAACCCTGACCTCCATAGAAAGAATCCTGACGACCAACTACCCTGCAATTCTTTAAAATAGTTTTATCAACTCCATTCGGAATTCCAATTGCAGCAGCTCTTTCAACAAAGCTTCTGTTTTGAACCGCAGTATTTCCGTAATCTGTAGGACGCAAACCTTTATTTCCTACCGCCCACATTACCACTTTGTCCTGTGATTCTTTTTTAGAAATATACTGATTATACGAATTTTCAAAAATAATATCGTTCGCTTCGAAACCATTGGCAGCAATTACTGCAGTTGCATTCCAATAAGAACCATTAGTAGTACCACTTACATTTTCGTAAGTATAACTGTTATTTGCTTTATTGACAGCTAAAACCTCAGCGTTCCATTTGTTATCATTACCCTGACTGTAATAGCTGTAACCATAACCATAATAAGAAGTAATACGAACTGCGTTAGCATCGATATCCACTCCTTTATTTTTCAGGGCGATACTTGGTGTACTCGAAGCATTTTTGAAAGTTACATTTGGACTGTTAACCACAATCATTTCTTCATAGTTACCCGGATCGATAACTACAGTAACTCTTTGAGAAGAAGTACGTACCATTTTTGAAATAGCCTTCAAAGCTGCATTAATAGTTTGATAATCTTTATCAACACCCACAGTAATTACCGGAGCATAAGGAACAATTGTCTCCACTGAAATTTCAGTAAAATAAGTAGCTCCATTTACAGCAATTGCAACATTTCCAGCTGTAGTTCCTGGATAAACATATTCAACTTTTTCTAAAAGCGTTGTACTGTTACTGCTTGTGGTAACAGCAGTTCCTCCAGCTATAGAGAAATTTGCAGCATAATAATAAGTAACTATTACTTTTTGATTTGGCTGTACCGGAACACTTAAAGTCGAAGCAGTCGAAGCAAGCAAATGACCTTTAGCAATTTCGTTGGCAACAGAGCCAGTAAACAACATCCCTTTATAACTGCTTGTTGCGCTAGTAATTACTTTATCATCAAATGACCAAACAGTCACTGGCTTAAATGACAACTCTTTAGAAACTGCAGCATTTGAAACTACTAAATTAGAAGTCAATGCCAATTCCAATGGATAATCATCCAAACCAATTGCAGCAACAGAATAAGTTCCGTTACGCAAATTAATAGTATTAATATCAGTAAACGTATAGCTTACTCCAGCTTCATTGATGTTGGTAAATTTCACACCCAACTTAGCCAATTGCGCTGTTGTTAAAGCCGGTGCTGTAATCGTAACTTTATACTTTGGTTTCAAAGTAAAGGCAACATCAGCAGTTGCGTTTGCAGAAGCTGTAATAGTACTTGCTAAAATCTCATATTCATTAACTCCAGTAGCTGAAATTGTATATGGAACTCCCGCTTCTAATTTTACAGAATACTGAGCTGTAGTTTTATTCACAACCGGAGCAGGCACATAAGTACTATTTGCTGAAGGATTCGGAGTATATTTCAAAACTAAATTAGCTATATCAGTTCCTAATCCGGTAACATTTCCGGAAACAGTGTACAACGTAATTTTAGTAATAGCAATATTATTAACTTTTGCATCTACTGTTACTGCAAAAGTATCGCCCGATGTAATCAAATAACCATTAGCATTTCCAATACTTAAAGCATAGGTATAACCAGCAGGAACGATTACATTGTATTTTCCACTAGTCACAACACCATTCCAGCTTTTTCCAGCCTGATTAGTAAACACTACTGTATAACCAGCAGGTATATCAGCCGCTTTGGTAATATCTATAGTTCCTGAAACAGCAACATAAGTGGCAGGTTTTCTATACACACGGTAATAACTAGGTTTATTTATCTGATCATAAATTTTATAAACCCCTGCTTTTTTAGCTACAAATTTATAATCTGTAGTTGTAGTCGTTGTTTCTACTAAATCCGACTGCACTGTAGCATCAGAAAGATATACAAAGTTTAATTTACCGGCAGCATCCGAATTTGCTACTACAGTCAACTCATCATCTTCTTTAAGATTAAAACTCAAATAACGCGTTGACAAGGCCGAACCATTTACATAAATTCTTCCTGTATAACCCGGAGTTGCTCCTGAACCTACATTGGAATCATATCTGGTTAATGCCGTATTTGAAGTTCTAAGACGGTCATTAGTTCCTCCAACCCATCCTAAATCACCTGCTGTAAAGGAAGCAGGCATCACATTAGTGGTATTAGCTGAGCCTACCACATAACTTGAAGGATACCAGGCATTAATCGCTGTTACATCCAATTTATTGTTATAAATAGTGGCATCCAATTGTTGTGCACCAAAATCCCATACGTCCGTTTTTTGAACTGCAGCCGCTGATACAGTCAAAGTTGCTGTAATACTTCCGGCTGTATAGCTTGAAGTTGCCGCCTGATTAGCTGTAATTGTAGTTGAACCTTCTCCAACAACGGTAACTGTATTTCCACTTATGGTTGCCACAGCTGTATTACTACTTGTATAAGTAAATGCACCAGTACTGTTAGATGTAGGAGCTGTCAATGCAAACGCTGCATCACCCACAATTTTATTTGGTACAGTAAAATTAGATAATGTTGGCGCTGTCAAAGGCACTGTCACAGTAAATGTTGCTGCAATACTTCCTGCTGCATAAGTTGAAGTAGCAGCCTGATTTGCTGTAATTGTAGCAGTACCCGCAGCGACAATAGTTACGGTATTTCCGCTTATTGTAGCAACATTTGTATTACTACTTGTATAAGTAAATGCACCGTTACTTGTTGAAGTTGGAGCCGTTAAAGTAAAAGCAGGATTTCCTACTTGTTTATTAGCTACACTAAAATTAGATAAAGCTGGAGTCGTTAAACTTACTGTTGAGGCAGAAGCTGCTTTTCTTAAAATTCTAAAGAAACTCGTTTTACCATTTGAATAAATTTTAAAAGTACTTGTACTCTTCGCTTTAAATACCGCTGTAGTAGTCAAATTAGCTGCTAAAATACTCAAAGTTTCTGTTTGTGTTGCCGGATTAACTTCATCAACAAAACTAAGCGTTGCATCAGCATCTGTTCTGGTGATGATAGTTACTTCATCGTCTTTATCCAATGCAATTCTCATAAATCTATTAGTTGGCACTCCTGAAGAAAGCGTAGGCGTACCATTGCAATAAACCCTTCCGCTATAAGCAGTTACCCCTGCAAGATTCTCATCGTAACGTGTTATACTTGTATTTATAGTTCTTAATCTGTCACTTGTATTACCAACCCATGACAATGCTCCTACTGTAAAACTTGTAGGCATCGTATTAGAAGTACTTATCGAACCAGCAACTGTAGTACCAGGATACCATCCATTAATTGTACTTACATCCAATTTATTATTGTATTGTGTTGCATCTAGTTGCTCTGCAGCAAAATCCCAAACATCAGTTTTACTTACAGCTGAAGCAGTAACTGTAAATCCTACCGAAATACTTCCTGTTGAATACGTTGAAGTCGCCGCCTGATTGGCTGTAATTGTAGCTGCACCTGCGCCTACAACAGTAACTGTATTACCACTAACAGTTGCTACAGCTGTATTACTACTGGTATAAGTAAAAGCACCTGTACTGTTTGAAGTAGGAGCTGTTATTGTAAAAGCAGCATCACCCACAGTTTTATTTGGAATCGTAAAATTAGACAACGATGGTGCCGGATTAGCTGCTCCTGGTGCCACCGATAAAGTAGCACTTATACTTCCAGCTGCATATGTTGAAGTTGCCGCCTGATTGGCTGTGATGGTAGCGATACCTTCTCCAACAATTGTAACTGTATTACCACTAACAGTTGCAACACTTGTATTACTACTTGTATAAGTAAATGCACCAGAACTATTAGATGTTGGAGCTGTCAATGTAAAAGCTGCATCTCCAACTGTCTTATTTGGCACAGTAAAATTAGATAGTGTTGGTGTTATTAATGAAGAAGTTGCATAAGCTGTTTTTATATAATAAAGATTGGCAGTATCTCCTTTTGTAATAGTATAGCTCCCTACAGTAAGATTCGGAATTGAAACTATTCCGGAACTTGCTGTATAAGAAGTTCCATTAAGTTTAATTGCTCCTGCAAAAGTAGGATCAAAAACCAAGGTCAAAGTAGAAACTCCTGCAGTTGTATAACTAATAGTTGTAGCTGATTCAATTTTCAAGCGAGCTGTCAAATCTAATCCATCGTAAGATTGAACTCCGTCTGTTGAATTCATATTTCCAACAATGGTATAGAATGAACTTGTTTTACCAGAAACAGTAAAATTATGAATTTCACCACCCGAACTTGTACCCGGTGTTACAACTGTAATATTCCCTGAACCAATTGCAGGATTTCCATTTACACCACTTGTTGTTATTGAAAAAGAAACATTAACTGTTGGTGTTCCTGAAACAGTTATAGTTTTGGCAGTCGTATCTTTTACAAAAGTAATTCCTGATGCCGGCAAACCAGAAACGGTTGCATCTGTTGCATCTCCTCCCCAGGTATATACAATATTTGCAATTGCCGAACCAGTATTAACAGTTTGATTCGTATTAGAAGTAGATGTCAACGTTTGACTAGAAACTACAGTCTCTCCTTGTACCGCCACTAAACTACTGGCATAATTGGTAACAGCTGCTTTAAGAGCGTCAATAATCAAATAAGCCGAATCATCAGCACTGTTATTAAAAGTCCATTTAAAGTCACCTCCTCCTACACGACCTGCATATTGCGTTACTTTAGCTTTAGCTGCAGCAGGAGTATCCGGAACCAGGTTTTTTACATATAAATTTGCATCAGTATCAAAATTATTATAAATATTAGCTCCGGCATATGATTTTACCGTATTTGGTACCTGCTCACCTCTTGTAGCAGCTACATAAGCATCAAAATCAATTGTCGAACTAATTTTACCTGAAATATTATATAAAGGATTTGTATCACCGTAGGCTACAAATCGCATATCATTAGTACCTAAATCAGCGTCAAAAGTATTATTAAATGCTTTAATCATACCTCCGTCTTCACCTGAAAAAGTTCCCATATTAGCAGGATCATTAGCTTGTTTTGAACTACTCCAAACATCAGTACCCTGCAAAGAAATCATCATCGGGTGTTTCGCATTTCTATAATAATTACCTTCTACAAATAACGAAGACCCCATTGTAGAACCCGCTCCGTATTTTGCAATACCATCATAATAATTATTATAAATATGTGCCGAATAAAAACGTACACGCGGATGACGTGAATCAGAATGATCAAACCAGTTGTGGTGATAAGTTACATACAAACCAGTAGTAGTATTTTCACTTAATCCTAAAAGACTGGCTTTTCCATTATCCCAAAAATGATTATAGGAAAATGTACAATAAGTAGAAGTTTTATTATCTAATGCACCATCACCCTTTATTTGATCTGCATCACTACCCGCATTACCATAAAACAAATCGTTATTATGTATCCAGATATGATCATTATCCTGCTGCATTCCTATGTTATCTCCGGCAGTACTATTAACATTCATAGTAGCCAGATTTCGCACTTCAATATTAGATGCCGATTTCAATCGCACTCCCCATCCATTACAAACAGCATCATTTCCAACACCTTCAATTGTGATAGAACCTGATGCATTATTTTTATTTTCAATTACCATGTCACCACCATCCATTACGCTCATATCGGTAACATTACCAATCAAACGCACTATTAATGGTCTATTATCCATACCTTTCTTAAAACCATAAAGAATATTTTGAATACCCACACATGGATTGGTTGTTGCACCGGTAACATTTAACGAAACTGTGTTTTTGGTATTTTCTGTCACATAAACTATTACAGCATTTGCTTTTGGAGTACCATCCATATTATATCCTCCCGGGATATGCCCACCCTGAAAAGCAAATCCATTTCGGTCATGAGCCAAAACAGTAAGACTTGATGTTGTTGCACCTGTACCTTCAACTCCTGAAACTACAGGTTTTACAGTAACAGTATAAGTTCCTGCTGCAAGTCCTAAAACATCAGCACGAAAATAAGTTCCGTAACTGCGAATTAACTGGTTGTCGATTTTTTGATTGGTTATACTATTACCGCTATAATATACATTATAACTCTGCGCCCCTGAAACGGGTTGCCATTTCACATAAGCAGATTCTAACCATCCCACGGATTCAGTAATAGTTACTGTTTGCGCACACATTTGCAAAGAAGCAAATAGGATGGTCAAGTAAAGTAAAATTTTTTTCATAATTTTGGTTGGTTTTAAATGATTTAATTTCGATACGTCGTTTGAAACACATTACTAAATCGGGAAATACTGGTACTATTTTCCGATTTTTTTTTATGTATTCCTTTCTTTAAATACAGTCTCATTTCATAAATTAATTGTTTTAGTTGTTAATAGATTGATTGGTTATTTTTATAAGCTTATTCGTTAAAAAATCCCTCTTCTTTTTTTACTTAGTGCCTTTTTTAATTTTATTGTACTATTTCTAAAAACTTTTATTCTTAAAAAATCTAAAAATCACGAACTCGATATTTTAGATTTTAAAATTTTCCCTTCATCATTTTTCAAAATAAATGATAGTGTCTGACAAAATTTTCAACGAACTGCTCTTTATTTCCTGTCTGTTAAATTTATGTTAGAAAAAAAGTTTTTTAGGGTGACAGCTTTTATAAAAAATTTTATTTATTTTTACACATAACAAAAAAAAACTAAGTTTTTATTTTACATTTGACACAATGTAATCCATTACAAAACGAATAATTCCTATTTATAAATGTCATCTCACAAAGATTTAAAAATATTTGAAGGCCTATACAAAGAGCATTTCGCCTATTTATCTTTAGTTTCTTTTAACATAACTAAGGATAAAGATGTGGCGAAAGATGTTGTACAGGACTTTTTTATTTATCTGTGGGAGAAAGAAGAAGCTGTAAACTTTACTATTTCATTCAAAGCTTACGCAATCAGGGCAGTTAAAAACCTAAGTCTTCAGCATTTAGAAAAAAACAAAACGATAAGTTTAGACACCAAAAAAATAATTCTGCCTAAAGAAGAACAAGTAGTTTTTGAAAAAACAGAAGAAAATCCTAAATCAAGAATACAAACTCTTGTAGATAAAATCCCTCAGGCAAGAAGAGAAATATTCATATCACATATTGTTGAAGGACATAGTTATGCAGAAATTGCAGAAATGTATAATATATCCATCAATACTGTAAAAACACAGATGAAGAGAGCTTATGCTTTTTTAAGAGAATTTGAAAATACAACTACACTATCTGCAATACTGTATTTCTTATTTAGAAATTAAACCTTCTAAATTATTTTATCACAAAAAACAAAGTCGGGATGTTACAATAATAAGTAATATCCCGACTTTGTTTTCTATGATACTTATCTGTGAAAAAAGAACTATTTCACAGAACTTGGCACACCTATTTTGTCACCAATTATAATTTCGTTTACACTAATATTTTTAGTATTAATCAGAGTCATTGCGTTTTTAGCTGAGTTTACCGTAATTTTATCCAAAACTACATTCTCCACTTTCTGCTCCGGAAAACCTTCAATAATAATAGCCGCATTGGAAGCAGCCTCACAGCTTAGATTTGAAATCGAAATATCTGAGATTTTAGAAGGGTACAAACCACTGCCTTCACCATGATAATTAGCGGTCATGTAAATACAATCCTCTACTTTTCCTAAAGCAATATTGGAGAAATAGAGATCTTTTACATAACCTCCTCTATCAGAATTAGTCTTGATATAAATCCCTCTTTTTAAATAACCTCGGGCTTTGCAATTATCCACAAATACATTACGGACACCGGCTGACATTTCACTTCCAATAACCACAGCGTGTAAACCTTTGAATTCACAATTTCTGATAACAATATTTTCAGAAGGAGAATTTGAATTATCACGCCCTTCATTATCTCGTCCCGCTTTAATAGCCACATTATCATCGCCATTATCAAACTGAACTTTTTCGATTAAAATATCGCTCGAATATTCAGGATCCACTCCGTCATTGTTATTGTTTTGCGCATCATATTTCAATCCACGAAGTGTAATACTTCTGGATTTCAACAAATGCACGCACCAAAATGGAGAATCTTCAATTTTAACATCTTCAATCAGAATATTTTTAGAATTGACAAACTGAATAAACTGAGGTCTTAAAAAATGTCCATCACCAAAAACACGCTCTTTTACAGGAACATTTTTGTGATTCATTTCTCTGCTTAATAGCTTATCTTTTTCTTCCAGCGGTTTCCATTTTATCCAGGTATCCTTGGCTTCTCCGTCAATAATTCCTTTTCCGGTTATGGCCACATTTTCCACATTATTTCCATAAATCAATGGACTATAATTGTACAACATGGTTCCTTCCCAACTGGTCAATACCAAAGGATAATCTTTCGGATTGGAACCAAAACGTATTTTTGCTCCATCTTCCAAATGCAATTTCACATTACTCACAAAATGGATAGGACCATTGATAGTATAAACACCTTTAGGAACAATAATAGTTCCGCCTTGCTTTTTTAAGCAGGCTTTCATTGCCTTATCAAAAGCCGGCTTACAATTGGTAACCGAATCACCTTTAGCTCCAAATTTAGTAATCAGGAATTTATTATTAGGAATGGAAGGCAACTGAATACCACTAACAATTCTTTCTATTTCAACAGCCGCGTTTTTAGGACTTGTTTGTGCCAAAAGCATATTGAAAGATGACAAAATCGTGACAAAATAAAAAGTAATATTTTTCATGTTATTCAGTATTTTAGTTTACTTAATATGTTTTTTCAAATCCAAATCCGTTTTTTTCAATTCGGCAATAACCAATTTTGAAATCTCTGTTGCCCCTAATAATGACAAATGGGTATCGTCGTGTTTTTCGGTTTTATAAAAATCACTTTCTCCGGCATTAAAGTGCAAATGCAGTTTTTTAGAACCTTCAATTCCATAAGACTCCTCTAATAACTCGGTCAAGTATTGCAAATCAATAAACGGCACTTTATAATCAGTTGCTACTAATCGTGCTTCCATTGGATACATTCCATGCGTATCTACCAAAGTACCTTCTGCATTAAAATTTCTTCTAACGATAGACGAAAACAAAACAGGAGTTGCTCCCTTAGCACGAGCTTCGGTTACAAAGCGAATCAAATTTTGGCGATAAGCCGTATGCGGATTAGTATAAACGCCGGGTTTATTTTCTTTTTCATCATTATGCCCGAATTGGATAAACACATAATCTCCTTTTTTCAAAGTTTCCAAAACAGCATCCCAACGTTTTTCGTTGATGAAACTGCGTGTGCTGCGACCATTTTGTGCTCTATTATCCACCACAACAGAATTATCAAAAAATTGTTGCAATACCTGAGCCCATCCGTGTTCCGGATTTTCATTTGGATTTGATTTATTGGCCATTGTCGAATCTCCAATAGTATAAACAGTTGTTTTTTGTGCAAAACAACTTGTAGCGATCAATAAGAAAAGGAATAATTTAATTCTCATAATTATTTAAAATTTGAATACCAATTTAATTTACTGTTTGTACTTCCAAGAATTTTATCTAAAGTATATTCTTTAGCTTCTGTCTTAGTTAATTGATGCGACCAGGTCGCTCTGTTTTGCGGTTGAAATCCCGCACCGGAACAATTGTATTCAGCATAAAAAGAAGCTTTTTCAGCTTCGGCTTTAGACCAGTTATTCCAACCTTCTTTTCGAATGTGTTTGCCCATTTCGCAATTCAAATAGGCAGTTTTAGCATTGATTCTCCATGGACGCCCCAAGTAAACTTCAGTTGCTTTTTCATCGGCAGTCAATTTACAATTCATAAACACAAAGCCATATTTAGAACTTTCCGGAGTGGACGCTGCTGTTAGATAAGCATTACTTTTGGCGTGAATATCGCAATTTTCAAATACTGCTGTAGCACTACCAAAAATAAAATCAACCGTTCCTTCGATAAAACAATCTTTATAATACTGTTTAAATCCTTCTCCCGAAGTGTACAAGGTATCCTGATTTCCTGAAATAATACAATTAGAAACCACAACTCTGTCAGCAACAACAGACAAAGCGATAGCCTGACCAACAGGACCGGCAGTATTTTGAATAGTCAAATTAGCCGCTTTAAAATCATTTCCTTCCACCAACACTGTTGGCGTCATAAATGTACTATTGCGACCTAAATTGATTTTACCATAATAATCATCAAAAGTAATTATCGTGTTTTCTTTGCTTTCGCCAATTAAAGAAATCTTTGTGTTCCATTCCGGAATTCGCACTTTTTCATGGTAAATTCCGTTTTTTACGGTAATCGTTACACGCTGATACGGAAAAGAAGGTGAATTGTATATGGCTTCCTGAATACTGCTATAATCACCGCTGCCATCCCGAGCAACTATTATATTATATTCATCCTTGGGAGCTTTCATTCCCATTTTTGGAGCAGATTTTATTTCTGCTGAAAGCTTTTTTTTCCACTTTCCGTATGCTTTCAGCACCTCTTTAGGCTCATTGGTGTACCAGGAATAGCCATTTCTTCTTTCATCGCCAATTTCAGATAGCGCGTATTTCTTAACTCCGTCCCTGTCACAAAAGAACGGCTTATTATCTTCTAACTCCATAAAACGAGCCCAAAGTGTTGGGGCATTCACATCAGCAACCATTTTTTTGTCGCTTACTCTACCTTTTTCATTCAGGCTTCGATCTTCTCTTAAACCTTCAATTTTTACTTTTTCAAACCAAGCCACTGCCGCTTCAACCGCAGTAATTACTTCTTTTGATGGATTTTCGATTGACATTAACAATAATACAATTTTAGCCGATTCTTTTCCACTCAAAGATGGTAATTCATAAGCACGGGCCTTAGCCGGCAACAAAGTAGTTTCGTCATGCTGAGCGCACCAGGCGGTTAAAACCCCGTTTTGTTTGTATTGCGTTTTTATAATACAATCTATTCCTTTATCAAAAGCAATTTTCGCTTTGGCAACAATTTCATCTGATGGTTTTATCGAATAGAAATCGGTTTTATCCTTAATCTCTTTCAAAACCATTAGGATTCTCGCCATCGAATCATCATTATACGTAATATGGGTATAATAACCTTTTTTCAAAGGATAAAATTGTGGCCATCCTCCATTGTCGTATTGCGCTTTCAACAGATAATCCAATCCCGAAAGAAAGGCTTTTTTATATCTTTCATCCGGTTGTTGTTTATAGATTTTAGAAAGAAAAAGCATTTCCTGAGTGGTTGCATTATTATCGGTAGTACAACCTTCTGTTGAAGATTTAAGAGCCTGCAATTCTTTCTTTTGAGTATCAGAAAGTGGCTTTTGAAGTTGGATATTCTTTGGCCAGCCTCCAATATTACGTTGGTACAGCAATACATTTTCGGCAACTGCTTTGGCTTCGGCCGAAGCGTACCAAGCATCATTATTCATACTTGTAATACTGCTCCAGGATTTCTCCAAAACCTGAGCCTGTAAATTTATAGTTGAAACTATACCCAGAAAAAGAACAATAATTACCTTAAAAAATTTATTCATCATTTATTTATTTTGTAAATCTAAACCAGTCAATAGCTACACTTCCTGCATCATTTATATTTCCTTCTCTAAAAGCTGTTAAACCAATCTTAGCTCCAATCCATTTCCCTTCACGGGATTTAAAATCTTCGCCTAAGGATTTAAAGTTTTTACCATCGGTACTATAAAAGAAACTGCAAATTCCGCCCTCTTTCACCTTAGTTTGCAGATAAAAAGTTTTATTGTCTAACTTAACAGCCTGCGTTTCTATTTCAACAGCTTTTTTATCGGCATTTTTACAAACAACCTGAGAAATAAACAATTCGCCGTTTTTCTGTTTTACTTTTAGCATACTATAGTCCAATCCCATAATTACTAAACCAACACTTTCTCCGTCAAAACGAGCATTAAATGTCATTTTAGTAGTGGTAGTAAATTCGTTAGCTGGGAATTTTTGCAATAAAATATTGGGAACATCAAATAAATTTATTGCTTTTTCAGGCATTGGGCGACAAAACAAAGAGTAATACCCCATGCTTGTTGGCAATCCCCAATACACCTGATAATTAGCATGCCATTGCCATTGCAGACCTAATTTTGGAGCATTAAACTCATCCGAATCCGGCGGAGTC
>Ga0308158_10004176_pt1 | contig 12307 bp, 8 predicted proteins | sample PhyBR2_FD_201038 | JGI IMG/M metagenome (GOLD analysis project Ga0308158, IMG submission 201038) | Phyllosphere microbial communities from UC Gill Tract Community Farm, Albany, California, United States - DLSLB.R2 | ecosystem: Host-associated > Plants > Phyllosphere > Unclassified | place: USA...
ATCGCCGCGCTCCTCAAGGGCGCCAAGCGCGTCAGCTACGGCGCACGCGCGATCAGCGACGGCGGGCTGCAGTCGATCCCCAAGCTCGTGATGCCCGGCGCCGCGCTGATCGGCGACAGCGCCGGCTTCCTCAACGTGCCACGGATCAAGGGCACGCATACCGCGATGAAGTCCGGCATGATGGCCGCCGAAGCCGCGGTCGAGGCGATCGTCTCGCAGCGCGGCCATGACGAACTCGCCGCCTATCCCGAGGCGTTCGAGAAGTCGTGGGTCAAGAAGGAGCTGTCGGTCGTCCGCAACGTCGCGCCGCTGGTCAAGAAGTTCGGCGATCTGATCGGTTCGGGCCTCGCCGGCATCACGATGTGGCTCGAGCATCTGGGCATCAAGGTGCCCTTCACGATGCACCACCATCCCGACCACGAGAGCCTGTGGCGCAAGGACCTCGTCAAGCCGATCGTCTATCCGAAGGCTGATGGCGTGCTGACGTTCGATCGTCTCTCGTCGGTGTTCATCTCGAACACCAACCACGAGGAGGACCAGCCGGTCCACCTGACGCTCAAGGATCCGGCGGTACCGATTACGTACAACCTGCCGATGTACGACGAGCCCGCGCAACGCTATTGCCCGGCCGGCGTTTACGAGGTGGTCGGCGAGGAAACCGGCGACCCGAAGTTTGTCATCAACGCGCAGAACTGCGTCCACTGCAAGACCTGCGACATCAAGGACCCCACCCAGAACATCAACTGGGTCGTACCCGAGGGCGGCGGAGGCCCCAATTATCCCAATATGTAAGCCAGTATTCTTCGCACTCGGTTTCGTCCTGGCGGCTCCCGCCACGGCCGGGACGGGTGATCTCTCCGCCTATCTGAAAGCCCGCGCCGCCGACGCCGCGGGCAGGCCGGACCTCGCCGCCGCCAGCTATGCTAAGGTGCTGGCGGCATCGCCTGCCGATCCCATCGTCGCGATCCGCGCCTACCGCGAGGCGCTGGAGGCGGGCGACATGCCGCTCGCGACGCGCGCCGCCGCGGTGCTGGGCAAGGCTGGCGTGGCGCCCGCCGATGCCGCGCTGCTCCCGCTCGCCGATGCCGCGCGGCAGAACGACACGAAGGCTGCAAGCGCCGCCATCGCCACGCTCGCCACCGGCCCGCTCGTGGTGCTCGCGCCCTCGCTCTACGCCTGGGTCGCGCACGCCGAGGGTCGCGACCCCGAACCGTCGCTTGCCACCGCCGCGAAGGACCCCGTCGCCAACCGCTTCGCCACCGAGACGCGCGTGCTGATCGCCGCGGCGCCGGCCAAGCAACCGCTCGCGATCGGCGTCTCGCGGCTGCTCGCCCGCCTCGCCAGCGACCTCGCCGCGGGCGAACCCTCGCCGCTGTCGATCGCGCTGACGCAGGCCGCGCTGCGCGCCGACCCCCGCTATGACGGCGCGCGCATCCTCCTCGCCGACGCGCTCGCCCGCAACAAGGTCGTCGACCGGGCGCTCGCGGTCCTCGACGAGATCGACCCGAAGGGCCCGTTCGCCGCGGCCGCCGCCGCCGAGCGCATCGACATCCTGTCGAACGCCGATCGCGATGGCGAGGCGCTTGCCGCCGCCAAGAACCGCGTCGACCAGAAGGGCGCGGAGCCCGCCGACTGGCAACGCTATGCGGACTTGCTGCTGACCACCGGCAACCCCGCCGAAGCCGCGACCTGGTATCAGCGCATCATCGCCGCCGACGGGGACAAGGGCGGCACATGGGGCGCGTGGCTGCAATATGGCGGTGCGCTCGACCAGGCCGGCCGCTGGCCCGAAGCGCGCGACGCTTTGGAAAAAGCCGTCGCTCGAGGCCCTGCGCAACCGCTCGCGCTCAACTATCTGGGCTTCGCGCAAGTCGAGCACGGCGACGACATCCCCGCCTCGATAAAGCTTTTGGAACGCGCCAGCCACCTCGACCCCACCAACGCCTCGATCACCGACTCGCTAGGCTGGGCCTACCACCTCTCGGGAAACACCGCGCGTGCGCTCCCGCTGCTCGAAACCGCCGCGCAAGCCGAACCCACCAACGCCGAAATATCCGATCACCTGGGCGACGCATACTGGAGCACAGGCCGAAACTACGAAGCCCGCTACGCCTGGCGCGCCGCGCTCCTCACCGCCGAACCCGCCGATACCGCACGCATAACCGCAAAGATCGCCAACGGCCTCCCCCCAAAAACCCGGCGCTAAGTCCCTCTGCCACCGGGGAGAGGGAAGGACCCCACACTACCCAAAAACCGTCGCCCCAGCGAAAGCTGGGGTATCCCAAGAGGCACGCGCCGCCTGCCAAACCACGATATCCCGGCCTCCGCTGGGATGACGGATGTTTTGTGGCTAAGCCGATGCACAACGCCGAACGCCGGCCAAGTCCGCGCAAAACCTCGAGACCCCGCAATGCCCGCCATAACCGAATCCGCGCCCGCCAAGATCAACCTGGCCCTCCACGTCCGCCGCCGCCGCGCCGACGGCTATCACGACCTCGAAACCCTCTTCGCCTTCGCCACCGACGGCGACCTAATCACGGTAGAAGCCGCCCAAACCAATAGCTTCACCATAACTGGCCCCTTCGCCGTCGCACTCCTCCCAACCCCCAACACCCCCCCGGCGAAGGCCGGGGCCCAATTGGGAACGGACAATGAAGACGCGCACGGCTTGCCCAACGCCACTCAAGGCAGCGCCCCTTGGAACGGCAATCTCGTAACCGCTGCCGCAGACGCCTTCACCACCGCATTCGCTCCGAACACCCACCACGCCATAACTCTCGAAAAGCACCTCCCGATCGCCTCGGGCATAGGCGGAGGATCAGCCGACGCCGCGGCCACCCTCCGAGCGCTGGCCCGACTCCACGGCGTCCCGTCAACCGACCCCCGCCTTCACGACATCGCCGCAAAGCTCGGCGCAGACGTCCCCGCCTGCCTCGCCAACCGCACCACGCTCGGCACCGGCAAGGGCGACACGCTTACCGAGATCGAAGGTCTCGTCGGCACGCCACTGCTCCTCGTGAACCCCGGCGTCGCCGTCTCCACCGCCGCTGTCTTCAAAACCTGGGACGGCAAGGACCGAGGCCCGATCTCCAAAGGTGACCTCCTCGCTCGCGCCCTCGAAGGCCGCAACGACCTCGAGCCCCCCGCGCTAGCGCTCGCCCCCGAAATCGCGGAAGTGCGCACCCTTCTCGACGCAGCGCACGGCGTCCTCCTGTCCAGAATGTCCGGCTCTGGCGCCACCTGCTTCGCTCTGTTCGAAACCCTCGAGGCCAGAGACGCCGCCGCCACCGCCGCAAAAGCCCGCGGTTGGTGGACCCTCGCAACGACGCTCGCCTGATCAAATGCGAGCCCGAATAAGCCCACCCTCGTAAGAAAGACTGACCGAATTTCGATCAAAGATCGCCGCCCCCACCCCGTCATTCCCGCGGAGGCGGGAACCCATACTGGTTGGCGTCGCAATAGGATCGCTGGCCTTCAGGCTATGGATCCACGCCTGCGCGAGGATGATGACCGATCATATATTAAGGCGGCCGATTTCGTGGCGCCGTGCCCAGCGCATCCGTGACCACGACCAAGCCCTAAATCTTTCCGCACAAACCACCGTTCCCCACTTGTTCCACAAGAACAAAGAGAATACATGGCGTTTGACGCGTTGAATGGCACGCGCGCTTGCTTTAGCGATGGGAGCTTATCAATGGCCGCTAATCTGAAAGTGATCGACACCGGCATGGCAACCGCAACCAACGACCGCCAGAAGGCGCTCGACGCCGCGCTCGCGCAGATCGACCGCGCCTTCGGCAAGGGCTCGGCGATGCGCCTGGGCTCGAAGGAAACCATGCAGGTCGAGGTCATCTCGACCGGATCGCTCGGGCTCGACATCGCACTCGGCGTCGGCGGCCTGCCGCGCGGCCGCGTGATCGAGATCTACGGGCCGGAAAGCTCGGGCAAGACCACGCTCGCGCTCCACGTCATCGCCGAAGCGCAGAAGGGCGGTGGTACCGCGGCGTTCGTCGATGCCGAGCACGCGCTCGACCCGGTCTATGCCAAGAAGCTCGGCGTCAACATCGACGAACTGATCGTGTCGCAGCCCGACACTGGCGAGCAGGCGCTCGAGATCGTCGACACGTTGGTTCGCTCGAACGCGATCGACGTGCTGGTGGTCGACTCGGTCGCGGCGCTCGTGCCGCGTGCCGAAATCGAGGGAGAGATGGGCGACAGCCATGTCGGCCTCCAGGCCCGTCTCATGTCGCAGTCGCTGCGCAAGCTCACCGGCTCGATCAGCCGCTCGCGCTGCATGGTGATCTTCATCAACCAGCTCCGCATGAAGATCGGCGTCATGTACGGCAACCCGGAGACGACGACCGGCGGCAACGCGCTGAAGTTCTACGCCTCGGTCCGCCTCGACATCCGTCGCATCGGCGCGATCAAGGCCGGCGAAGAGGTCACCGGCAACCAGACGCGCGTCAAGGTCGTCAAGAACAAGGTCGCCCCGCCGTTCAAGCAGGTCGAGTTCGACATCATGTACGGGCAGGGCGTTTCAAAGCTCGGCGAGATTCTCGATCTTGGCGTGAAGGCGGGCTTGGTTGAGAAGTCCGGCGCCTGGTTCAGCTACGACAGCGTCCGCCTCGGCCAGGGCCGTGAGAACTCGAAGACCTTCCTCAAGGACAACCCTGAAACCGCCGACCGCCTCGAAAAGCAGATCCGCGCGCGCACCGACAAGGTCGCCGAGGAAATGATGGCCGGCCCCGAAGAAGGCGACGATGCCTAAAGCTACTTTCCCTCTCCCTCAGGGGAGAGGGAGGGACCCATTGCCTTCGCAATGGGGGGCACGCGCACGGTTCATGGCTCATGGCTCATTGCGCCAAAGATGCTCACGGCGGGTGGTTCAAAGACATGGTGAACTGACACGGCGCCAATCCACCTCCCAATACCACCCCGGCGAAGGCCGGGGCCCAATTGGTATGACCCCGCAAATAGAGTCCTGTGCCGAGCCAAGCCTTGTCGGATGATCAACTCTGTGTTTGGCAACACGCCCATGTACGCTTGATATCTTGCACCCTCTTGTTCTCCCGCGAAGGCGGGAGCCCAGACTGGATACCGGCCTTCGCCGGGAAATTGGGAAACGAAGAGCAGCGTGCTAGGCTTGGGAAACCCTCGAAATCTCGCAACACCAAACCCACGCCAGCGTCTACACTTCCTATACTTTACTCCAAACCACCGCCCCGAACCGCAACCAAAAAGCACCCCAGCCCATGACCACCGCCCAAGACTGGACCGGCAGAATAGGCGACGTCTGGGCCGCGGAATGGCGCCGAACCGACCGCAGCTTCACCAACCTGACCCCGCATTTGAACGCCGCGATCCTGTCCGCCGCCACCCCCCAAACCCGCAAGATCATCGACATAGGCTGCGGCGCCGGGGCAACCTCACTCGCCACCGCACAAGCACTCCCGAACGCGCAAATAACCGGCATAGATCTCTCACCAAACCTGATCGAAATCGCCAAACACCGTGCCGAAACCCAAACCAACGCCAGTTTCGAGTGCGCGGACATCGCCGCAGCCGCCCCGAACCACGCCCCAATCGACCTCTACGTCTCCCGCCACGGCGTCATGTTCTTCGCAGACCCCGTCACCGCCTTCACCACTTTGGCTGAAGCCGCCGCTTCAGACGCAACGCTAGTCTTCGCCTGTTTCGCCGACCGCGCCGCCAATCGCTGGGCCACCGAAACCATTACCGCGACCGGCGGCAATGTAGACGCGCCAGCAACCACCGCACCCGGCCCCTTCGCCTTCGCCGACCCGACCTACGTCGCGAATATCCTGCAAAAATCAGGCTGGCATGCCGCTTCACCCGAGCGAGTCGAATTCGCCTACCGGGCTGGGAAGGGCACCGACCCCGTAACCGACGCCGTCGATTATCTTCGTCGCATCGGCCCCGCGGCATCCGCCATCCGCGACGCCGCCCCAGAGGAACGCGAGTGCCACATCGCGCGTCTCACTCGGGTCTGCGAACAGTACCTAAATGGCGACACGGTGGAATTTCCCGCCGCCGCCTGGATCTGGACCGCGCGCAAATCGTCCGAATAAAAAACAGGGGGCCCAGCATGATCATCGTCCACCACCTCGAAAACTCGCGATCGCAGCGGATCCTCTGGATGCTCGAGGAACTCGGTCTCCCCTACGAGATCAAGCGCTACGAGCGGAACAAGGCAACGATGCTCGCCCCGCCCGAACTCAAGCAGGTGCACCCGCTCGGTAAGTCGCCAGTGATCGAAGATGATGGCCAGGTGGTCGCTGAAACGGGCGCGATCGTCGAATATCTTGTCGACAAGGCCGATGGCAGGCTCGGCGCCCCCGCCAACCGCACCGACGCGCTCCGCTACCGCTTCTGGCTCCATTATGCCGAAGGTTCGATGATGCCGCCGCTGCTGCTGAAGCTCGTCCTCGCGCGCATCCCGATCATGGGCAAGGTCGCGGTCAAGAAGATCCAGCCGATGATCGACGTTCACCTCGACTACGCCGAAGCCGAACTGTCGCAGCGCCCCTGGTTTGCCGGCGGCGAGATGACCGCCGCCGACATCATGATGAGCTTCCCCCTCGAAGCCGCCCGCAGCCGCGGTGGCCTCGACGAGTCCCGCCCCGCTACGATCGCGTGGCTGGCGAAGGTGCACGCGCGGCCAGCGTATCAGGCAGGACTCGAGAAAGGCGGCCCCTACGCCTACGCCTAAGTAGCGCAAGTCGGGAACCAGATCGGGGCTAAGAAGACGACCTCTCCCCAAACACCACCCCGGCGAAAGCCGGGGCCCAGTTGGAAATGTTGTAGTAACGGGGCGCGGCGGTCACCATCGGCGTCCCCAACTGGACTCCGGCCTTCGCCGGGGGGTACTTCTTCAGTGGACCGCCAGCGTAAAGGCGCATCCTTGAGACGTCATCGGCTCAACATCGCCAATCATCTCAAACCTGTCCCGGCCCGATCTTCTCGTAGCTGTCCAAGTCGACCTTCGGCCCATGCCCACTCGGCGCATGCGGAAAGTCCCGATCCGCTGGCTCGCGCTCGTCGAGCCCGCCCTCCCACTTCGCCACCACGGTCGCCGCCACCGCATTGCCGATCACGTTGGTCGCCGAGCGCCCCATGTCGAGGAAATGATCCACCGCCAAGATCAGCAGGATCCCCGCCTCAGGGATCTTGAACATCGACAGCGTCCCCGCAATCACCACCAGCGATGCGCGCGGCACGCCCGCGATCCCCTTCGACGTCACCATCAGCACCAGCAGCATCGCGATCTGCTGCCCGATCGGCATGTGGATGCCGTAGGCCTGCGCGATGAACAGCGACGCGAACGTCATGTACATCATCGACCCGTCGAGATTGAACGAATAGCCCAGCGGCAGCACGAAGCTCGCGATCCGCGGCGGCACGCCGAACCGGTCGAGCGCTTCTAGCGTCCGTGGATACGCCGCCTCCGACGACGCCGCCGAGAACGCCAGGATCAACGGATCGCGGATATACCGTACCAGCAACCGCGTCCGCGGCCCGATCAGCAGGAACGCGATCCCGATCAGCATCGCCCACAGCAACGCGAGGCCGATATAGAAGGTCAGCATGAAATAGCCGAGCTGGCCGAGAATGGTCGGCCCCCGCTCGGCAAGCGTCGCGGTCACCGCCGCGAACACCGCGAACGGCGCGAACCGCATGACGTAATTGGTGATCTGGAGCATCACCGCGACCAGCGCCTCGATCGCCTTGACCAGCGGCGCGGCCTTCTCGCCGACCGCGGTGATCGCGACGCCGACGAACACCGAGAACACGACGATCTGCAAAATCTCGTTGCCCGCCATCGCCGCGATCATCGAATCGGGCACGATATGCGAGATGAACTTGGCCAGATCGAACGCCGCGGCATCGACCCCGCTCGACGCGGTCGCCGGCGGGATCGCGAGTTCCAGCCCGACGCCCGGCTGCAACACGTTGACCAGGATCATCCCCAAGGTGAGCGACAACAGGCTCGCGCAGATGAACCACCCCAGGCTGCGCAATCCGACCCGCCCGAGCGCGCCGGTATCGCCCATATGCGCGATCCCAACGACCAGCGTCGAGAACACCAAAGGTGCGATGATCATCTTGATCAGCCGCAGGAACAGCGACGTCACGATCGAGAAATACCCGGCGATGTCCTTCAACCGCGCGGCGGACTCGGGCGTGCCGTTGTCGATCAACGCGTTCAGGATCCAGCCGACGACCATCCCCGCGACGAGGCCGAACAAGATGTAATAGGTTAGCCGCTTGGCCATTAATCGCTCCCGAGAAGTGCTAACAGGGAAGGGGATTGCGGCGCCCGGGTCAAGGACCCTATCGTCCGGCGATGCCGACCGCACCCCACAAGCCCGCCTTCAGCCCCTCGCGTCGCGACCTGCTGAGCCTCGCCATCGCGGCGCCGTTGCTGTCGACCAGCGCGATCCTCCGCGCCGCCGAGCCCGATTTGTCGGCGCTGTCCGACATCACCGGCGCGACCAGGCCGATCGATGCCGCCGAACGCGCCGCGCGGCTGGTCCGCGCGCAATCGCTGATGAAGGCGGCGGGCATCGGCGCGGTCCTGATCGAGCCGGGATCGTCGATGATCTACTTCACCGGCGTCCGTTGGCACACCAGCGAGCGGCTGACGCTGGCGATCCTCCCGGTCGAGGGCGAACCGTGCATCGTCACGCCGTTCTTCGAGAAACCCTCGGTGCGCGAGACGCTCGCCGTCCCCGCCGAGGTCCGGGTGTGGCAGGAGGACGAGAACCCGCTCGCCGTCGTCGCGGGGTTCCTGCGCGACCGGAAGCTTGCCACGCGGCCGATCGGGCTGGAGGCGGAGGTGCGCTACTTCGCCTATGCCGGTCTCGCGCGCGTCCTGCCCGACGCCAAGATCGTATCCGCCGACCCGGTCGTCCGCGCCTGCCGGATGATCAAGACTCCCGCCGAGATCGCGCTGATGCAGGCGGCGACCGAGGTCACGCTGGCCGCGTATCGCTGGACCTACGCGCGGGTAGAGAAGGGCATGACCGGCCCCGAGATCGGCGCGCTGATGAACGCCGCGACCCGCAAGCTTGGCGGGGCCCCCGAGTTCGCGCTCGCACTGATCGGCGAGGCGTCCGCTTATCCGCATGGCAGCCGCGAGATCCACCGCGTCGCCGACGGCCAGGTCGTGCTGATGGACTGTGGCTGCACCGTGCAGGGCTATCAGTCCGATATCTCGCGCACCTGGGTGCACGGCACCGCAACCGCCGACCAGCGCAAGACCTGGGACCAGGTCGCCCGCGGGCAACAGATCGCGTTCGCCGCTGCGAAGATCGACGCGCCTGCGGGCAGCGTCGACGATGCGGTCCGTCGCTATTACGAGACGCTCGGCTACGGCCCCGGCTACAAGCTCCCGGGCCTGTCGCACCGCACCGGCCACGGCATCGGCATGGACGGCCACGAACCCGTCAACCTCGTCCGCGGCGAGACGACCAAGCTCGCCGCGGGGATGTGCTTCTCGGATGAGCCGGGCATCTACATCCCCGGGAAGTACGGCGTGCGGATCGAGGATTGCTTCCACATGACCGACGCTGGCCCGACATGGTTCAGCGTGCCGCCCAAGTCGATCGACATACCGCTCTGAGGAAAGGGACAACATGAAACCGCACGCCGCCATCGCGATGATCCTGCTGCTCGGCGCCAGCGCACCGCCCAGTCCCAAGGCGACATCGACGCGTCCGCCGACACGTGTCGGCACGTGTGCCTTCACGACGGTTGGTGTCGTGACGCAGCGACTCGAAGACAACGGTCGTCCAGTCCCCGACTCCGGATCGAGCATCACCCTGAAGAACGGCGTCTACGGCGTCTCCTATGATCAGGTCGCGGCCGTCCAGCAGGCGCGCGTCGGCGACCGGGTGATGACCTGCCTCGCCAGGCTGCCGACGCACTGCCCGCCGGGCGACCAGCGCGGCAAGTGGTACACGACCACCAATCTGCGCACCGACGAGTCTTGGACGCTGCCCGATGCGGAGCACATGTGTGGTGGTGCCTGATTGGCGCGAACGGGATTGGCGAGCCGCAGAAGTCGGTTGAGGTACCGTTAGAGTAGGCGCCATTCCGCACTCGCCACCACCCCGGCGGAGGCCGGGGCCCAGTTGGAAAGGTGGCAATAATCGAGCGCGGTCCTTCGTCACCCACGTTCCCCAACTGGGCCCCGGCCTCCGCCGGGGTGGTGGGCTTTTACCGAACCACAGCCTCCGCTACTTTGTTCTCCCGAAGGCGGGAGCCCAGTCTGGATCCGCGCCTTCGCGGGCAAACAAGCTTGCTTCGTTTCAATCGGATACGTCCGAGCCTCCTCACACACCTCCCTTGAGCGAACCGCCCCGCTCGCCTAAGTCCCCGCGCATGACATCGACGAACGACATCCGCCGCGGCTTCCTCGACTATTTCGGATCGCAGGGGCACCAGATCGTGCCCAGCGCGCCGCTCGTGCCGCAGAACGACCCGACGCTGATGTTCGTCAACGCCGGGATGGTGCCGTTCAAGAACGTCTTCACCGGCCTCGAATCGCGCCCCTACACCACGGCCACCTCGTCGCAGAAATGCGTCCGCGCCGGCGGCAAGCACAACGATCTCGACAATGTCGGCTACACCGCGCGCCACCACACCTTCTTCGAAATGCTCGGGAATTTTTCGTTCGGCGACTATTTCAAGGAACAGGCGATCGTCCACGCCTGGACGTTGCTCACGCGCGAATGGGGCCTGTCGCCCGACAAATTGACCGCCACCGTCTACCACACCGACGACGAGGCGTTCGACCTCTGGAAGAAGATCGCCGGCCTCCCCGATCACCGCATCATCCGCATCCCGACCAAGGACAATTTCTGGTCGATGGGCGACAACGGGCCGTGCGGGCCGTGCTCGGAAATCTTCTACGACCACGGCGAGCACATCTTCGGCGGGCCTCCCGGCAGCCCCGACGAGGACGGCGATCGCTTCGTCGAGATCTGGAACCTCGTGTTCATGCAATATGAGCAGGAGAATGCCGAGATCGTTGGCAATTTGCCCAAGCCGTCGATCGACACCGGCATGGGGCTCGAGCGCATCGCCGCCGTCATGCAGGGCGTTACCGACAATTACGACACCGACACGTTCAAGGCGCTGATCGCGGCGTCGGGCGCGCTGACGCACACCGCGACCGATGGCGCCAACACCGCCAGCCACCGCGTGATCGCCGACCACCTGCGCACCGCGGGCTTCCTGATCGCGGACGGCGTGCTGCCCGCGAGCGAGGGCCGCGGCTATGTCCTGCGCCGGATCATGCGCCGCGCGATGCGCCACGCGCACATCCTCGGCGCCAAGCAGCCGCTGATGCACCGTCTGGTCCCCGCGCTCGTCACCGAGATGGGCGCCGCCTATCCCGAACTGTCGCGCGCTCGTCCGCTGATCGAGGCGACGCTCAGCCAAGAGGAAACGCGCTTCCGCCAGACGCTCGACAAGGGACTGAAGCTGCTCGACGAAGCGACCACCGGGATGACCGACGGCACGCTGGCCGGCGACGTCGCGTTCAAGCTCTACGACACCTACGGCTTCCCGTACGACCTGACCGAGGACGCACTGCGCGAACGCAACATCGCGGTCGACCGCGAAGGCTTCGACACCGCGATGGCTGAGCAGAAGCGCGCCGCCCGCGCCGCCTGGAAGGGCTCGGGCGCGAAGGCCTCGGACGACATCTGGTTCGACATCGTCGAGCAGACTGGCGGGACGGAATTCCTCGGCTACGCATCGGATACCGGCGAGGGCGAGGTCGTCGCACTGGTTAAGGACGGCGCGCGCGTCGACCACGCCACCACCGGCGATACGGTCGCGATCGTCGTCAACCAGACGCCCTTCTACGCCGAGAGCGGTGGGCAGGTCGGCGATGCGGGGGACATCTCCAACGACGCCGGCCTGCACGCGAACGTCACCGAGACGTCGAAGCAACTCGGCCGCGTGTTCGTCCACCACGCGATCGTCGACGCCGGCGAGATCAAGGTCGGTGACCCGGTCAAGCTCCAGATCGACGTCGCCCGCCGCGCCCAGATCCGAGCCAACCACTCCGCGACGCACCTCCTGCACGAGGCCTTGCGCGAACGCCTCGGCACGCACGTCGCGCAAAAGGGGAGCCTCGTCGCGCCCGATCGCCTGCGGTTCGACTTCTCGCAGCCGGTCGCGATGACCCCCGCCGACATCGCGCAGGTCGAGGCCGACGTGAACGCGCAGGTCCGCGGCAACGGCGCGGTGACGACGCTGCTGATGACCCCCGACG
>Ga0308158_10004177_pt1 | contig 12307 bp, 8 predicted proteins | sample PhyBR2_FD_201038 | JGI IMG/M metagenome (GOLD analysis project Ga0308158, IMG submission 201038) | Phyllosphere microbial communities from UC Gill Tract Community Farm, Albany, California, United States - DLSLB.R2 | ecosystem: Host-associated > Plants > Phyllosphere > Unclassified | place: USA...
CTGTCTTTTCATTTTATAATTTTATGATTAACGAATTAATGGCTGCAAATCTATCATTTATTAAAGAATTATCCCCACCACAAAGAAGTTTTCTATAATTAAAGTTGACTAAGAATCCGAAATCACTTTATCCAAATCCAGCAAAAGGTAATTAATATTCTGATTAATAGTTCTTGTGGCAGACTGCATTTGATTCAGCATCGATGCGCGATTATGTAAGTCAGATGAACGATAAAGTCCCCCGTTTCCAAAATTCACAGATTGATTGGCGGTATTCTCATCGCTGTCAAACTGATACTGAATCCACCTTTGTTTCATATTCTCTATGATAGAATGTTCTCTGTTTCCGGTAAACTTCTTCTCGGTGTACATATACCAAATAAAAGGCGGAAAATTCTTGGACAGTAACTTTTGTTCCCAAATATCACGCAAGAGATTTCGCCCGTGGATGAATTCTACTTTTTTACCTTTCGGGTTAAATGTTGCCAATCCAAGTCCTGCTCCAAGCAAACCTCCACCAATATTCACTGCGTTTTCTACACCATTATCCTTGATAACACCTCCTGCAACAGAGGTTACTGCACCAGTAATAATAGAAAAAAGTATCAATTTATTATTCCGGTTGTCATTCATATTATCTACATAATTGGCCATCTGGGCAACTCTTTCACCTTCGCAGTCAAATTCCGCAGCAACAGCATCCAATTCTGTCAGCGCAATACTGATTTTACTGTTGATTTTAGTTTTGAGCTGAACCACTCTCAATTGAGATTTTAGGGTCGAATCTTTTTTGAGATCGATGATTTTTTCCGCTTCGTCTATACTTTCTAGAGCATTCAGAATCAAAATACTTTGGTCAGAAAAATATCGCTTAAGCTTATGATTGGCCGCAATGATAGAATCAGAATTATAAGATGGAATCTTCTGAGAATAGTTGTACTGCAAAGGCGCTTTACAATAGCTGTCCTTCAGCGTAAGGATATTCTGCTGAATGGTTTTATTCTTCTGTGAAACGCAGGACGAAAAGAATAACAATATCAATAAAAGACTAACATTTTTCATACAAAATCACTTTTGTAAATCTAAAAATTAAAGACTCTTCAAATTATCATCCGGCGTATAATCCATAAAAATCCCACCATCCAGATTGATTGATTTGATTTTCTTTTTTGATGGAATATTCAGATTCGCTTGCTTTTGATCTTTCTCCCAAACAGCTGGCGTGAAATGTCCTTTTTCCGTCGTTCCATCTTCATAAGTCAAAACAACATCAAACGGAATCGCAAATCCACCAACATTATCAACCGTTAAAACCATCTGATTCTTTTCCTGAGAAATAGAATTGATTTTCAAATCGATATAATTATTCGTATAAAACCAATTATTGAAGAACCAATTAAGATTCTTCCCGGAACCTGCATTCATAGAATTGAAATAATCCCACGGAATCGGATGTTTCCCGTTCCAATTATCCATATAATAATGAAGCGCCTTCTTGAACAAGTCATCACCTAAATAATCCTTCAAAGCCAGATAGCTCAAAGCTGATTTCACATAAGCATTATTCCCATAACCAGCTCCTGAAAGCTGAGAACTTAAGGTAATAATCGGTTGATCCTGTTCCGTAGAAGCATCATTAATCCAACGCTTCACACGGAAGTTCTTCATAAATTTATCCGCCGCTTCTTTTCCATTTTCATCAATTCCGATCAGATATTCCAGCATCGTCGCCCAACCTTCATCCATATAAGCATATCGGGTTTCGTTGATTCCCATATAAAAAGGAAAATAGGTGTGCGCAATCTCGTGGTCAGCCGTCAGTCTCGCATCTTGCAAATCGTCTGGAATACTTGTGTCATTTATCATCATTGGATATTCCATATCGGCGTAACCTTGGATGGCTGTCATCACAGGAAAAGGATATTCTACACCAGGCCAGTTGTCGGTAAACCATTTCAGGTTATAGCGCATCCAGCCTGTATATTGTTCAAAATCTTTTGCGCCGGCATTGTAAGCAGATTGTACACTTGCTCTTTTGGTTTTTAATTGAACACTCGATGCATCCCAAACGTAATGATTGCTCAATGCAAAACAAAAATCAACAATATGATTGGCTTTGAATTTCCAGACATTCCACTCATTTTGTTTCGTCACTTTTCCCGATTTCATTTCTTCGGCATTCGCCACGTGGATGATTTTATCTGACTTTAAAGATTCTTTGAAACGTTTCAGATATTCTGGCTGAAGAACTTCATCCGGGTTCAGAAAATCCCCTGTAGACCAAACCACAAAATTCTTAGGTGCAGAAATCGAAAAACTATAATCATTGAAATCATTATAAAACTCCTGTCTGCCATTGTGCTGCAACATATCCCAGCCGTTGTAGTCATCATAAACTGAAACTCTTGGGAAAGAATAGGCAACATAAAAAGTCTCTGGGTCTATTTGCCCTTCTCTTCCACTTTCTTTAGCTAATGGATATTCCCACTCGATTTTGATTTCAGTTTGAGATTTTGACGCCAATGGTTTTGTTAATTTCACGGCCTCAACAGTTGACCAGTTATCACTATTGATATTATATTTTTCTCCGTTGATGTAGAAAGATTTAATTTTCAAACCATCCGTCAAAGCATCTTTCGAAGCATAGCCAGCTCTTGCAGATTGTGGTTTGGTCATATTATTCACAAATCTAATCGCTAAGATTTTCAATTCATCCGGACTATTATTGGAATACTGAATCACCTCGGAACCAGAAACAATCTTGGTTTTTGCATCCACTTTAACACTCACATCATAAACCCCTTTGTTTTGCCAGTAGTTTCTGCCCGGCTTTCCAGACATATCACGTGTTCCGTTGGTGTAAGCTTTCTTAATGTTTCTCGGCATATACAATTCCTGTGCAGACATTGTAGTGCCTATAAGCATCAATCCCAATAATAGTTTGTTCATTTTTTAACAATTAGAAATCAAAAATAAAAATTTAAAATGAAAAGATAATTTTCGGAATTCCAGAAAAAATTAAAAGCATCTCATTTTCAGCAAATAAAATCAATTCAAACAAACGATTAATTAAATATTATTCAATACATTTAATTAATTATTAAATATTTTTTAAAACAAACTAGAAATAAATGTAAAAAATATATACATTTGATTAAAATTTTAAAAATATAATCCTATGAAGAAAATCTTTTTTTACCTAGCTACAGCCATTACATTGACTGCCTGTACTCAAAACTCTGAAACAGAAACTTTGGCAGAGGAAAATTCTACAACTACCGTAGCCGCAAGAAGGTCTTGTCCTTCTGAAGAAATCAGACAACAATTACTAAGTACAGATGCCAGTGCGAGAGCAAGATACGCTAACATAGAAGCAGGACTTCAATCTTTTATTACTTCGGGAAAGGTTTTAGCAGATGGTTCCGTAGATATTCCGGTTGTAGTTAATGTATTGTACAAGTCATCTGCAGAAAATATTTCTGATGCGAGAATTGCTGAACAGATTGCTATTCTTAATGCTGATTTTGCGGGAACTAATACGGATGTGACTAAAATCCCGACAGAGTTTTCAGGAGTTAAAGCAGGTGATACTCAGGTGAGATTTCATCTTGTAAAAACCGTAAGAAAAGCTACCACTAAAACAAAATGGGGCACTAATGATGCTATGAAAAAATCATCATCAGGCGGAATCGACGCAACAAGCCCAGCTAATTATTTCAACCTTTGGGTTGTTGGAAATATGGGTGGAATTCTTGGATATGCGACATTTCCAGAATCTGCAGGACTTTGGAACGATGGTGTTGTAATCGCAGCGCCCTATTTTGGAAAAACTGGTACTACAGCGCCTTATAATCTTGGAAGAACCGCAACACACGAAGTTGGACATTACCTTAACTTAAGACATATCTGGGGCGATGCATCTTGTGGAAATGACCAAGTTGCTGATACACCGACACAAACTGGTGCTAACTATGGAAAACCAACTTATCCATTATACAACACTTGCAGCGGAACATCCAGATCTGTAATGTTTATGAATTATATGGATTACGTGGATGATGCTGCGATGTTTATGTTCTCTGCTGGTCAGAAAGCAAGATCTCAATCTGTATTGACTTCCAGTGGAGCTAGATCTGGTTTAAGAGTATACTAGCTAACTATTTAATTATTTCAAGCTGTTTTCACCTTTTGGTAAAAACAGCTTTTTTGTTTTAAATATCGTTATTAATGAATTAAATATTAATTTTACAAATATTAATTTCTCAAAAAGAGACAAAAAGTTTTCTCATGAAAAAATATTTCCTTTCCTTCCTGTTTATAATTTTAGCGATTAGCATTTCTGCACAGAAAAACATAGAGCAAAAAGTCAACGAATTGATTTCCAAAATGACTCTGGAAGAAAAAGCCGGACAACTCGTACAATATAGCGGCTTCGAGTATGCGACAGGGCCACAAAACTCTAACTCAAAAAAAGTTTTAGAAGAAATCAAACAAGGAAAAGTCGGTTCTATGCTGAATGTCACAGGCGCAGAAGAAACCAGAGCGTTCCAAAAATTAGCTTTAGAATCCAGATTGAAAATCCCTTTGTTATTTGGACAAGACGTAATTCACGGCTTTAGAACAACTTTTCCTGTTAATCTTGGTCAGGCTGCAAGTTGGGATTTGGAAATGATAGAAAAATCCGAAAGAATTGCAGCGACAGAAGCTTCCGCTTACGGAATCCACTGGACATTTGCGCCAATGGTGGATATTGCAAGAGACCCAAGATGGGGACGTGTGATGGAAGGTTCCGGAGAAGATACTTACCTCGGAACCAAAATCGGATTGGCGAGAATCAAAGGTTTTCAAGGAAAAGGTCTGGGAAATATTGATGCGATAATGGCTTGCGCCAAACACTTTGCAGCTTACGGTGCAGCAGTCGGCGGAAGAGATTATAATTCGGTAGATATGAGTTTGAGACAACTTAATGAAACTTACTTACCTCCTTTCAAAGCAGCTGCTGAAGCTGGCGTTGCAACCTTTATGAATTCATTTAATGATATTAATGGAATTCCTGCAACAGCTAACAAATACATTTTAAGAGATTTATTAAAGGATAAATGGAACTTCAAAGGTTTCGTAGTTTCGGATTGGGGAAGTATTGGAGAAATGATAAAACACGGCTATGCAAAAGACAATGCCGAAGCCGGAGAAAGAGCGATTCTTGCTGGAAGCGATATGGATATGGAAAGCCGAATCTATATGGAACAGCTTCCGAAACTAGTGAAAGAAGGAAAAGTAGATATCAAGTTTGTGGATGATGCTGTAAGAAGGATTTTAATCAAGAAATTTGAGATGGGATTATTTGATGACCCTTACAGATTTATCAATAATGACAGACAAAAACAGCAAACTAATAATCTTGAGAATAGAAAATTCGGAAGAGAATTCGGCGCAAAAAGTGTAGTTCTTCTAAAGAATGAAAAGAAACTTCTTCCACTTTCGAAATCAACAAAAACAGTGGCTTTGATTGGTCCATTTGGGAAAGATGCGGTTGCGATGCACGGATTTTGGTCTGTTCCTTTCAAAGATGATGCGCAGAGAATCGTAACTCAATTTGACGGAATTAAGAATCAATTGGATAAAAATTCAACATTGTTTTACGCCAAAGGCTGTAATGAAAATGACCAAGACAAATCGATGTTTGCAGAAGCCATCGAAACAGCTAAAAAAGCAGATGTCGTGATAATGACTCTTGGCGAAGGACACGCAATGAGTGGCGAAGCAAAAAGCAGAAGTAATATTCATTTCTCAGGTGTTCAGGAAGACTTATTGAAAGAAATTGCCAAAACCGGAAAACCAATTGTATTAATGATTAATGCCGGAAGACCTTTGGTTTTTGATTGGGCAGCGGATAATATTTCAACCATCGTTTACAGCTGGTGGCTGGGAACAGAAGCTGGGAATTCTATCGCTGATATTTTATTCGGAAATATAAATCCAAGTGGAAAATTGCCAATGACATTCCCGAGAACAGAGGGACAAATCCCTGTCTATTACAACCATTACAACACAGGAAGACCAGCCGAAAAATCCACGGATAGAAACTATGTTTCCGCTTATATCGATTTGGATAATGACCCGAAATTTCCTTTTGGATTTGGATTGAGTTATACTGATTTCAAATATTCAAATTTTAATTTAAGTTCTGAAAAACTTACAGGAAATCAGACTTTAACAATTAATATCAATGTTGCCAATACAGGAAATTTTGATGGTGAAGAAGTGGTTCAGCTATACATCAGAGATTTGTTTGGGAAAGTTGTAAGACCTGTAAAAGAACTGAAAGGTTTCCAGAAAATATTTTTGAAAAAAGGTGAAAACAAAACGGTTACTTTCAAACTAACTCCGGAAGATTTGAAATTCTACGATGATGAGCTTAATTATGATTGGGAAGCCGGAGAATTTGAAATAATGGTTGGAACTAATTCGAGTGATGTGATGGTAAAAAAGATTGTTTGGGAAAAATAGTTTCCTTATAATTAAAAAAAATCAAGCAGATGTTAAAATGAATCTGCAAAATCTGTTAGATTTGCGAGACAAAAAAAAAAAAAAAAATCCTCTTTCAACAAGAGGATTCTGTTTTTTGTGACTATTTCTTAAACTTAATCTCAGTCAAAACCGGAAAATGGTCCGAGGGATACAGCAGGTTTTCCCGCCGGTCATTAATGGTTCTGTTAGATAGCACATCAAAACCTTTCACAAAAATGTAATCGATTCTTTCCTTCGGAACAGTGTTGACATCAAATGCTGTGAACGTTCCAATTGGACCGTAATGTGGCTTCTTCGAATGGTAAAAAGCATTATCCAAAGACTTAGAAATAATTTTTATTGGTTCAGAATCATCTGTTAAATTGAAATCGCCGGTTAATGTCAAGGGTAGATTTTTCGGGTTGAGTTCTTTGAGTTTTTCAAGAATCAGTTTTGCAGAATTCACCCTGGCAACATCGCCAACGTGGTCAAAGTGCAGGTTCATTGCCAAGAATTGTTTTCCTGTTTTCTTGATTTTGAAAAATGCATAAGTACAAACTCTGTTGTAAGCCGCGTCCCAACCTTTCGAAGGTTTTTCAGGCGTCTCACTCAACCAGAAAGTTCCGGATTTCAAAACTTCCAATTTGTTTTTGTCATAGAAAATCGCAGAATATTCACCTTGATTTTTCCCGTCATCTCTTCCAACGCCCACGTAATCGTAATCTTTCAAACTGGTTTTGATGTCAGTCATTTGCTGAGGAACTGCTTCCTGAACCCCAAAATAATCCGGATGATAATAAGACATCAATGCCAAAGCATCTTCTTTTCTATTGTTCCAGGAGTTTTCTTTGTCGCTTTCTAATGACAGTCGGATGTTGTAAGTCATCACTTTCAAATCCTGAGAAAACACAAGACTGGATGCGAACATTAATCCGAAAAATAATTTTTTCATTTTAAATTTTTATAATTGAATTGATTTTAAATCTATAGAATATTTTTGAGTCTCACGTGCTGAAGAAGCATAATCGTTTTCGCATCTTTGATTTCTCCCGAGTCAATCATTTCAAGAGCTTTATCTATATTGAGTTCCAAAACTTCTATTTCTTCCTGCTCTTCTTCCAGTCCGCCACCATCATTGATCTTCATCGATTTGGAATATTCTGCGATGAAAAAATAAAGAATTTCCGTCACAGAACCTGGCGACATATAAACTTCGAACACTTTTTTGATGTCAGAAATCTCATAACCCAATTCCTCTTCTGTTTCTCTTTTGATACAGTCTTCGGGATTATCTTTATCCAAAAGTCCGGCGCAAGCTTCTATCATCATTCCGTCCTCATTTCCATTGATGTAAGTCGGCAAACGAAATTGTCTCGTGAGAATGACAGTTTTCGATTCTTTGTTATAAAGTAAAATTGTTGCACCATTTCCACGGTCATAAGCTTCTCTGCTTTGGGTTTCCAGCGTTCCATTTTTCTTCAGATATTCGAAAGTCACTTTGTTCAAAGTGTACCAATTATCGGATAGGATTTCGGTTTTTAAAATCTTGACTTTGTTATTGTCCATTAGAATCTATTATCTATTCGTCTATTATCTAAAAATCTATGCTTTGTAATCTTCAAAATTCTGAATTCCATTAAGGAAATCCTTTACCGCCATTCTTTTCTTCCCTTGTATTTGAACATCTTCCGGATAATAGATTCCGTCTTTTGTATAGAATTTGAACTCGTTTTTAGAAATGTCAAAATCTCCAGCTTCTTTTGAATGTGATTCTAATTCAAAATGTCCTTTGAAGATTTTCAATGATTTTTCTTCTTCTCCGATTTTCAGAATAGTGAAAGCCGTTGGATAAGGAGACATTCCTCTCACGAAATTATGAATCGTTTCAGAACTTTGATTCCAATCGATTTTTAAATTTTCTTTAAATATTTTATAAGCCGTTTTTGGATTTTCTTTTTGGGGCTGAGGTTTTTCCGTGATTGAGTTTTCTGCTAATCCGTTCAAGGTTTCAATAATCAAATCAGCACCAATCACCATTAATTTATCGTGTAAAGTTCCGGCGTTATCTTCCGGTAAAACTTCGGTTTCTGCTTGGAGAAGAATATTGCCTTCATCAATTTTTTCATTGATGAAAAATGTAGTTACACCCGACTTGGTTTCGCCATTGATGACCGCATAATTAATTGGAGCGGCTCCACGATAATCCGGCAGCAACGAGCCGTGCAGATTGAATGTTCCCAATCTCGGAATCGAAAACAAAACCTGAGGCATCATCCTGAAAGCCACCACTACAAAAACATCGGCATTCAGATTTTTGATTGCTTCTAAAAATTCTGCATTTCTGAGTTTTTCCGGCTGGAAAATGTTGAGATTATTTTCTTCTGCAAAAACTTTCACAGGAGAAGGTGTGAGTTTCATTCCTCTTCCGCTGGCTTTGTCAGCTGCTGTTACAACGCCTACAATTTTATGATGAGATTTGAATATTGCTTCCAGAGAAGCCTTTGCAAAATCGGGAGTACCGAAAAAAACGACATTAAGGGATTTCGTCTGCATTGATTTTATAATTGATGATGATAGTTGATAAATGATTGAATCTAATTATTTAACATATAAGTTTTGTAGTTCAACATCTTGACTTTTCCGATATCCAAAAGAAAAATCAAGGTTTCTGAAATAGATTCTTTTGAATAAAAATTGAGGTTTGCTGCCACTTCGTCCAAAGACATTGGTCGGTTCGACAATTGCTGAGAGATATCGTAAGACAAGGTTCTCTTGGAGTTGGTTCTCTTTCTGCAAACCGAACATTTACCACAATTCTCTGCATCTCGTTCTCCAAAATAACTTAGAATCAACTTCATTTTACAGAAATCTGAATCTTGGATGAAGAATTTGTTTTCCTCCCATTTTCTCAGTTTATTTTTCTGAATATTATTGAAAAGCATCCAATATTCTCCGAACAGATGTCGGTCATTCCGAGGTTTCAAAAACTTGATGGAATGAAGACTTCCGTCGAGATACTCCAGATGTCCAGCTTTCTGTAACTGCAAAAGTTTTTGTTTGAAGTTCTGAATGTCCATTCCGTTTTTTTTGCAAAAAGCCAAATCACTGAAATGTACTTTCTGAATCGACAATCCCGGCAAATTCCTAAACAACAACTCTATAAAATAAGCATCCGAAGAAGCCAATTGCTCCAATTCATCCGACTGAACAAAACTCTGAATTGTGGAAGCTGAGATATTATTTTTATAATAAATCAGTTCTTGATTGTTCAGAAACGTCAGAATATTTTTGATTTTCGCTAACGATAATTTCGTCAGATTCTTGATTCTGTTGAGGTCAAGCTGGAAGGTTTTCTCCGGCCAATCGTTATCTCCAATTTGAAAAATTGAATAGAGATAAGTCAATATTTTCTCGTATTCGGTTTTGTTAGGAATTTGATTTTTAAATGTATTATCGATGTTCGTCAATTCTTGTTCGTTCCAAAGCATTAATGTTAAAGCTTCTTCTCCATTTCGTCCAGCTCGACCAATTTCCTGGTAATAATTTTCAATTGTGGAAGAAGGTGACAAATGAATTACAAATCGCACATTATCTTTGTCGATTCCCATTCCGAAAGCATTGGTGGAAACCAAAACATGAAACTGACTGCTAATCCATTTTTTCTGAAGTTTTTCTTTTTCAGTTGAAGATAATCCAGCGTGGAAAAAATCTGCGTTTTGGAATTTGCTATTTTTAAGGAAATAAGTTAATTCTTCTGCTTCTTTCCTGGTTCTTGTATAGATAATTCCGGAAGACGGATTTTGTCTAATGAATTCTAGAATCCTGTTGTACTTATTGGAAGTATTTTCAACAATAATATTTAGATTTTCTCGCTTGAAACTTTGTTTGTAAACTTGAGGGTTATGCAATCCTAATTTGGATACAATTTCATCAACCACTTGATTGGTTGCAGTAGCCGTCAAAGCCAGACAAGGCACATTTTTGAATTCCTGTCTGAATTTTTTGATATTCTGATAACTCGGGCGAAAATCTGAGCCCCATTCCGAAATACAATGCGCCTCATCAACCGCAATAAATGAAACCTCAATCTCCTGGATACTTCTTAAGAATAGTTGATTTTGTAATCTTTCAGGTGAGATATAAAGAATTTTTATTAATCCCTCTTTGCATCGATTGTAAACAGACTCTTCCTCGAATTCATCCAAATCTGAGCTCAGTAATTCGGCTTCGATTCCTATAGCTTGCAAAGCATCGATTTGATCTCTCATCAATGCTAAAAGTGGAGAAATAACCAGACAAGTTCCTTGTAAAACAATGGCTGGCAACTGATAACAAAGCGACTTCCCACCACCTGTTGGTAATAATGCCAAAGTATCTTTACCATTAACAATGGAAAGAATAATATTTTTTTGAGAAGACCTAAACTCATCAAACCCCCAAAATTGTTTAAGTGTTTGATGAATAAGTCTATCTTGTGATTCTGTAGAAGAAAGCATTTGTAAATTTAATCAATTCCTGAACATAAAAAAACCGTTTCGCAATAAACGAAACGGTTTTAATTTATTATAAATATATTTTATTTAGCTTCAAAATATACTCTTCTGTTTGCTCTGTTTTTCCATTCAGGGCACTTTTCAGCTGGTTCACATTCTGGATAAAGAAGATCTTTCTCTCCTCTTCCGATAGCCTCCAATTTTGCTTTATCTGCACCGTTTTGGATTAGATAATCTTTCACATTGTTAGCTCTTCTTTCAGAAAGCTTTTGGTTATATTCATCAGATGATCTTGTATCTGTTCCTCCAATTACTTTAAAATTAGAATTAGAAGCATTGATATAATTAATCGCTTGAGTCAGAATTGGTGTATTAGAAGGTAGGATTCTATCAGAATTCAAATCAAATTCAATTCCTTTCATTATTCTTTCACCATCTGTTACAACGCCTGTAGTTGTGTTAGAAGGATAAGGACAACCTTGATTCTCAACTGGTCCTGGAACCGTAACACATTTGTCATAAAGATCGATAACACCATCTAAATCTACATCTAATGCAACACCAGCTCCATCTACTCTAGCTCCAGCAGGTGTATCTAACTGTCTGTCCCAATCGTCACAAACACCATCATTATCTACATCTCCTTTTTTACAAACTTCAAGATCCTGAGTTTTGTCATTAAGAACATCTAATTTGTAATAGATTTCTTGTAATGGATCGTGCCACATCAAGTGAGATTCGTGTTTTCCAAGTTTGAAAGTAATACCTAAAGTTCCGTTGAAGAAGTTATCAGAAATTTGATCTTCTGTCAAGTTGTAACCATTTTGTCCAACTCCAGCTCCATCAAATTCATCATCACCAGTAACAACATACATCAATCTTCCTTCAATGTCAAATCTATTATTGATTTTAAATTTAAGACCTGCTCCAGCCTGACCGAATAATGATCCTATTTTGAAAGGCTTAGATTCAAAATTAAGAGTTTGGTTATAAGGACCTGGATCTTGTCTATAAGATCTATATGCTAAAGTACCAATACCTGCATAACCATGTAATGCCCATCTAAAAGGAGATTTGTTATCCACTCTTCTTAAAAGATTTGAAAAGTTAACATCTCCTAATATTGATATGGCATTATATTGAGTTCTACCAGCAGTTTGTCTATCGCCTAAGGTCACGTGATCTTTTGTATTTGCATAACCTTGTCTTGTTTCTCCTCTGTCATATTGCAAATTCAATCCGAATGCGTGTGTAATAGCTTTATCAATACTGATATAGGCAGAGTATCCAAATAGATTTTTACC
>Ga0308158_10004178_pt1 | contig 12307 bp, 14 predicted proteins | sample PhyBR2_FD_201038 | JGI IMG/M metagenome (GOLD analysis project Ga0308158, IMG submission 201038) | Phyllosphere microbial communities from UC Gill Tract Community Farm, Albany, California, United States - DLSLB.R2 | ecosystem: Host-associated > Plants > Phyllosphere > Unclassified | place: USA...
CCCCGCGGCCACCTGCGCGGCCCCCGCCGCCATGACCCGCAACTGATCGGTATCGACCCCATAGTCATCGTCCATCCCAGCCCCCAGACCGTGCCACATATAGTAGGCATGACCGAGATGCGAACACACCGCTCAGCGGAAAGAACTCCGGGCACTGTGATCACAACTCCCCCGCCGCGCAGCCCCTCAGGAGCGCGGCGTCGAAGTCCGCGACGCGAAGATCAGCCCAGCAGCGACAGGCCGAGGGCGGCAAGGTGACCGACCACACCCGCGAGGATCCCCAGCAGCACGCCGAGAATCGTGAGCCACACGGCCCCGTTGCCACGCTGACGGCGGCGCAGCAGTCCGATGAGGAAGAACACCAGAGGCAGTGCGAAAGGCAGCGCCATGGTGGCCAGCGCCACCAGACGGCGCAGGCCGCTCGCGTTCGCGGGCGTCGGGACCTCGGTGTATCCCATCAGCAGGACGGCACCGCCCCAGCCGAGAAGCAGGAACACGAGGGCGAGCACGAGATCGGCGATGCTCGGGCGGATGCGGTCGGCCGTCTCTGCGGTGGCGGTGGTGCGTGGCGACATGGTGATTCCACCGTAGGTGAAGAGGACGCCCGCGGACACCTCCCCCGCTCGGAAACCAGCGCATCACCCTCCGTTCACCTCACGGACGATTCACCGCAAGGCGCGATGCATAACGTCATCGAGGCCCTGCCGCCGGCCGGGCCTCGAGAGGACACAGCAATGACCCGAACCATTCGTCCGTTCCGCCGCCTCGCCGTGGGCGCAGCCGTCGCCGGAATCGCCGCCCTCACCCTGTCGGCGTGCTCGACCGGCGCCTCCGACCCTGCGGGCACCGCAGCCGCAGGAGAGACCGGCTCGTCGTCCGTCGACGCCGCCACCGCGACCAGCCTCAGCGACTTCGGCACCCTGGCCGACCTGGAGGCCGCCGCGAAGAAGGAGGGCAAGCTCAACGTCATCGCCCTGCCGCGCGACTGGGCCAACTACGGCGAGATCATCGACGCGTTCACCGCGAAGTACCCGGAGATCACCGTCACCGAGCAGTCGCCCGACGTCTCCTCCGCCGAGGAGATCACCGCCGCCAAGACCAACAAGGGCCTGGACACCGCGCCCGACGTCTTCGACCTGGGCCTGACGGTCGCGCTGCAGAACACCGACCAGTTCGCCGCCTACAAGGTGCAGACGTGGGACGAGATCCCCGACGCGCTCAAGGAGTCGACCGGCCTGTTCGTCGGCGACTACGGCGGGTACATGTCGGTGGGCTACGACTCGAAGAAGTTCCCGGCTCCGGCTGCCATCACCGATCTCCTGAAGAGCGAGTACAAGGGCGCGGTGGCCCTCAATGGCGACCCGACCCAGGCGGGTGCTGCATTCGGCGCGGTGGGTCTCGCCACCGTCCAGAACGGCGGCACTCTCGAGGACTACAGCGAGGGCATCGACTTCTTCTCGAAGCTGAACTCCGCGGGAAACCTCCTGAAGGTGGACGTCACGACCGCCACCGTCACCTCCGGCGAGACGCCCGTCGTCTTCGACTGGGACTACCTCAACGCCGCGCACACGAAGGACAACAAGGACTGGAAGGTCGTCGTCTTCCCCGGTAACGGTTATGCGGCCTACTACAACCAGGCCATCAACGTCGACGCCCCCAACCCGGCCGCAGCTCGCCTGTGGCAGGAGTTCCTCTACAGCGACGAGGTGCAGAACCTGTGGCTGAAGGGCGGCGCACGCCCGGTGCGCATGGAGGCCATGACGGAGGCCGGGACCATCGACGCCGACCTCGCAGCCAAGCTGCCGGAGGCGCCGAAGGACACGCTCGTTCCCACGGAGGAGCAGAGCAAGGCGGCCGGCACCCTTCTCGGTGAGAAGTGGGCGGCTGCGGTCCAGTGACCTCGACCGCCGTACCCAACGGCACACTTCCCGTCGGTTCGGGGCTTCGCGCTCCGGGCCGGCGGGTTCGCCGTTCGTCCCTCGCAGGCCTCGGGCTCGCGCCGTTCCTCGTCTATGTGGCCCTGTTCCTCGTAGCCCCCACCATCATCGCCATCGGCTCGGGACTCTTCGCGAAGGATGGCTCGTTCACCCTGGCGTCCTTCGCCGCGCTCGGCGACCCCGTGATTCTCGCCACGTTCTGGAACTCCACGTGGCTGTCGCTGCTCACCGCTGTCGTCGGCGCGCTGGTCGGGGCCCTCGTCTGCTACGCGCTGCTGGGATTGTCTCCCACCGGTTTCGTGCGGACCACGGTGGATGCCGCGTGCGGTGTGCTGGCTCAGTTCGGCGGCGTGATGCTGGCGTTCGCGATGATCGCCACCATCGGGATCCAGGGCGTCCTCACCCGCTTCCTCCGCGATGCGCTGGGCATCGACATCTTCGCGGACGGCGCGTGGATCTACGCCCTTCCCGGCCTCATCCCCGCATACCTGTACTTCCAGGTCCCGCTCATGGTGATCACCTTCATGCCCGCCGTCGCGGCATTGCGTGCATCCTGGGCCGAGGCCAACCTCACACTCGGCGGCACACGCGCGGGCTTCTGGCTGCACGTCGGTCTGCCGGTGCTCGCACCGTCGTTCCTCGCGAGTGCCCTGCTGTTGTTCGCCAACGCCTTTTCGTCGTATGCGACCGCCGCGGCTCTCGCCAGCCAGGGATCGCAGATCGTGCCCCTGCAGATTCGCACCGCGCTCACCAGCGAGACGCTGCTCGGCCGCGAGAACCTGGCAGGCGTGCTCGCCTTCGGGATGATCGTGGTCATCGGTGTGGTGATGTGCGCATACGCACTCGTGCAGCGCCGCGCGGCGAGGTGGCAGCGATGAGCCGCGCGGCCGGAGACATCGGGCCCGCACCCGTCACGCGCTGGATCATCGGCGCTCTGGTGGGCGCGATCTTCGCGATCCCGCTGGTGTCCACTCTGCTGTACACGCTGCAGGATGCCGACGGGGCGCTGACGCTCGATCACTGGATCAGCCTGTTCAGCGCTGCCAACCCGTCCGTGATCAAGCCTCTGACCGCGGGGCTCGGAAACTCGCTGGTCCTCGCGGTGGTCACCGTGGTGATTGTGATCGTGCTCCTGGCTCCCACGATGATCCTCGTCAACCTGCGCTTTCCCGGGATGAAGGCGGCGTTCGAGTTCATCGCGCTGCTGCCGATCTCCATCCCCGCCATCGTGGTGGTCGTTGGCCTGACACCGATCTACCTGCAGATCGGTCGCACGCTCGGCACCGGCGCGTGGACGCTCGCCTTCGCGTACGGAGTGACGGTGCTGCCGTTCGCGTACCGCTCTATTCAGGCGTCGATCGATGCCGTGGACCTGCGGACGCTGACCGAGGCATCCCGCTCCCTGGGCGCCAACTGGGCCACGGTCTTCATCACCGTGCTCGTACCAAACCTCCGCTCCGGGCTGCTGGCTGCGTCGTTGATCTCCATCGCCGTGGTGCTCGGTGAGTTCACGATCGCCTCTCTCCTCAACCGTCAGGTGCTGCAGACCGCTCTCGTGGTGGTCGGCAAGATCGACCCGTACGCCTCGGCGATCTTCACGCTGCTGGCACTTACCTTCTGCTTCCTCCTCCTGCTCGCGCTCGGCTTCGCCGCTCGCGGACGCTCACGAAAGGTGCGGTCATGACAGACGCTCCGCTGAATCTCCCGCCCACCGGCGACAACCTGCTGCTCGCGGACGCCGGCACCGGCACTCGAGTCGATCTGGTGGACGTGGTGAAGGACTACGGCAGCACCCGGGTGCTGCACGGACTGGATCTGCGCATTCGGCCGGGTGAGTTCGTATCGTTGCTCGGACCCTCGGGCTGCGGCAAGACCACGGCGCTGCGCGTGCTCGCCGGGCTCGAGGACGCCTCCGGCGGGTCGGTGCTGATGGACGGCGTCGACGTGTCCGCCGTCCCCGTCAACAAGCGAGACATCGGCATGGTGTTCCAGGCGTACTCCCTGTTCCCCCACCTCCGAGTGCGGGAGAACACCGCATATGGGCTTCGACGGCGCAAGGTCGCGCGAGCCGAGGCGCTGCAGCGCGCACAGGACGCCCTCGAACTCGTCGGACTCGGCGGATTCGCGGATCGATACCCGCACCAGCTCTCCGGCGGACAGCAGCAGCGCGTTGCCCTCGCCCGCGCGCTCGTCACCGCCCCGCGCGTGCTCCTGCTCGATGAGCCCCTCTCCGCCCTGGACGCCAAGGTGCGCGTGCAGCTGCGCGACGAGATCCGTCGGCTGCAGCTGCGTCTCGGCATCACCACCGTCTTCGTGACGCACGACCAGGAGGAGGCTCTGGCCGTCTCCGATCGCATCGCCGTGATGAACGCCGGGCGCATCGAGCAGATCGGCACACCCGAGGAGCTGTACTCCGCACCCGCGACGGCGTTCACGGCCGCGTTCGTGGGACTGTCCAGCATTGTCTCGGCCGTCGCCGAGGGCGCTCGCGCCCGGGTGTGGGGTCGGGAGTTGACGCTGCTGGAGCCCGCGAGCGGTGACGTGGAGCTGTTCCTGCGCCCGGAGCACCTCTCACTGGTGCCGTCGGGTTCGGGCGATGCCCAGGGCATCGTTCAGGAGAGCACCTTCCTCGGCAGCATCCGCCGCACCCTGGTGCGCACGGACGCCGGCGAACTGGTCCGAGTGCAGCATGACGCCGCGCTGCGCCCCGAGTTCGGGGAGTCCGTGGGCGTGCGGCTGTCCGATCATCCCGTGACCAGCAGGCCGCTCACGCCGGCCTGACGCGTCTCGTTCATTCGCTGTCACGTTACCTGCGGGCTCTTCCTCCGTACCGGTCCGCAGCGCTATGTTCCCATCAACGCACGCCGCGGATCCGCGAACGGCGTCCGATCCCAGGAGGTTCCCCATGGCAGGAAAGTTCGAGCTCTACCAGGACAAGGCCGGAGAATGGCGTTTCCGTCTCAAGGCCAGCAACGGCGAGGTGATCGCGAGCGGCCAGGGCTACGCCTCGAAGTCCGGTGCGCAGGGCGGCATCGAGTCGGTTCGTCGCAACGCCGCGGACGCCGAGGTCGTCGAGCTCGAGGCCTGATCCTCGTACCCGAGACGAAGGGCCCTGCTGACCAGGAATGTCAGCAGGGCCCTTCGTCTCGGATACGGGTATGGCGTCAGACCTCGAAGTCGACGGCGACGCGTCCGGAAACGACGCTCCGCACGTACGCGACGACCTCCTGGTGGGCCGGGTGAGTCTGGTAGCGCTCCAGGGCCTCGCGATCCGCGAAGTCCGCCACCAGAGCCACGTCCCAGTTCTGCTCGTAGAGGGCTTCTGCCCCGGCCGAGATCGACAGGATGTCGGGGATGACGCCTTCGAGCGCCAGCAGCCGATCGGCGATGCCGCGAGCGTGCTCTGCCTTCACCGCGGCGTCGTCCGCAGCGACCTGCCAGGCGACGATGTGACGGATGGTCATGGATCCTCCGAGTGGGTATCAGGAGTGGATGCGGTCGGCATCGATGAGTGCTGCCTGCAGACGGTCCGCAGCCACACGCCAGTGCGCGTGAAGAGAGTCGTCGATCAGCACCACCGGGATCTTCTCCCACCACAGCTCGTAGAGGGCAGGGTCGTCGAGAATGGACTTCTCCACAACCTCGACACGGTCGGCGATGTCCTCCGGAAGCTCGGAAAGGACTCGCTCGACCACCCCTTGCGCCACGTCACAGAGGTGGCACTCCGGCTTGCCGATGATGGTGAGAGTGGTCACCGTTTCATCCTATGCCGATGCGGGCATACGGGATCCGCCGGCACCGAAGGTGTGGACACTCAGTGCTCGACGGGCTTGCCCATCGCGATCCAGGCGCCGGTGCCGCCGTCGATGTTCGTGGCGTCGTGACCCTGTGCTTCGAGGTACTCCACGACGCGTGCCGACCGCCCACCCGCCTGGCAGATCACGTCGAAGGCACCGGAGGGCAGCTCGTCGAGGCGCCCGGTGATCTCCGACATCGGGATGTTGACGGCCCCCGGAACGTGCCCGGCCGCGAATTCGTCCGTCTCGCGCACGTCGATGAGGGGCAGTCCGCGACCCTCGAGTTCGGTGATGTCAATGCTCTTCATGGCTGAGGATGCCCTTTCCGTGGAAGGCGAGGAGCGTCTGCATCCCGCCGGAGAGTGTCGCGGAGTCGAACCCGGCCGCCACGAGCTGGCGATGGGCGAGATACGAGCGTACGCCGGACGCGCAGTGGATGCGCACCGGCCGGCCGCCCGCAGCTTCGCGCACCTCGTCGATGCGATCACGAAGTTCGGTGTGCGGGATGTGCAGGGAGCCCGCGAGGAAACCGCGTGCGCGTTCATCGGCACGTCGGACATCCAGGATCAGGGCGTCCCGCTGAACGTCGTCGAGCTGCCACGGGTACCAGAGCACGGTGGTGCCCGTGAGCACGTTGTCTCCGACGAGGCCCGCCATGGTGATCGGATCCTTCGCGCTGCCGTACGGCGGGGCGTATGCGAGATCCAGGTCGATCAGATCGTCGACGTGGAGTCCGGCCCGCATCGCCGTGGCCAGGACGTCGATGCGCTTGTCGATACCGTCGCGACCCACCGCCTGGGCGCCGAGAAGGGTGCCCGCGGCGACCCGGTCATCGCCTGCCGCCACATGGATCACGAGATGAACCGGCTCGGAGCCGGGGAAGTAACCTGCGTGCGAGCCGGCGTGCAGGTGCAGTGTGTGGTGCAGGATGCCTGCGGCCCCCAGCTCGGCACGATTGCGACCGGTCATCGCGACCGCTTGTCCGAAAACGCGCACGATGGAGGTGCCGAGCGGCGCCGGCTGCCGCCGTGCTGGGGAGGTGCCGAGCATGGCATCGGCGATCAGGCGGCCATTGCGGTTGGCAGGGCCCGCCAGAGCGGCAACCAGATCGCCGCCCGTGAGCGGGTCGATGATACTCGTGGCGTCGCCCGCGGCCCAGATGCCGGGCACCGCGGTGGCACCGTGTGCATCGACCGCGATGAACCCCGCGGAGGTGAGCGGCACCGCGCCCACGAGGAAGCCGGTGTCGGGACGGGTACCGGCGGCCACCAGTACGGTGCGTGCGGGCAGCCGTGCCCCGTCGCTCAGCACGACGTCGGCCTGGTCGCCCCTGTCCTCGATCGCCGCCACGGTGACGCCCGCGTGCACCACAACGCCCGCGTGTTGCAGTTCGCCGGTCACCAGGCTCGCCAGCTCCGGCTCCAGCCTGCTGAGCACGTGAGGTCCGCGCTGGATCACGTGCACCTCGTCGCCGCGAAGGCGGAAGGCCTCCGCAGCCTCCAGCCCGATGTATCCACCGCCCACCACGACGACGGGCCCCGTACCGGCACGCTCACGAAGCGCAACGGCGTCTTCCACGGTGCGAAGCAGCGACACCTGCGGCGAATCGATCCCCGCGATCTCGGGCATGAGGGAGACCGCACCGGGTGCGAGCATCAGGCGGTCGTAGCGCTCGATGCTCTCCCCCGCCGCCGAGCGGACGGTGACCGTGCGCTCGCTCGGGTCGACGGCGATGACCTCGTGTCCCACGCGCACGTCGATGTCGAGTGCGGCGCGCAGCGACTGCGGCGTCTGCACCAGCAGCGCATCGCGTCGCTCGATCTCGCCCGATACGTAGTAGGGCAGCCCGCAGTTGGCGAAGCTCGGATGCAGGCCGCGCTCGAACACCACGATCTCGGCATTCTCATCCAAGCGTCGTGCCCGCGCGGCGAAGCTCATTCCTGCCGCGACACCGCCCACCACGAGGATGCGCAGCGGCCCCGGTGCTGACTGGTCCATTTCGGGGTTATAGGCCAAAACGTGTGGATGTGATGTCGGTTTAGCCGCGTGATGATGCGGTGAAACGGGGATGCGTATGGTCCGCGACGCTTAGGCGTGGACCTTCGCCCGAATCAAGCCCTCTGCGTGATATGCGCGGCTCGACTCGTGAAGAACGGTAAGACCGCCGCGGGCACGCAACGGTGGCGATGCCCGAGGTGCGGTGCGTCGTCAGTACGTGACCGTCCAGACGTGACGGAGCGGGAACAGTTACGACGCTTCCTGAGGTGGTTGACGGGCAAGGCGTCGCAGATCGAAGCGACAGGTAACACCGGCCGCTCGTTCCGCCGTGACACCGCCTGGTGTTGGGAGCTCGAACCGCGCATGCCGGTCACTGGTGAGGTCCACGAGGTCGTGCTGGTCGACGGGGTCTGGATCGGATCGTGGTGCCTGTTGATCGCGCAGTCAGCCACCGGGAACGTGATCGCCTGGCAATGGGCTGCCCGTGAATCGACTGCAGCCTGGACGGCCCTGTTCGAACAGATCCCGCCACCGACCGTCGTCGTCACCGACGGGGGATCGGGGATCCGTTCCGCCCTCGCAACCTGCTGGCCAGACACAGCGATCCAACGCTGCATCTTCCATCTGCAACTGAACGTGACCCGCGAACTCACACGCAACCCGCGCACACGGGCCGGCAAAGACCTCCGTCAGGTCGCTCTCACTCTGAGTACCGTGACAACGATCGATGACGCCATCACCTGGCGGCTCACTCTCGAAGCCTGGTGGCAGGCACACGGACACCTCACCCGCCAGCGAACCATGTACCCGAACGGACAATTCGGCTACACCCACGACCGGCTCCGCAAAGCCTGGGGCGTCCTGCACCGCGCGGCCGAATCCGGACACGTGTTCACGAATCTGCAGCACGAGAACCCAAGAACAACATCACGCTTGGAAGGCCTGAACAGCCAGATCCGACACCTACTCCGAAACCACCGCGGCATGCCCATCGAACACCGCCGCCGAGCCGTTGAATGGTTCCTCCTGCTCCACGAGATCCCCATCGACCAAGCCCACCGCCACACAGTGCGACCCAGACCCGCACCGGCGTTCACCGAGCCCGACGAACCGATCACCCCCGCCCTCTACGACACCGGCCTCAACCCCGAAGAAGGCCTCTGGCACCGCACCGGATGGCTCCGCAACCGATGACACACCCGACCCATCCACACGTTTTGGCCTATAAGCCATAAGCCCCAAATCCCGCAGCCTCCAGGGATACGAAAGAAGACCCCCACTTCGTGGAGGTCTTCTTTCGTATGGCGGTGACGGTGGGATTTGAACCCACGGTAGGGGGTTACCCTACACAACTTTTCGAGAGTTGCACCTTCGGCCGCTCGGACACGTCACCGGGATCAAGCTTACGGCACGCGGACCCATGCTCCAAACCAGCGAGAGCGCACCGGGCGCGTCGGGTCAGCGGTAGTAGACGGCCAGGGGGAAATCGCCGTCCGTCCGTACCTGCATCGGGGTGTCGAAGACACGCTCCAGCACCTCGGGAACCATGAACTCCGCGGGCGTGCCGACGTGCTCCACACGACCGTCGCGCAGCGCCACCACGCGGTCGGCGTAGGCGGCGGCGAAATTGATGTCGTGGAGGACGATCACGATAGTGCGGCCGAGGTCGTCGGCCGCGCGGCGCAGCTGCTTCATCATCGCGACGGCGTGCTTCATGTCGAGGTTGTTGAGCGGCTCGTCCAGCAGCAGGTAGTCGGTCTCCTGCGCCAGCACCATCGCCACGTAGGCGCGCTGTCGCTGGCCGCCGGAGAGCTCGTCGAGATACCGCTCGGCCAGCGGCACGAGGTCGAGGAACTCCAGCGCCGCATCCACGGCCTCGCGATCGGCTGCGGTGAGCCGTCCCTGCGAGTACGGGAAGCGCCCGAAGCCCACGAGCTGGCGCACCGTGAGCCGGGTCACGAAGTGGTTCTCCTGCCGCAGGATCGAGACCACCTTCGCGAGCTCGCGCGACGGCGTCCGCTGCACGTCGTGGCCGCCGACGCTGGCCGTGCCCGTGGAGGGATCCAGCAGGCGCCCCGCGATGGTCAGCAGCGTCGACTTGCCGGCCCCGTTCGGGCCGACCAGCGCGGTCACTCCCCCGGCCGGGATCTCGAGGGTGACGGGACCGAGCACGCGCAGGTCGCCGTAGGACTTGGAGACGTCGGTGAAGCTGATCACATCGACCCCTTTCGCAGCAGGAGGATCACGAACGCCAGACCGCCGACGAACTCGATGATGACGGTCACGAGGCCGGCGGCGTTGAAGACGTGATGAAGGATGAAGTACGCGCCGAGCAGGATCGCGGCACCGAGCAGGACGGCGAACGGCAGCACCCGCCGATGCTCCTGCGAGCCGGTGAGCTGATACGCGAGGGTCGCCACGATGAATCCGAAGAAGGTCATCGGGCCCACCATCGTGGTGGAGATGGAAACCAGGACCGCCACGATCACGAGCGTCGTGATGACCTCGCGCTTGTGGTTGAGACCGAGGTTGGTGGCGGTGTCACGTCCGAGCGCGAGCACGTCGAGACGGTGCCGCCGCACGAACACGAGCAGCAGGATCACCGCCACGATGCCGTATCCCACCGGGAGGTACTCCGCGTTGGAGTTGGAGATGTTGCCGAACAGCCGGGCCGACAGGATGTCGAAGTCACCGGGAATCAGCATGCGCTGCATGAAGCTGGACAGGGTTCCGAACCCGGCGCCCAGCACCAGCCCCACCAGCAGCGTGACGTGCAGACTGCCGCGCCGGCCCCCGAACAGCCAGCCGTACAACAGGGTCGCGAACGCCACCATCACGGCGCTCTGCACCAGCACCTTCGGCACGCCGTCGGTCGCGCTGAGCGCCTGAGCGCCGAGGAAGAAGGCCATCGCCGTCTGGATCAGCACGTACAGCGCATCGAAGCCCATGATCGACGGCGTCAGAATCCGGTTGCCGGTGGCGGTGTGGAACAGCACCGTCGCGACCCCCTGGCAGGCGGCGACCAGGAGGATCGTGACCACCGTCACCGAGCGCATCCGCACGATCAGCCAGAATCCCTTGCTGCCGGGTTCGGGACCGATGTCCCAGGTGAGCACCAGCACCGCTGCCAGCAGCACGATCGCGCCCACGATCGCGAACCGCAGGGGTACGGGGACCGTACGCTTCGCCGTCCTCGCCTCAGCCACGGGGACGCCCCTTCAGCAGCAGCGCGATGAAGACCGCAGCACCAACGATTCCGAGGATCATCGACACCGGGATCTCGAACGGGAAGATGATGACGCGGCCGATCACGTCACAGGCGAGCACCAGCGCGGCACCCCCGAGACACACCCACGGGATGTTGGAGCGGAGGTTGTCACCGCGCGCCATGGTGACGAGGTTCGGCACGACGAGCCCGAGGAACGGCAGGAAGCCGACGACCACGGTCGTCACGCCCGCGGCGATGGCGACGAGCGCCGTGCCGATGAACACCACGCGCTCGTAGTTCAGGCCCACGCTGGTCGCGACGTCCTTCCCGAGCCCGGCCACGGTGAAGCGGTCGGCGGCGATCCACACCAGCACCACCACGATCGCCACCACCCACAGCGACTCGTAGCGGCCTCGGACCACGGCGGAGAAAGAACCCTGAAACCAGGTTCCCAGCATCTGCAGCATGTTGGTGGAGGCGGCGAGGTAGGTGGTGAACGCGGAGACCACGGCGCCGAGCATCATGCCCACCAGCGGCACGATGAGCGAGGACCGCAGCTGGATCCGCCGCAGCACCAGGATGAACAGCATCGTTCCGACGAAGGCGGCCGCGGACGCCACGATCATCCGCACCGGGATTCCGGCCTGCGGAGCCAGCAGCGTGATCAGCAGCAGTCCCAGCGACGCCCATTCGGTGGTTCCCGTCGTGGTCGGCTCGACGAACCGGTTCTGGGTGAGCAGCTGCATGATGAGTCCGGCCACGCACATCGCCATCGCGGCCAGCACCAGCGAGATCGTCCGCGGAACGCGCGTGATCCAGAACAGCTCACCGCCGAACTCGTCGCGACCGAGGTCGTACGCACCGACCGACAGCGAGAGGGCGAGGAGCCCGAGAACGCCGATCACCCCCAGGGCCGGGGGGAGCCAGGCCGGCAGTCGCCGGATGCGAGGGGTGGCCGATGGTGCGAAGTCAGTCATGCGTTGCGTATCCGTGAGCAGCGGACAGGGGGCCGCGGGCCGGAGAGGAGCCCCCGACCCGCGACGTTGGACCCGGACCGGGCCGCTGTCTGCGGCCCGGTCCGGAAATCATCAGCTCTTTGCGCCGGCGAATGCCTTCGCCACCGAGTCGTACAGTCCGGTGTAGGCCTGGATGCCCTCGGTCAGGTAGAAGTTGTTGTCGAGGTAGACGATCTGCCCCTTCTGCACGGCAGGCACGTTCTTCAGCGCCTCGGACTGCTCGATCAGCTCCGCCGCGGAGAGGTAGCCGTCCTCCTGGAAGGCGCCGTCGCGGTCGAGCACGATGAGCCACTCGGGACCGGCCGCGGCGATCGCCTCGACGCTGATCTCGTCGCCCTGGTGGTTGGTGGA
>Ga0308158_10004179_pt1 | contig 12306 bp, 8 predicted proteins | sample PhyBR2_FD_201038 | JGI IMG/M metagenome (GOLD analysis project Ga0308158, IMG submission 201038) | Phyllosphere microbial communities from UC Gill Tract Community Farm, Albany, California, United States - DLSLB.R2 | ecosystem: Host-associated > Plants > Phyllosphere > Unclassified | place: USA...
GGACCGGGTGGCGGTGGCCTTGCCTCCCTGCCTCGCGGCGGCGGGCTTTGCATCGTCGGAACCCGCCTTGCCGGCGGCTGCCCCGGTGCCGCCGGACGCTGCGGCCTTGGTACCGGCTGCCCTGCGTGCCGGCTTTGAGGGTTCATCTTCCCCGGCGTCCGCGCCGCCGTCGGAATCCCCGCCCGCGGCGGAACCGCCGCCGCGCTTCCGGTCCAGGCTCCGCTTGAGCGCCTCCATAAGGTCGATAACCTCGCCCTTGCCGCCCTCACCGGACTCGACGCCGAAGGTTTCCTCCGTATCCAGCGATTCGCCCTGCTCGAGTTTGGCCTCGATGAGCTGGCGGAGCTGCACCTGGTACTCGTCGGTAAAGGAGGCGGGGTCGAAGTCGGCAGCCATGGACTCCACGAGCGCCGCGGACATATCCCGCTCCTGCGCCGAGATCCTGATGTCGGCCTCCAATGACGGGAAGCTGGCCTCCCGCACCTCATCGGGCCAAAGGAGGGACTGCAGTACCAGGACGTCGTCCTTGATCCGCAGGGCCCCCAGCCGGGTCTTCTCCCGCAAAGCGAACTGGACCACCGCCACCCGGTCCGTGTCCTCCAGCGCACGGCGCAGCAGCACGTACGCCTTGGGTGACTTGGAGTCCGGCTCCAGGTAGTAGCTCTTCTCGAACATCATGGGTTCAAGCTGCTCGGACGGCACGAACTGCACCACTTCGATTTCGTGGCTGTTCTCGGCCGGAATGGACTTGAGCTCATCCTTGGACAGCACCACGGTCCGGCCGTCCTCCTCGAACGCCTTCTCAATGTCCGAGTAGTCCACCACCTCCCCGCAGACCTCGCACCGGCGCTGGTAGCGGATCCTTCCGCCGTCGGCATTGTGGACCTGGTGCAGACTGATGTCATGATCCTCAGTGGCGCTGTAGACCTTCACAGGCACATTGACCAGCCCGAACGCGATGGCACCCTTCCAGATGGCTCTCATTCCTACAGTCAACATCAGTGCGGGCCGGAGGTGAAGACCTGTGGCCGGCAGTAGGGAACGTGTCCGGGTGGCGGGACGCGAACTGACGCTCACCAACCTGGACAAAATCATCTATCCGGAGACCGGCACCACCAAGGCAGACGTGCTGGCCTACTACGCCGCGGTGGCCCACGTCCTGATCCCCGCCGCGGCCAACCGGCCGGCCACCCGGAAACGGTGGGTCAACGGGGTGGGCACGGCGGACAAGCCCGGCGAGGTGTTCTTCCAGAAGGAACTGGAGGACTCGGCCCCCGGCTGGCTGCCGCGGGCGGCGATCACCCACAAGGACCGGACCATCCATTACCCGCTGGTCAATGACCCCGCTACCCTGGCCTGGTTTGGGCAGATCAATTCACTGGAAATCCACGTCCCGCAGTGGCGGGTGGACGCGCACGGCAACCAGCTGAACCCGGACCGGCTGGTACTGGACCTGGACCCGGGCGAAGAGGCGGGCCTGCCGGAATGCCGCGAGGTGGCACTGCTGGCGCGGTCCATCCTGGAGGACGTGGGCCTGGAACCCGTACCCGTGACCAGCGGCAGCAAGGGGATCCACCTCTACGCCGCGCTTGACGGTTCCCAGACGTCGGACCAGATCTCCGCCTTCGCCCGGGAACTGGCACGGGCGCTTGAGGCGGACCACCCGGACCTCGCCGTCAGCGACATGAAGAAGACGCTCCGCAAGGGCAAGGTGCTGGTGGACTGGAGCCAGAACAACGCGGCAAAAACCACGGTGGTCCCCTACTCCCTCCGCGGCCGCCCCACGCCCACGGTGGCGGCGCCACGGACATGGCGGGAAATCCAGTCTCCCGCACTGAAGCACCTGGACTACCGGGAAGTGCTGCGCCGGGTGCGGGACGGCAAGGACCCGTTCGCCGTCGTCCTCAATGCTGCGGCCCGCGCGGACCAGCCGGAGGACGGGCACGACGGCGACCCCCGGCTGGGCGCGTACCGCTCCATGCGGGACCCCCGGGCGACGCCGGAACCTTTCGCGGGCGTCCCGTCGGGCGGGAACGCCTTCGTCATCCAGGAACACCACGCCAGCCGGCTGCACTGGGACCTGCGCCTGGAACACGAGGGCGTCATGGCATCCTGGGCGTTGCCCAAAGGGGTCCCCGAATCCGGCGGCAAGAACCACCTGGCCGTCCAGACCGAGGACCATCCCATGGATTACCTCACCTTCCACGGGACCATCCCCAAGGGGCAGTACGGTGCCGGTGAGATGACTATCTGGGACACCGGCACCTACGAGCTGCACAAGTGGATCAACGGCAAGGAAGTCATCGTCACCCTTACCGGGTCGGAGGGCGGAGGGCTGGGCGGCCCCACGAAACTGGCGCTCATCCACACCGGCCGCGGCCAGGGCAACGACGGGGAGAAGCAGTGGCTCATCCACCTGATGGACCCGGAACACCCGGGCGGCCGATCGCGGCACGCGGCACCCGAGCCGTCGCGGGAGCCGGGCCAGGAAACCGGCGCCGGTGGAACGGCCCCGGCTTCGGAACCCGCCCGGACCGCGGCCACCCCGATGGACACTCCGGCAGACCCGCAGGGGTACCGGCCCATGATGGCCACGGCGGGGACCGAGGCAGACCTGCGCGGCAGCACGTGGCAGTACGAACTCAAATGGGACGGGGTCCGGGCGATCCTGGTGGCCGACACGGAAAAGATCCGCATCCTGAGCCGTAACGGCAATGATGTCACCAAGACCTATCCCGAGTTCACGGACCGGGCCTGCTGGCCGGAGCAGCCGTTCGTGGCCGACGGCGAGATCGTTGCCGTTGGGCCCGGCGGCAGGCCCGACTTTGGGCTCCTGCAGGCACGGATGAAGCTCACCCGGGCCGCCGACGTCGCCAAAGCCCGCACGGCCGTCCCGGTTCAGCTGATGCTGTTTGACCTCCTCTTCGACGACGGGAAGGACCTGCGGCGCCTGCCGCTCAGCAAACGGCGGCAGCGGCTGGAGGACTTCTTCCGGCCGTCGGAGTGTCCGGTGGGCCTGTCCATGGTGCTGGACGAACATGTGGGGCTCCTCCTCGAGAGCGCCGAGGAGCTGGGCCTGGAGGGGGTGATGGCCAAACGGACCGACAGCCGCTATGTGAGCGGGCAACGGACCCGGACCTGGATCAAGCTCAAGCTTGAGCAAACCCAGGAAGTGGTGGTGGGCGGCTGGCGGCCGGGAAAAGGCGGCCGCCAGGAGACGGTGGGCTCACTGCTGGTGGGAATACCGGATGGAGACAAGCTGCAGTACGTGGGCCGGGTGGGCAGTGGTTTCAGCGCCCGCGAGCTCTTGGAGCTGCGGCAAACCGTGGAACGGCTGGGCCGGACGGAGTCCCCGTTCCACGACGTCCCCCGGCCGGACGCAGCGGATGCCCACTGGGTGGCCCCGGAGCTGGTGGGCGAGGTGACCTATAGCGAGTGGACCGGGCCGGGCAGGCTGCGGCACCCGCGGTGGCGGGGCTGGCGCGTCGACAAGGACCCGGCAGAGGTGGTCCGGGAATGATGGCCAGGTTTTCGACTTAGAACTCTGGCGACGACGCACAAACTACCTGGCGCCCAGGGCATCTCGGGGCGCCAGGTAGTTTGCGTATCTCCTGGTGGGGGTGGCCGTCGCCAGGCCGCTAGGACGAGTGCGGCATCTGCGGCCGGCCGGTCCTGTGGACAGCCGTAACGGCGGCCTCGTGGCCCACGCGGCCGTGGCCGGCTGCCCGGTCCTTAGGATGCCGGCGTTTGCCGTCCCCATCCGGCCACGCGTTCTGCCGGGCCGGCGGGACGCCCCCCGCAGCTGCGGGACCCGGTGTGACCGGTGCATCCATGGCTGCGGCCAAATGGTCCGCCACCTCTGGCCTGATGTTGAACTGGTTGGAGTCTTCACCCATGTTTTTCTTCCCTTCTTTCCTTCGTTCTTCGTTGAAACGATGCGCCGGCTGCAGCGCCCGGGTGTGCGCGGAGTTTTACCCGAAAAGAAGTGTGTTCACCGCTCTACCATAGGCACGGCCAAGGCTCCTGTGAACCCCTCCAACGGCCGTGACCGCACTCACTTTCGCGCCCGCGGTCACCCCAAAAAACCGTTTGAAACGGTTCCCGATGGAAAATTTTTGGTAACGGCGCCGTTGATCAGCCTGCTTCCCAGTAGCAGCGCGGGAATCCGCGGTGAAAAAAGTTGCTGAATGCGGTGCTGCAGGGGCGTAAAAGGGAGCATCGTACGCCATTGAACCGAGCAAACGCCACAGATATCCCGTAAAATTGAAGGCCTGCCCGGAGCGGGGCAGCTACAAGTCGCAAGCAAATGACCTCCACAGGAGTTGCCCAAATGCCCACAGACCGAAGCAGTAACCACTCTCCAGCAGGCGCCAGGAACGCCCGCGGAACGGACCCGTCAGCCCCCAGGGCTGCCAAGAAGCCCAGGCTCCTGCCACGCCGCCGGCTCAAGGAATCCGACGTCAACGTTGTTGACCAGCCCATGCTGAAGAAAGCACTCGGCGGCACCATCGTTGGAAACACGATGGAATGGTACGACGTCGGCGTTTTCGGCTACCTCATCACCACCATGGGACCGGTGTTCCTGCCGGAATCCGATCCCACGACGCGAAACCTGTTCCTGCTGGGAACGTTCGCGGCGACCTTCATCGCCCGTCCCCTCGGCGGCGTTGTTTTCGGCTGGCTTGGTGACAAGGTGGGCCGGCAGAAGATCCTGGCCACCACGCTGATGATCATGGCCGCGAGCACCTTCGCCGTCGGCCTGCTGCCCGGATACGCCCAGATCGGACTGTGGGCGGCCGCGCTGCTGGTGCTCCTCAAGGTCATCCAGGGGTTCTCCACCGGCGGTGAATACGCGGGCGCCACCACTTTTGTCAGCGAATATGCCGCAGACAAGCGCCGTGGCTTCTTCGCGAGCTTCCTGGACCTCGGCAGCTACATGGGGTTCGCGATGGGCGCCGCCCTTGTGTCCGTCCTGCAGCTGACCCTGGGCCAGGCCACCATGGAGGACTGGGGATGGCGCATCCCGTTCCTGCTGGCCGGCCCGCTGGGGCTGATAGCCGTGTACTTCCGGAGCAAGATCGAAGAATCGCCGCAGTTCCAGGCCACCCTTGACGCCCAGGAGGAGAACGCCAAGAACGCCTCCGCGGGTGACACCGCCGCCACCAAGGGACCCGTCGGCATTGTCAAGGCTTACTGGCGCCCCATCATTGTCGCCATGATCGTTGTGGCGGCCGCCAACACCGCCGGCTACGCCCTGACCTCGTACATGCCCACGTACCTGACCGACGCCAAGGGTTACGACGAACTCCACGGCACGCTGCTGACCATTCCGGTCCTGGTGGTCATGAGCCTGTGCATCCCGCTGACCGGCAAGCTGTCCGACCGGATCGGCCGCCGCCCGGTGCTCTGGATCGGCGCCGTGAGCACCATCGTCCTGGCCGTACCGGCGTTCATGCTGATCGGCATTGGACAAATCTGGTCCACCTTGGCCGGCCTGGCCCTGGTGGCCTTCCCGGTCACCTTCTATGTGGCAAACCTGGCCTCGGCCCTCCCGGCCCAGTTCCCGACGTCCAGCCGCTACGGGGCCATGGGCATTGCCTACAACTTCGCGGTGGCGATCTTCGGCGGCACCACCCCGTTCATCGTGGAGCTGCTGATCAAATCAACCGGCAACGACATGATGCCGGCCTACTACCTGATGGCTACATCGCTGGCCGGCGCCATTGCCATCTATTTCCTGAAGGAATCCGCCAACCGCCCCCTGCCTGGATCAATGCCCAGCGTTGACACCCAGGCCGAGGCCAAGGAACTGGTGGAAACCCAGGACCAGAACCCGCTGATCAACCTGGACGAACTGCCCTTCGACACCCAGGACGGCACGGATCAGGCACAGCGCGGGGTTCCGGCCGGGGCCTAGCCTCCCGCCGGCGGTCCGGGCGCCCTTGTAGCTCACGCTCGCAGGCCCGTCCGGCGTGCTTCCTTGCGAAGCACACCGGGCGGGCCTTTGCGCGGGTTCCGGACATCCCCGGATGTCCCCGTGTGACTGCAGCCATATGGCCCTGCCTGGCGCCCGATGATAACTTCCAAGGGGCGCGGCACTTAGATCGAAACCGCAGCACAGCACTACAGGAACAGGTCGGGACATGAAGCGCGTAATGGACCAGGTACGCGCGCTCCACCGGCTGGAACCGGCCACCAACGACCATCTGGCGGCCCTCCGGGTAGCACTCAGCGTGGCCGCCCCCTCCCTGGTCCTGCTGGCCTTGGGCCGGACCGACCTGATCATCTACGCCGTCTTCGGAGCCCTCACCGGGATGTACGGCCGCTCGGAGCCGCACCAGCTGCGGCTCCGGCACCAGGGCCAGGGCGCCCTGGTGCTGCTCAGCGGGGTAGCCGTTGGCGTTACGCTGTCCGTCAACCACATCCACTCGTGGTGGCTCGTGGCCGTGGAAGCAATCCTGGCCGGAGTGGGCTCCATCTACTCCGACCGGGTGCGGCTGAAGCCGAACGGGCCCTTCTTCGGGATCCTCGCCCTCGGCGCCTGCGCTTCCGTTCCCGCCGCAGTCCCCTGGCATGTGGCCATGTTCATCGCGGCGGCATCGTCGGCCTTCTCCATCCTGATCGGATTCAGCGGCTGGGTGCGAAGCAGGGCCTGGGAGCCCGGAGCCACCCGGAAGGCACCGCGCCGATCGGCGGCAAGGCGGCGTGAACTCGTGGTCCACGCCGCTCGGTATGTACTGGCCGTGGGTGCCGCCGGAGCGGTGGGTGTCATCAGCGGCAGCGGCCACCCGCACTGGGCCATGGCCGCCGCCGCCGTACCGCTGGCAGGCGCCGACCTCCCCAGCAGCGTCCGGCGGGGTGTCCACCGCATCGTGGGGACACTCATTGGGCTGGCGGTCACCGCCGTCGTGCTTCTTCCGGAGCCCTGGGCCTTGCCGGGCCTTTACCCCGCATTCCAGGAACCGGTACACCGGACCGCCGTGCTGGCCCTCCTGGTCATCCTCTTCCAGTTCGCCACCGAGCTGTTCATGACCCGGCACTACGGCCTGGCGATGGTCTGGTTCACCCCGGTCATCCTGCTGATGACCCAGCTTGCCTCGCCCACCGAACCCCGGGTCCTGATCCTTGAGCGTGCCGTGGAGACGCTGGTGGGGGCGCTGCTGGGAATCCTGGTGGTGCTGGCTGTCCGGCGGCCGGGCGCCCGGACGCGTCCGGCAGCCCTGGCCGGCCGGACCTTATTTCGGTTTCCGCGCCGGCCCGGCCATTAGCCGCGCCGGGGCCACCCTGGCCACCGCCGCCACCGCTTTGTAGCGCTTGGACGGAATGGACACAGCCTTGCCCCGCTCGTTGTCCGCGAGGCCTTCACGGACCACCCGTTCGGCCCGCAGCCACGTCCAGGACGGCGCCACCGACTTGTCCATGCCCATCCGGTCGTGGAACTCCGTATGGGTGAACCCGGGACAGACGGCCGTGACCTTGACGCCGCGCTTGCGGTAGGCCAGGTTTGCCCAGCGGCTGAAACTCACCAGCCAGGCCTTCGCCGCGGAGTACGTTCCCCGGGGCAGGAAGGCGGCCACGCTGGCGACGTTGATGATCCTGCCTTCCCCGCGTTCCAGCATGCCCTTCAACGCCGCGTGGGTGAGCAGCATGGACGTTTCCGCGTGGAGCTTGAGGTGGTTCTGTTCCTCCTGCGCGTGGTTGTCCTCGAAGTTGTGCAGCAGCCCGATCCCGGCGTTGTTCACCAGGATTCCCACCGGGCGGGCAGCGTCCTGGAGGCGGTCGACGACGGCGGCGACGTCGGCGTCCAGCGTGAGGTCCGCGGGCAGCACCTCAGCCGTGATCCCGTGGCGCCGTTGCAGGTCCGCCGCCGTTGCCTCGAGGCGGGAAGCGTTGCGCGCCACAAGGACCAGGGGGTGCCCCTGGGCCGCGAGCTGCCGTGCGAATTCGAGTCCCAGCCCGGCGCTGGCTCCGGTGACAAGTGCGGTTGTTGGCGTCATGCTGCAAGCCTAACCAGCCGCCGGCGCTACAGCCCGGCGAACCGGGCCAGCGGGTTGGCCAGCCGCCCGGCCATCTGCAGGCCGCCGGAGGGATCCGAAAGGTCCAGCATGTGCTGGTTGTTGCGCAACTGCAGCCGGTTGAGGCAGGACAGTGGAAAGTCCGGGGCGAACAGGTTGTGCCGGGCAAACTGGCCGGCGAGCTCGGGATGTTCCGCCTGGTAGTCCCGGATGGCTGCGGCTGCGGTGCGCCAGAAGTCCTCCTGGGGCAGTGTGCCATCGTCGTCCAGCAGGGCCGCGAGGAAGCGGAAGATGCAGTCGAAGACGTCAGTGAAGATCGCCAGCACTTTTTCCTCGTCCGGAATTGCGGCTTTGATCCTCGCTGCCTCCGCGGGTACCTCCAGCCGGTTCCCCATGACGACGATTTCCTCGGCAATGTCCTTCATAATCGCCCGGACGGGCACACCGTTTTCGAGGACCAGGATGACGTTTTCGCCGTGCGGCATGAACGCCAGCTCATGGCGGAAGAGGCAGTGCACCAGTGGAACAAGATAGGCCTCGAAGTACCGCCGGAGCCACGTGGCGGGGGCCAGCCCGGAACGTTCGATCAGGGCCGTGGCCATTGGTTTTCCTGCTGTGTCCACATGCAGGAGCGAGGCCATGGTGGCCAGCTGCTGGCCGTCACTTAGCAGCGGCAGGGGGCTTTGCCGCCAGAGCGCGGACAGCATCTTCCGGTACGGGGAGCCTTCCACGGAGCCTGCCTCGTAGTACGCGTTGTGGTAGCCGATGGCGGCCACTTCGCCGATCATGGTGAACCCGCGACGCTGCAGCGCCCGGTCCGAACCGATCAGTTCCCGCAACCAGTCGTTGATGGCGGGGGTGGCCTTCATGTACTGCGGGGAGAGCCCGCGCATGAAGCCCATGTTCAACACGGACAGGGCGGTCTTGACGTAGTTCTTCGCGGGGGCGTCCGTGTTGAAGAACGTCCGGATCGATTGCTGCGCCTGGTACGGGTCCGTTCCCGTTCCCAGGTGGATGATGCGCTGCCGGGCGATCTCTGCCGCGAACGTGCCCGTGAGCTTGTTCTCCCACTGCCAGGGATGCACGGGCATGAGGAAGTACTGCTCTGCGTCGATTCCCTGCTCAGTGAGCACGGCGTGGAAAGTCCCCAGCAGTGGCCCCAGCTCGGCGTCGAGGTGTATCCGGTAGTCCAGCCCTGCAGACGAGGTGAAGACAGCGCAGCTGCGGTGGACGGCGATCCATTCGAGGTGCACGGGGGCACCGGTTTCGGGGGCGAAGGAGTGGTAATCGCTGATGCCGAAGCCCAGCCGGCCGTTGTTGGCCACGAAGCAGGGGTGGCCCTCGGACATGCTGCGTTCGATGGCCTGGAAATCGGCGGCAGCGTCCGCGCCGCGGGTTATTCCTGCGGCAAGTTCGGCCGAGGAGGGCCTGCAGGCCGCCAGTTTGTAGGCGTGGCCGGCAAGCGTGCTGCTGATTTCTTCCAGGTAGACCGGAAGCATGGTGATGGTGATGCCCAGGGTCTGGTGGAAGGCCGTGATGAACTCCATGGCATCCAGCGGAGCCTCGGCGCCCCCGTGGAGATGCCAGATTGAACCGGCATCGATGGACCAATGGTCCAGGTCCAGGATCCTCGCGTCGAAGCGGTACTCGTGGGATCCGTCGTCGCCCACTACCCGGTAGCTGCCGGTGCCCTCCACGGCGGGGACGCGTTCCGGGACAAGGATCCGTTCGTGCGAGAACTCAGCGAGCGCCTTGCGGACCAGGTGCCGGTTGGCCGCCTCCCAGTACCGGGGGCTGAGGTGGGAAACCGCGGACGGGGCAGCAGCTGCGGGGGCTGCGGAGCGGTACGGGTGGGTGGTCACAGTGGTACTCCATTGCTGTCGGAATGGCGGGTTAGCGGATTGGGGGCGGTGAGGACCCGGGCCCGCGCAGCCAGGTAGTGCTCCCGGCTGCAGAAGCTCAGCAGCGCGTCCTTGTCCGGGAGCGCCACCACCCCCTCCGGCCGGAAACCAAACCGTTCATTGAGGGCGTGGATCCGGGTGTTCCGGACATCCGGTTCCACCACGATCCGGTCCACCCCGGGCTTGGCGAAAAGCCGGGCCAGCACGGCATCCATGACGGCCGTGGTGAACCCGGCAACAGGCGCGTTCGACGGCGGAGCCACCAGCAGGTGCATGCCGGCGTCGCCGGGCCGGACCGGGTAGGCAGTGGCCAGCGGTGAGGACTCCGGCTGGTATTCCTCAACGAGGAAAACCGGGATGCCGTCCTGGAGCCCCAGCAGGGCGTGGTGGTGTCCGCTCGCCTGGATGGTGGTGTACTCCCTTTCGACGTCGTCAACACCGGCGGCCAGCATTCCCCAGAAGGCGGCGTAGGGCCGGGTGATCCAGCTGTGCAGGAGCGGGGCGTCGGCCGTGGGATCGACGCAGCGGAACGTGAACCTCATGCCGGCACCTGCGCCTTGATGCCCGTCGGTGCACCGAACTGCTGGAAGGCGATGCTGCGTTCCACGGGATAGACCTCCCGGCCGATGATTTCCCGGAGGATGCACGAGTTGCGGTAGGCACCCATGCCGAGGTCCGGGGCCGCGAAACCGTGGGTGTGCAGCTCGGCGTTTTGGACGAAGATCTCTCCCGGTTCCACGCCGGTGCCGTAGTTGCGGTCCACCGCGAAGCGGCCCTTGCTGTCCCGGGCAATCCGGTCCCGGATGCCGTGGAGGAAATCCGGTTCCCGGTAGCTGTAGCCCGTGGCGAACACCACGGCGTCGCTGTCCAGGCTGTACGACGTGCCTTGCTCGTCGTGGTGCAGGTGCAGGGTGTGCGTTCCGGCCGCCGCGTCCCATGCGGCATCGGTGAGCGTGGAATGGGTCAACAGCCGCGTGTCCACCACCCCGGTGAGGCTCCGGGTGTAGAGGAGGTCGTAGATCGCATCGACCAGGCCCGGGTTGATGCCCTTGTACAGGTTCTTCTGCGCCTTGTTGAGGTGCTCGCGGCGGTGTTGCGGGAGGCGGTGGAAGTAGTCCACATACTCGGGCGAGGTCATCTCCAGGGTCAGTTTGGTGTACTCCAGGGGAAAGAACCGGCCGGAACGGGTCACCCAGTCCAGCCGGTAACCGTGGGCGTCGGCATCCGTGAGCAGGTCATAGTAGATCTCCGCCGCGCTCTGGCCGCTGCCGACGATGGTGATGCTGCGCCGCTGCTGCAGTTCCGCCTTCCGTGCCAGGTAGTCGGCGTTGTGGAAGGCCAGCCCTCCCCGGCCGGCGGCTGCATCAACCATAATGGCCCGGCCGGCTTCTGGTACGTACGGGCTGGTGCCGGTGCCCAGCACCAGCCGACGGGCGGAAAGTACGTCCCTGCCGCCTGGCCCGGAGACGCTCAACCGGTATGCGCCGTCGTCGTACGCCGCTTCCAGCACGGTTGTGCCAAAACGTATTGACGCCAACTGCCCGGCCACCCACTGGCAGTACCGGCTGTATTCGGCGCGCAGCGGGTAGAAGTCCTCCCGGATGTAGAAGCGGTACAGCCGCCCGGTCTGTTTGAGGAAGTTCAGGAAGGAGTAGGGCGACGTGGGGTCCGCCATGGTCACCAGGTCCGCCATGAAGGGAACCTGCAGATGGGCCGGTTCCAGCATCATTCCGGGGTGCCAGTCGAAGGATTCGCGCTGTTCAAGGAACACGCCGGCCAGGCCTTCCACGGGCTCAGCCAGGGCGGCGAGGCCAAGGTTGAAGGGCCCGACGCCGATGGCGGCGAAGTCGTGGATGGCGCCGTTCGCTGAGGTGCTCATGCGGCGGCCCCGTCCTGCAGGAGGCCCGCACCGGTGCGGCGCAGGAGGGTGATGATTCCGCCGATGTCCTCCACCGTGGCCTCAGCGTTGAGCAGGGTGAATTTCAGGTAGTGCCGGCCGTCCACTGTGGTCCCGGCAACCACTGCCTGGCCGGACGCGAACACCGCGGCCCGTATTGCCGGGTTTAGCGCATCGGCGGCGTCTTCACTGAGCCGCCCTCCCCCGTCCAGCCGCGGACGGTAACGGAACACGAGGGTGCTGAGTTGTGGCGGTGCCGCAAGCTCGAAATCATCGTCTGCGTCCAGGAGCGAGCCGACGCGCCCCGCGAGGTCGATGGCTTCGTCGAACAGGGCGCCGATGGCGTCCGCTCCCATGACGCGCAGGGTCAGCCACAGTTTCAGGGCATCGAAGCGGCGGGTGGTCTGGAGGCTCTTGTCCACTTGGTTGGGAATGTTCGCGAGGGCGGCGCTTTCCGGGTTCAGGTAGTCGGCGTAGTAGGTGACGTGCCGCA
>Ga0308158_10004183_pt1 | contig 12299 bp, 12 predicted proteins | sample PhyBR2_FD_201038 | JGI IMG/M metagenome (GOLD analysis project Ga0308158, IMG submission 201038) | Phyllosphere microbial communities from UC Gill Tract Community Farm, Albany, California, United States - DLSLB.R2 | ecosystem: Host-associated > Plants > Phyllosphere > Unclassified | place: USA...
GGCGGCCGACCGCCCCATCGCCCGATTCGTCCACTGCGACGAACGGCTTCACATCAACGAACGCTTCCAGCATCACGCGGACTTCGCACGCAGCGTGTCCGCCGCCATACGGCGCAGGAGGCCAGACTCAAAGGGAGAGCAGCATGCCGGCACTCGGTGACATCGTGGCACTGTCCGAGATCCAGGACGGGCACCTCTATCTCGACAGTCAGGACATCGCCTCGGCCCTGAACGCCGAGAACGTCGACGAGACCGACTGCGGCTTCACCGGCCTCGTCGAGTTCGTGACGGAGCGCGGATGGGACACGACGCGCATGTACGCCACCAACTGGTCGCGCCCCTTCGATCTCGACGCGCGCTACGTGCTGATCAGGCAGGACGGCGTCACCGCCCCGGTGGACGTCTGGCCCGGCTTCGGGGGCTGAGAGATGTATCGCAAGAGCATCCCCAAGGGCGGATACGGTGCCGTCGGCGGCTCGCGGACACCAGGACGACGCATGGCCAGGGGCACGTCCTCGATCTCGGGGCCGGTAGCGCTTCCGTCCAGCCCACGACCGGTCACGTCATCGCCGACACCGTCGCCGACGGGACCGGACATGCTGCTGATCTCCTCGATGATGTCCATCATCACCACCTGCGACTGATGTCGCGAACGGAGCGACGACAATGAACAAGCTCATCGAAGCGGTCGAGGAAATGCTCGACAACCGTGACGACGTCCTGCACGCGGAGGACGAAAAGATGCTGCGGGACGCCCTGGACGACGTCGACGGCGATCCGGACGCGCTGACCGAGGCGGTCGAGGAGATCGTCTCGAACCGCGACGAGGACTACATCCACCCGGACGATCGGGAGATGCTGACGGAGGCGCTGGCTTCGATACGGTGATAGACGACATGCAGGAAAAGGAAGACGAAATGGACGAGATGCTCGGACTCCACCCGTACCAGAAGGCCGCCATCACGATGATCCAGGCACAGCCTGACGGCCGACACTTCCTGCACATCGCCAGGCGATCGGGAGCCCCTCGGGAAATGGCGCTACCGGGAGGGTTCTGCGGGGATCGGATCTCGGACAGGAATCTGATCGAACGCGAGACGTTCGAGGAGCGGGGCTTCGTGCCATCCATGTTCAGGCCCAGCGCCCCGACATACGGCACCTACCGGATCGAGCGGGCAATCGCCGCGATCGCCACGCGTCACCCCGATATCGGACTGCGCCTCGTCGTCGAGACGAACCAGAGCATGCGCCCGATGCTCACAGTATGCGTCGGCGAGGGCGCTCCGGACGAGATCTTCGCGGCACGGACGTTCGACGAGTCGGCGGATCTGCTCGCTCTCGTCGTCATGCACCTCGACGACTGGATACTCTCGCGCAGGACGGTCCTGGCGCGTGACCCCGGCGTGAAGCGGTACGCGCCTTCCTCGGTCCTCGACCGTCCCGGTCAGCTTCGGGTGATCGCCGACGAGAGCTTCGCCCTGAAGGGCGGCCGCGGTTCCGCCAGGACGCGGATGCAAGCGAGCCTTGCCAGGGGACGACGGCCGTCCTAGAACGGACGACAGGGGCTGCGTGGAAGTCCTGTCGTCCGCCAGTGACGAACCCTCGCGGGACCACAGGAACACCCCGACTCCCCATCTTCTGACACTCTCCCAACCATGACTCCATGGCCGCGGAGATGCGAGCGGACGGCGTCGCCCATCGCGGCTACGGAGAACACCCATGTCCCACAAGGAAGATCTGCGCGTCCGAGAGGCGCGCAAGGCCGCACGCATCGTCGCCGCCGAACGCGGCATCACCTACCAGCAGGCGCTCGACCGGATCGCCCAGGATGCAGGAGCCGCGCACTGGAGCGGCTTCATGACGGACGCATCGCTGAGCGTCAGCCTGGCCGCCTACCGCAGCGGCGCCCTGGTCCTCGAAGGCAAGCCGTCGGCAGGCGACCCCGCGATCCCGTTCCAGCGGATGGCGCAGAGGGCCGACCGCGTCGCGCAGAGCGCACGTCGACTACTCGACGCAGCCGACCGGCTGATCTCAGAGGCGGAAGGGCTGTCGGCCGAGGGCCAGTCCCCCAGCAATGCCCTCAGCCATGCCGCACTCCTGATCGAGCAGGTCAGGGGCCTGGCCGAGCCGCTCGACGACCTGGTGAAGGACGTCCTGTCGCTCTACGAAGGCAGAGTACATGCAGACCGCGCGATCGGCGGCACGGTGCGCCGGCACTACCGCGACATCCAGGAGCGCACCGCGATGCTCGAGCGCCGCCTCGGGGCGGCCCGTGCGGGAATGACCGACAAGATGCTGCCCCAGCACGCCCTGGACCACTATCTGCGCATGCGCTTCGGACGTACCGCGGACGGGCGCGTCGACATCCTGGCGATGGCGAGGGAGGAGGGCGCGCCGATGTCGGTGAAGGCCGCGCACGTCCTGAACACCTACTTCCGCATGCTCCGGGCACTTCCATCACGGATGGACCGGGAGGACGGAAAGGTGCTGGCCGACTGCATCCGCTGGACCGGCTACGGGCTGCACAACCTGCCCCAGATCTCGGCCGGCGCGCTCGACCCCGGCGGCGGGTGCCTGGAATCCGAGTGCCGTGACTTCGTGAAGATGGCCGAAAACCATCCGGTCCCCGACTACTGGCATCCGAATCATCCGAAGTCCAACCGCTGGATGAACGGCTCCAACCTGTGGGTCGAGCTCTGCGACGAGATCGCGAGGATCGCCGACATGACGCCGGCCTACGGCGTGCCCATGGAGACGTTCGACGTCTCGGATGGCCTCCAGCCGTTTCCGGACCTTCCTCGCCCTACGTTGGGGATGCACGGTGCGGCGACGGTTTCGGAGTATGCGGCACGGGTGCGTGAATGGGCGGAGTGGCATGCACGCGGCCGCAGGGTCGTCCTGCGCCGCTGGGAGCCCGGCCAGGCAGCGACGATCACGCCGGCCGACGAGCCCTATGGAGAGAGCGCGGACGGCAAAAGGCCCGATGCGGAGGAGAAAATGGCTAAAAGCATGGAAAGCAGCTGAAAGAGATCAGCAGTCCGTCTTGCGCCCCTCTTCCACAGGATAGCCACCATACTGGGCGCGAGCCTAGTGCGCGGCAATGAACCTCTGGCCGCCATAGGATCCGTCGAAAGACAACGGACCTCAGTGAACGACAACGCCCATGCGCGCTCCGCGTGCATGGGCATTACACCAACAGGAGACCTGCCATGGGCATCATCACCATCGACCAGTTCCGCGCGTCGGGCGTCGACTGCGAGGATATCGGCGCGAAGATCCCGGGCCAGGATCTCGACGGCTGCGCCGGTCGCGTATATCTCAACACGCTGTACATCGAGCACTGGAAGGACGGCCGCCACGGCAAGCCACCGCCTGCAGGTCCGACCTGGCTCCTGACGATCGGCAACATGCAGCACGACGGTGCGCTCGCCGACATGGAGCTCGAGCTCTACCGCTACGCTCTGGCGGAGGGACATGTCGTGACCAGCGAGCGGCCAAGGGGCGTGAAGCGGGAGTTTCCCGACTTCTCCGCATACGACATCCCCCTGCCGCTGCTCGACGGCGGATGGACCGACCAGAGCTGGCACAACGACGCCATGCCGTTCTTCGTGCACGAGCCGTCCGGAATCGGGGTCTGGGTCAACTATTCCGAAAAGGCGGAGCGCGAGAGCCCAGACCGGTTCATCGTCGAGACCATGGAATGGGACAGCCGGACGGCCTCGTGGATGCACGAGGCACGCGGCGACCAGCCGGTGCTGTTCACGACCGAGAACGAGGAGGTCCTGCTCTCCTCGCTGCCCAATTTCGTCCGGCCTCGCGCCATCGCCCACGCCTTCGCGCTTGCGGTCGAGGACGAGTGCGGCGCGCTTGCGGGAGCCGCATCCGACGTCGGCCGTGCCCATGTCGATCCCCTGACGGCCATCCGCCAACGCAATGCGACCGCGGAATACGAGAAGAGCTGTGCGACCCACGACTTCCTCGACGCCAACGTGCACATGGCCGCCGCCTTCGCGGGCGTGGTGAAACGCCCCTTCGACGCGGACGCGGAAGGAGACGTGGCGGTGTGGAACATGGCCTGGGAGATCGCGCGTGCAGAGCGTCTGACCGCCGCGGACCAGACCGCATCGTCTTGACTCCAAGGCGACCGCCATGTCCAATGACGCAATGAGCGTTTCCATCCTCAGGCCTCCGAACATGCCCGGTCCGGCAATCATGCCGGCCCAGGCGAGCGGAGGTCAGCTTGCGAGACAGAGACTACCGGAGGGCACAGCGTAGGCTGTCCATCCGTCGCGCCCGGGAGCGGGGCATATTGTTCGGCGTGAGGAACGACGAGCTCTGGGTCCGCCGTTCGGCGGCGGCGCCCAAGGACTGCAGCGGTCCGTGCTGCGGCAATCCCCGGCGATGGTTCGGCCAGGAGACCATGCAGGAACGACGCTCGGCATCGGTCGACGACTGGCGCTGCGAACACGACGAATGAATGAAGGGGCCGTACCGCAAGGTGCGGCCCCTTCATGCCGACGCCGTCGGCGCCCCTCTCAGCACAGGACAAAGTCATGAAGGACCTCCATGTCCAGCGCACCGTCACCAACGGCTGGACACCCCAGTCTCTCCAGGGCGTCAACACGGCCCAGTTCAGGAAGGCGGCGCGGAAGGCGGCCAGATCGAAGGCGGCCGTCACGGCTCTCATGGGCGCGGTCCCGTTGCTGTGGCTCGTCGGACCGGTCAAGGCCGTAGCGGCCACGACGCCGGGTTTCGCAGTGGCTCTCGTCCTGACAAGCGCCGTCTGCGGGATCATGTCGCTGGTCGGCGTCTTCCAGCTGCCCGCCTATATTCGGCGGCCGGACCAGCCTCTTCACCTTCCCGGAGGAAGATCGAACGACCCATACGGAGCGGTGGATGCGCTCGACGCACTCCTCGAAGAGCTTCGCGCCGTCCCACGCAATCCGCGACGGCTGGCCAAGGCGTACGACGACGCCATGGACAAGCTGCAGAAGCTCCATCCCGACGTGCCGCTGCGCGCCCTCGTACGCCGGGGATACTATCCGAGCCGCCCGGTAGTCGAGACCAACGGGCGGTCGACCTATCTCGACCACGACGCCTCGGACGACCACGTCCAGTGGGACAGGATGTCCACGGCGATGGACGAGCTGCGCGCGACCCTGAGATCGTCCTACCTGCTTACGGAAGGGGAGGTCAGGAGAACTCTCGCCTGGCTCGTACCGCCTCTACGCGCGGTCCTGCGACATCACGGGGTCGCCACGCACAGGATCGAGTATCTGGCTCCCAAGCAGCAGCCGACGGCGATCGCCGACGCGGCTGCCATCGCCGCAACGGCGCTACCGGCACCGGCCGATGACCCCGAGCCGATGCCCGACGACGCACTGTCACCTGTCGAGGACCGACTGAACGCCTCAGCCACGATGACGGTATCCGCCGTGAGGACCCTTGCCCTGTCGCTCCAGGCGGCGGAGGACGACCTGTTCGCCGGTGACGACCTGCAGACAGGCCGGGCCCTCATGGAGCAGCACGTGCCGTCGCTGGTCCGGGCATACATCGTAGCCCATGACGCCTCTCAGGGCGAGGAGCGCGACCAGATCCGTGCGGAATTCGCGGCGGGAATCGGCGTCGTGCGCGACACGCTGGCCGGCATCATGCGCCGCCACGCGCAGGAGGCACGCCGACGCATGGAGGACGAGACCCGCTTCCTCCGGATGCGGCACGGCGAGGGCGACGCCAGCCTGTCACCGGCGAGCGATATCCCCGTCTTCTGACGACAGGGCCCGACCGGAGGCGGCAGGGCGAGACATCAACGGAAGGAAAACGAACATGCTCATCAGGGGCAGGACCGAACGCGTCTACCGCGTCGCGCATCTGGCATGCGGCATCGGATCGGGCGCTGCCGGATTCAACGACGCGCGCGCGGTCATGGACGGAGTGGCAGGACGCTACGAATGTGCCGGCGGCATCGACGTCGACCCGGGCGCCATCGCGAACTTCGGCAGGCTGACCGGCGTGCCCGGCACGGTCATGGACCTGTTCAGCAGGGAGCAGTACGTGGCCTTCCACGGCCAGCAGCCGCCTGCCGACTGGCGCGAGGCGATGCCCCATGACGTGCGCGGCGCGTTCGGCGGATCGAAGCCCGTGGACGTCATGTTCATCAGCGCGCCCTGCCTACCCGGTGAAGGCCCCATCATCACAGCCGAAGGCATCCGGCCGATCAAGACCGCACGAGCAGGACAGTACGTCCTTACTCATCGGGGACGGATGCGCATGATCACACACGTCGGTAGCCACATGTTCACCGGAACTATGTATGGCTTCCGTCTAAACGGCACCGTCGATGTGCAGCGTTTCACCCAGGAGCATCCGCTCTGGGTCCGGCGGGTCGTAAAACGCGCAGGCAAGCGGGTTCTAGGCCCCTCCAAATTCATGCCAGCCAAGGACGTGCGGGTCGGCGATCGCGTTGGATTTCCTATCCAACCAGGCGTGCCTGGCACCGCCCGTAGCATCATCGAGGACTTCGGCGATCCTCAGGTCTACGTGCGTGGTGGATCAGATGACGACGGGCTTGGAAAGAAATTGCCCATCGAGCACGAGGCCTCAAACTCCCGTATAGTTGACCTGCGTCCACATGCTGAAAGCGTGAATCTATGGTACCTTCTAGGTGTCTACGCCGGGGATGGATATCGCAATCGCAAGGACAACGGAGTCGTATTCTGTGTCGGAGCCCGAAATGGGGAACTCGATGCCGAAGTGACGGCGCGCCTGAACGAACTGGGGCTGTCCTACTATCATGATACCCACGCTGGGGACAGCAATGTCAAGGTCATCACGCGGTCGCTCCATCTGCACAAGATCTGCAGCCTGATCGACGGCAAGGCTTCGACGAAGCAGCTTTCACACCGCATGTTCGACATAGAGGACATGTTTGCCGACGCATTCATCGCGGGATACCATGCAGCAGATGGCTGCGTCGTAGGTGAGCGGATCAGCGCCAAGGGCCAAACCCTACGTCCGCGGTGGAAGATCTCCTCATGCTCTCTGCAGCTGCTGCGAGATATCCAGCGCCTCCTACTGCGGAGCAAGAAGTACGCGTCCATCCACGTCAGCGCTCATGGAGGCGAACAGGTCATCGAAGGGCGCACCGTACAGAGCCTACCAAGATGGGAACTGGTGCTGACGGAGGGGGAAGCTCAGAAGCGTTGTGTCCATGAGTTTGAAGATGCGGCAGTCTGGGTTCGAATTCGCGACATCGCAGCCGAAAATGTCACCGAAAGAGTCTGGAACCTGTCCGTCGACGAGGACGACACCTACTGTGCCCCGCTTATCGCAACGCATAACTGCAAGGGCTTCTCCGGGCTTCTTCCGAAGGACCTGGCGCCGACCGACAAGTACCAGGCGCTCAACGCGCTGACCATCCGCTGCATGATGCTGACGCTCGAGGCGTACCGGAACGATCCGATCAAGATCATCCTGTTCGAGAACGTACCGCTCATCACGTCGGAGGGACGCGCGGGCAGGCAGCTGCTGGACCGCATCCAAGGCCTGCTGCGCGGCTACGGCTACGTGTTCACCGAGTCCAAGCACGACTGTGGCGAGGTCGGCGGTCTGGCGCAGCACCGTCGTCGCTTCCTCATGGTGGCGAGGCACGTCGAGAGCATGCCGCCGTTCCTGTACGAGCCGCACAAGCTGCCGATGCGCCCGATCGGCGACGTCCTCGGCGCCATGCCGCTGCCCGGCGATCCCCGTGGCGGTCCCCTGCACCGCATTCCTGAGCTGCAGTGGAAGACCTGGAGCCGCCTCGCGTTCGTAAAGGCCGGACGCGACTGGCGCTCGCTCGCCGATCCGGACATGGAGGTCTCGGACGGACGACTGCTGAACTGGGGCATCCAGCCGCTCGACGGACCGGTGGCGGACGTCGCCAGCCAGATCCCGCCGGGCTCGCCGCACAACGAGGTGCTGGGCGTCCGTCCCTGGAACCAGTCGACGGGAACGGTCGCCGGCGCGTCTCGCCCGCACAACGGCACCTACTCCGTCGCGGACCCGCGCTACGCCGGACGCGACCGCTCGTCGACGCTCGGCGTCGGACGCTGGGACGAACCGAGCGGAACGGTCACCGGCGAGACGCACCCGTCGAACGGCAGGTTCTCGGTAGCGGATGCGCGGGACGCGGGCACCGGCATGCAGAGGGTCGAGCACTTCCGGGTGGTGCCGCTTGGAACGGATGTGCGCCCCGCCGACGGCAACGGCGTCCTGCCCGACGACACCCGGCGGCTGGCCACCCGCATCATGTCGTCCGATCGTACATGGCATCGCCCCCTTACGGTACTCGAGCTCGCCGCGCTCCAGTCGCTGTTCGACCCCGAGGAGATCTTCGCGGAAGGCTCGCAGCGGTCCTTCGACCTCTCGGGCGGCAGCGAGGGCAAGGTGCGCGAGTGGATCGGCAACGCTGTCCCGCGCAAGGCGGCGCAGGGCATGGGGGAGACCATCCTCGAATGCCTGCTCATGTCGGACCTCGGCGTCACCTTCTCGCTCTCGTCGCGCGCCATCTGGGTCAAGCCTCTGGCCATCGACCTCGCGGTCGACGTGACCATGCCCGGCGGCGCATTCCACCTGGATGCCTCGCCGGCCCACCAGATCCATCCATAGGAGAAGTCCATGGCAGTAGACCTGCGCCGCGAGCTGCGGCGGGAACTCGCCTCGGAGATAGCCGAGAACGAGCGCCGGACGACCGGACAAGATCCTGACGGCCGGGCGGTCTTCCGTCTCGGCATCCTGAAGGAGGCGCTCGACCTCGTCGTACGGGACCGGTCGGTCCTTGCCGAGATCGAGCGGATCGCCGTGCTGCTCTGGCAGTACGGTAACGGCGACCACCTCAGCCCCCTGGACCTCGCCCCGCGCACCAGGCGCATCATGCTGGTGGAGGCCGCCACGACCTACGTGATCGTCCATGGGACATCCCCCGCGACCACGACATCATAGACCAAGGAGCGACATCATGAGTGCAGCACGACACCTCCCCTCGGGAGCCGAGCAGACAGCCCGTGCACAGGGCTGGAACGACGAATCCATCGTGATCCACCTTGCCGGGTTCATCTCGGAGCAGGGCCTTGACCAGCAGCTTTCCGACTATCTCTCGGTAGTCGCCAACGAGGAGAACGCCGGTCTCGACGACGGGACCGGCGACGGCGACGACATGGACGACGAGGACGCCGTCGGGGACTAGGTTCGCTGCGTGGAAGGCGGTGACGAGGCAAGGCAGTATCCTGGCAGGAGCGGAAAACCAGAAAGCCCAGCCAGGACGTAAGCAGATCCAGATCCAGGAAGGAAAAACGAAATGCCCAAGATCACCGCCACCGTCCACAAGACTCTCAAGAAGCTCGACGGCGCGATCGCCATCGTCGCTCCCAAGCGCGGCACCAGCGCCGCAGTGGTCCTCGCGAACCAGCTGAAGCAGATGCTCGAGTCCGGGCGTCCGTTCGACGTCCGCTGGGGTGACGCCACGCGCCGGGTCAACAGCGACCTGATCCGCATCCACAAGTCGACGGTCACCTTCGTCCTCGAGGACGTCGACTTCGACCTCCAGCTCTCGGCGATCGACTACGTCCACGCCGGCGACGACAAGGACGGCGAGCCCCGCTACGAGCCGGGCCTGATCGGCCAGAACAAGGGCCTCGCCTTCGTCGCGGTCGACCAGGCGGTCGTCGAGCGGAAGGGGCGCCAGGCGGCATGACCGTCCGCCGGCGTGTCCGGCGGACATATTCCCAGTCAACGTCCCGAGGAACATTATGACCGCTTCGTCGTCAAACGCGCTCACGCGGATCGAGCACGTGCCGAGCAACAGCCCGATCGCCACCCTGCTGCGGCGGATTCTGGAGTGGATGGATACCCGCCACGTCATGGTCGTCGAACTACCGGCTCCGGAGGTACCCGCCGAGACGCAGAAGCAGATCGAGATCGATGACGGTCTGCTCAAGCCGAAGGACATCGCGGACAAGGTCAGCGCGCTCCTCTGGGCCCACCGCGGAAGCCTGGACGTATCGCTGGACTACGACGAGGCCGTCTCGGGACGCGGCTATCACTCGAAGTACGTGCCGACGGCGACGATCGCGCTGCCTGGGGGCATACAGGTCATCATCCGTGACAGCTACTATTCCCGGACCACGGTCGTGGCGCCGGACGGACAGCGTCAGGACATCAAGATGGGCCTCGATACGATGATCGCCCGCGTCTGGGAGTGCCTGCAGGCACTTGCGGCCATCGAGATGCTAGGACTGGACGACCTGCTTCCGGCCGACCCGGAGGATGACGGAACGACGCCGTCGTTCACCGTGAAGGAAAGGCTCGCGGAGGCGCTGGGGCGCTACGTCGAGCGCCGCGCTCCCGTACAGTGCACCGGCACGTTCCTGAGGGTGCATTACATCGAGGAGACCAAGCACCGCGCGTCCAGTACGCACGAGACGAGGGACCCGTCCGCCTGGAGCGATGTGGGCGAGGGCGTGCTGCTCCAGATGGAGGCGAAGACCGACTACAACGGCCAGCCGCAGCCTCCGATCGCCCACCTGTCGCACCCGGTCATGGGACGGTTCCAGATGCCCGGTGCGGCGATCCGGCTCGGGCTCGATCGTCGGACGTCGACGTCGCTGGCCGAGGCGCTCGGCATGGCTCTCGAACTGCCCGCGCACCTGCCCATGCCGCGCGGCAACGCACAGGCCGCACGCGTGCTGCGCCTCTGTCGCGAGGCCGTCGCGGCGGAACCGGATCTGACAGATGCCGCAGGAACACCGATCCGTCCGCTGGTCGACCAGCACCTTCCGGAACTGATGCGCCGCCATGCGGCCGCCTCGGCGATCGCGCCCGACTCCGATCTGGCTGGCATCGACGCAGATCTCATGACCGGCATCGACCGCGTCAAGAAGGCCGTGGAGGAGGCGCTGTCCTGCTCGGCCGTGGCGCGCCGCCAGGCGCTGAAGTCGCAGCTCGGCTTCCTCGAGCTTCGCCATCCCGATCCCGTGCCGCTGCTCGAGAGCATCCCGTCGCGGCCCTCGCTCGACGAGGCCGCCTGATCTGCTCCATCACACCTGTCACATCCGTATTCCGAGGACCATCATGACCTCCACCAGCCAGCAGATCGCCCCCGTCCAGACCTGCCAGGATACCGGCGTGCTCGCCACCATGCTCCGCCGTGTCCTGGCATGGCTCGACAGGCGAGCCCTTCCCTCCCCCCTGCCTGCGCCGGCCGAGGAGCAGAAGGCGATCGAGGCTCCCGTCGAGCCCGTTGCCACACCCGAGCCCGAGGACGGACTGATGAAGCCCGTGGACATCACGCGCGCCGCCGGCAACCTCCTGTGGGCGCACCGGGGAGCGCTCGAGATCTCTCTGGATGCCGACGAGACGAAGCCCGACATGCAGATGCATTCGGACTACCAGCCCCAGGCGACGATCCGCATTCCCGGAGACGTGGTCATCAAGATGCCGACAGAGCACTACAGCGGCGCGATACTGGCTCCGGACGGGCAGCAGCAGATATTCCCCTGGTGCGACAAGTCGATCATGCCGGCCTGGCGGACGATCCAGGTCCAGGCAATCATCGACACGCTGGGCCTCGAGGATCTGCTGGTCCGGGAAGCGGACGACGACGGCGAGATCCCCCACGAGAACCACGGTCAGATGCTCGCGCAGGCTCTTGGGCGCTTCGTCGAGGGGCGGGCACCGCGCATCAGCGACCGGACCTACATCCACATGCACTATTACTGCGAGACCATCGGCAAGAACGAAAACAAACACGTCTTCAAGGAGGTCGAGCAGAAGTCGCAGTGGCTCGAGATGGGCGAGGACGTGCTCATGTGCCTGAAGCCCGAATACGACAGCAATTACAAAAACGGACAATACGAGACGATCGACAAGTCATGCGTCCTCGTCAGGCATCCGGTCGTCGGCGTCGTCAAGCTGCCGTACAAGCCGATCGCGGCAGGCATGGAGAAGCGCCGCCTGATGTCGCTCACCTCGGCTCTGGGCGTCGTGCACGAGCTTCCGGTCCACCTCCCCATGCCGCGCGGCAACGCGCAGGCCGCACGCGTGCTGCGGCTGTGTCGCGAGGCGGTGGCGGTCGAGCCGGATCTGGTCGATTCCGCCGGCACCCCCATCCGGCCGCTCGTCGACCAGCATCTGCCCGAACTGATGAAGCGGCATGCGGCCGCCGCCGCCATCGCGCCTGCCGACGAGCTCGCGACCATCGACGCCGAGCTGGCCGAGGGCATCGAGCGGGTCCGGCTAGCGGTGGAGGACGCGCTATCGAC
>Ga0308158_10004185_pt1 | contig 12297 bp, 10 predicted proteins | sample PhyBR2_FD_201038 | JGI IMG/M metagenome (GOLD analysis project Ga0308158, IMG submission 201038) | Phyllosphere microbial communities from UC Gill Tract Community Farm, Albany, California, United States - DLSLB.R2 | ecosystem: Host-associated > Plants > Phyllosphere > Unclassified | place: USA...
GCGATCGACTTCAACAACCTGACCGGCTTCCTCAACGAGCCGCGCACCTGGGGCGTGGAGTTCACCGCGAAGTTCTGATGCGGTTGCTGCAGTGATGCAATGACGAAGGGCCGGCGCACTGCCGGCCCTTCTGTTTTCCGCGTCCGCCGGGCATGGCCCGGCGCTACCGGGTTCGACGTGTGGGGTAGTGCCGGCCGCTGGCCGGCAACGATCAATGCGGCGCGCGCTTACAGCGCGCTCTGCGGGCGCACCTTCAGCACCGCGTTCTCGGTGGCGCAGTCGCGGCTGGAGTGCAGGCCGGCCTTGCGTGCGGCAGCGATTTCCTTGCGTGCCGCCAGCAGATCCTTGTTGAACGCGGCATTGTCATGCAGGCGGGCGACGGCAGCCGCGCCCATGAAGCGGCCTTCGAGGATGTCGCTCTGCCAGTGCACGTTGCACACCAGGCGGCTCTCGCCGTAGTTGCGGCCGCGTGCCTGGATGGCATCGGCGCGGTCCGGTGCGATCTCCGACAGGATCAATGCCCATGCCCAGCCGATCGAGGTGTGGCCGGACGGATAGGAACCGTTGCTGCGCAGCCCCTCCTCATCCTTCGGCGAGCAGGTCGGCTCGCCGTTGACCATGAACGGACGCGGGCGCTTGTACGTGTTCTTGGCGACCTTGGTGGCAGCGCTGGCGTCGATGCGGCTGCGCTCCAGCAGGCGGTACAGGGCCGGGGTCTTCACTGCATCGACGTCGATGTCGGCGGCGCAGGAAAAGTGGTTGGCGCCCTGCGGGAAGCCGAGTTCGGCATCGACACCGGCCTGGGCGAAGCGCGGGCTGCCGCGCAGCGCACGTGCCTCGCGGCTGACCTGCTCATCCAGTGCGAAGGCGGCCGAGCCGGCGGCCGGTGGTGCCGGCACCAGATCGATGCTGGCCGGCACTGCGGTCTTGTCCAGGTAGCCCACGGCCTTGGTGGTGACGTTGGCTTCGACGGCGGTCGGCTTGCTGACGGTGGCGGCACAGCCGGCCAGCGACAGCGCGATGGCCAGGCCGAGCAACGGACGGACAGGGGGGAGGATCGACGACATGGGCAGACTCGGGCTGGGAACTCGCCGGCCATGATCGCAGCCTCGATTGCCGGCCGCAGCGCCCATCGGTCATACGGCCAGACCCGGCATGGTCAGTCGCTGGGCGATGAAAACCGTCATCAAATGCCGGCAATCTGCTGAATCCGGGCGCAGCGCACGGACTTTCACGCGACGCCGCCATGAGCATCAGGTCACAGCCGGGCCGGGGGGATCCGCTGAAAGGGAGAGAAGCGATGCGCAGCACCGCAACAGGAAGTACCGTCCTGGCCCTGCTCCTGGGGCTGGCGACCACCCCGGCGCAGGCCGCCGATGTCTACGGCGTCGCCTTCGTCCACGGCACCGGCGCACAGACCAATGCCACGCAGGACTACTGGCAGCCGGCGATCATCGACACCGTCCGCCAGGGCCTGCCCAACAGCAGCAACTACGTGGTCATCAACTGTGACTTCACCCAATACATGTGGAAGCCGGAAGCGGCCGGCTGCCTGGCCAACCAGCTCACCGGCTTCATCGACGGCCGTGGCATCACCCAGCTGGTAGTGATCACCCATTCCAACGGCGGCAACGTGATGCGCTGGATCCTGTCCAACCCCACCTACGACAGCCGCTATCCGAAGATCATCAACCGGCTGCGCAAGGTCACTGCGTTGGCGCCCTCCTCGGCAGGTACGCCGCTGGCCGACGCCGTGCTCAACGGCAACACGTTCGAAACCTCGCTGGGCTGGTTGCTGGGCTACAAGAACGATGCCGTGCGCATGCAGCAGGTGGGGCACATGGCTACCTACAACGCGCAGAACCTGTACGGCACCGCCGGTCGCCCGGCCCTGCCCAAGCCGTTCCGCGCAGTGGTCGGCAGCGATGTCGAATCGGCGGTGTGGGACAGCAACAGCTACTGCGGCGGCTATTCCGCCAATGTCGGCCTGGAGTTCACCCAGAACTGGCTGTCGTCATGCTCGGACGGTTTCCTGGAGTGCAGCAGCCAGAAGGCGGCCGGCACCCTGTGGTTCACCGACAAGGCGCGCACCCAGGGCGCCGAGCCGCTCAGCCACAACCAGAGCCGCCGCGAGTGCTTCGGCCTCGGCAGCATCCTGCGCAACGACCTGACCCAGTGAGGGAGATGACCATGACGATCCATTCCACCCTGCTGGCTGCCGCCGTGCTGGCGGTCTTTTGCACCGCATCGGCGCAGGCCGCGCAGCCGTTGCGTGTTGCCGCCGGCGACCAGATTCCCGCCGGCCTGGTTGCCGCGCCGCTGCCTGCCGATGAAAGCGAGCATGCGCCGCTGGCCTTCGCCTGGGCGCTGGACCCGGCACAGCCACTGCAGGCTCCCGGTCCCCAGGCCGCCATCAGCCGCAGCTACTGGCAGCAGGTCGACGCTGCCGACCTGCAGCGCGGCCTGGAACTGCCCCTGAGCGCACCGGATGCGGTAATCCAGATCAGCCCGGCGGTGGGCGCCCGCGCATTGCCGGCAAGTTCGCTGCAGGTGCGTGATCCGGCTGGGCGCAGCCGCGTTGCGCGCAGTGTCGATGCACGCCAGCTGCAGGATGCGGGCATGCCGGTCGGCGAAGGCAGCAGCATGCTGCGCACCGGTACCACCAGCGCGGCCGGTGTTTACCGCCTGCAGAGCGCGCAGGCGCAGGGCCGCTATGTGGTGCAGGTGCTGGAGCCCAACAGCCCGCTGCGGTTGGAAGTGCAGGCCAGCCAGACGCAGGTGCTGGCCGGAGGCAACGTGCAGCTGCAGGCGCGTCTGCTGGAAGACGGTGCCAGCGCGGCGACGTTGCGCGCACGGCGTGACAGCCTCGGCGGTGAAGCGCTGCTGGTCGCGCCCGACGGCCGCAGCTGGCCGCAGCGGCTGCTGCGCACCACCGATGGCAGCCTGCGTGCCCAGGTGAGGATTCCCGCCGAGGCCAGCAACGCGCAGGGCCTGTGGGAACTGCAGGTGTTTGCCCAAGCCGACGGCGTGCTGCGCGATGGCAAGGTCGCCTTCGCCGTGGCGCGGCCAACCGCACGCTTCACCGGCCAGGCCGCACCCGACCCGGCCAGCCGCCAGGTCAGCCTGCCGCTGCAGGTGGCTGCCGCCGGCCGTTACGAGGCGCGCGGCACCCTGTATGCCACCGCAGCCAACGGCCAGTTGCAGCCGGTGGCACAGGCGCATGCGGCGGCATGGTTCGAAGGCCCGGGCCGCGGCGCGTTGGTGCTGCCCTTCGACCAGGCCGCGTTGCCTGCCGGTTTCGGCGCGCCGTATGAACTGCGCGACCTGCAGTTGCAGGACCAGAGCCGGATGGCCCCGATCGAGTCGCGCGCGCTGGCGTTGCGGTTCTGAAGGAAGACGTGGCGGGCCGGATTTGCCGGCCCGCCACAGGTGCGTTGTCACCCTGCGTATGCAGTCAGCCGCCCTTCCTGTTCCACCACCGTGATCGCGCCGCCGAACACCGCAGACAGGGGGGCATCGCGCAGCAGCTCGTCCCGTGGACCATCGGCCAGCACCCGACCGTCGCGCAGCAGCACCACCCGCTCGATCTCGGGAATCACTTCCTCGATGTGGTGGGTGACCAGCACCAGGGTGATGCCCTGCTGCGCAAGCACGCGCATGGTGGCAATCAACTGCTGGCGGGCCACCAGGTCCAGCCCGGTGGAGGGTTCATCCAGCAGCAGCGCCTGCGGCCGGTTGACCAGCGCGCGGGCGATCAGCACGCGGCGGGTCTCACCGGCCGACAACTCGGCGTAGGCACGTTCGCGCAGGCCCGACGCACCGGTCATCGCCAGCGTTTCGCCCACCCGCGTGCGCATATCGGCGGTGACTTCGCGGAAGGCCGGCACCACACAGCTGGCGAAGAACCCCGACAGCACCGCCTGCTCCACCGTCAGCCCCGGCATGTCTGCCAGGTTGCTGCTGAGGTCGCCGGTGACGATGCCCAGCTGCGAACGCAGCCGGTCGACCTGCCAGCGGTTCTGCCCCAGCACCTTCACCGCCACCGTGCCGTCGGCCTGCGCCAGCGGATACAGCTCGCGGGTGATCAGCTTGATGAAGGTGGACTTGCCACAGCCATTGGGGCCGAGCAGGGCGGTGTGCTGGCCCTGCGCGATGCGCAGGCTGAGCCCGTGCAGGACCTTCACCTGGCCGCGCATCACGCTGGCGCGGTCAAGTTCGATCAAGGGTGGCAGGTCCCCGGCGGACGGGGCTGCGGCGCGGGTGCGCGGATCAAGGCTCGACAACACGGGTCCCCAACTGTGAACGAAGCCACGGAATGGCGCTGCCAATCCAGCGGTGCAAGGTGCAGTTTGCAACGCAAGCGCCCATGATGTCTTCCATACCTGTGTTGCTCTGGAGAGCCGCCATGCCTGATGCCCTGATGTCCCTGCTGACCGGTGGCGTACTGGGCCTGGGCTGGTGGCAGCTGGCCCTGGTGCTGCTGGTCTTCACCCAGCTCACGATCTTCTCGGTCACCCTCTACCTGCACCGCAGCCAGGCGCACCGGGGCGTGGACTTCCATCCGGTGGTCGCGCACTTCTTCCGCTTCTGGACCTGGCTGACCACCTCGATGATCACCAAGGAGTGGGTGGCGATCCATCGCAAGCACCACGCCAAGGTGGAAACCGAGGACGACCCGCACAGTCCGGTTACCCGTGGCATCGGCCAGGTGTTCTGGCGCGGCGTCGAGCTGTACCGCGAGGCGCGCGGCATGCGCGAGGACATCGAACAGTACGGCCGTGGCACCCCGGATGATGCGATCGAGCGTCGCCTGTATACCCCGTACGCCACGTTCGGCCCGGTGCTGCTGTTTGCCATCAACACGGTGCTGTTCGGCCTGCCGGGCGTCGCCCTGTGGGCGATCCAGATGGCGTGGATCCCGTTCTGGGCCGCTGGCGTGGTCAATGGCCTGGGCCACTGGTGGGGCTATCGCAACTACGAGTCGGCCGATACCTCCACCAACCTGACGCCGTGGGCGTTCTGGATTGGTGGCGAGGAACTGCACAACAACCACCATGCGTTCCCCAGCTCGGCGCGCTTTGCGATGCGGCGCTGGGAATTCGACATCGGCTGGAGTGCGATCCGCCTGCTGCAGGCATTGCGCCTGGCCAAGGTCCTGCGTGTCGCGCCGGCCATGGACGTGCGCCCGAACATCGCCGTGCCCGACGCCGATACCCTGAAGGCACTGCTGTCGCATCGCTTCCAGGCGATGACCGACTACCAGCGCAACGTGTTCATGCCGGCACTGCGCGAGGAAGCACGATACGCGGGTGCCAAGCTGCGCCGGTTGCTGCCGCGCCGGCTGCGTCGCGGCCTGGTCAACGACGGCCGCTGGTTGAAGCCGGACAGCCGCGCCCAGCTCAGCGAATGGGTCGCCCAGCGCCCGCGCATCCGCACCCTGGTGGATTATCGCGCCCGCCTGGCGACGCTGCTGGAGGCGCGAGGCCACGATGCCGCCGAGCGCCTGCGCCACCTGCAGGCCTGGTGCCGCGAAGCCGAGGAAAGCGGCATCGCCGCACTGCAGGCCTATGCCGCGCGGCTGAAGGGCTACACCCTGGTGGGAGGATGAGGGCTGCGCTGACGGCATTGCTGCTGGCCGCCGTGTGCGCACCTGCCGTGCAGGCCCAGGTCAGCGACACTGCCAGCTATCTGCAGCGCATGGACAGCGATGGCGACGGCAAGGTCAGTGAAGCCGAGTACGTGCAGTGGATGCTGTACGCCTTCGATCGCATGGACCGCAACGGCGATGGCGTGCTGACCGCCGACGAACTGCCCGGCGGCAAGGGCAGGGCCATCACCCGCGAACAGCAGCGGCAGGTGATCGTGCAGCGCTTCCACAAGCAGGACGCCAACGGTGACGGATTCCTGGATGCACGGGAACTGGCCGCACCGCCACGCTGATCGGCGATCATGACGGTCGTACCGCTGCAAGGAAAACCCCGCCATGGATGACCGCATCGACGATGAACTGATGGAGGAGTGGGCGGCATTCTGCGCTGGACGCAGCGAGCAGGAGGACTGGTATTTCTCCGGCCTGCTGCAGGGTGTGACCGGGCCGGAGATGCTGGCCGCGGTGTTCGCAACGTTCCCGCATGCCGATGAACTGCGTGCGCGCGCACTGGACGTGCTCGGTGCCGGTCACTGGGGCGACCACCTGTACCTGCAGCCGGCCCACGTGGGCGATACGCAGGCGTTGGCCCGCGCCGCGCGCGCCTGGCTGGATGAGCTGGCCAGGGTGGCGGGTGCTGCCGGCGAGCCCGCGCTGCAGGCGACGTTGCGCGATGTGCCGGTGGTCGAAGCCCCCGCCGACCGTCTGCAGGCGGCCTGGAGCGGGTCGGGGCCAGCGGCCTACCTGCACGATGTCATCTGCGATGAGGTGCGCCAGGCGCGTACGCTCGACGGCCCGCAGATGAACGCACTGGACGAGGCGCTGTACCACCTTGCCTCCGATCTCTACCTGGGCTGGTACATCGCCCAGCCACTGGCCCCGGCCTCGGTCGACTTCGGGCCCTATCTGGCGTTCTGGCGGCTGGGTGGGCGTGGTGCATTGGTGGAAGGTGCCTTCCTGGTCGAAGCGCCCGCCGCGGACGTGTAGGGCGCCTCAACCGCTGCCCAGCGCATCGCCCGGTAGCGTCGGGCCATGCCCGGCGGCGTCGCGTGGTGGGGCGTAGAATCACCCCATGCCCGAACTGCCCGAAGTAGAAACCACCCGCCGGGGCCTGGCGCCACACCTGCAGGGCCGCCGCGTGCACGGGGTGATCCTGCGCCGTGCCGACCTGCGTTGGCCGATTCCACCGGAAGTGGCCGAGCTGCTGCCCGGCCAGCGTATCGAAGGCGTGCGTCGCCGCGCCAAGTACCTGCTGCTGGATACCGCCATCGGCAGCGCCGTGCTGCACCTGGGCATGTCCGGCAGCCTGCGCGTGCTGCCCGGCGACACCCCGTTGCGCGCACATGACCATGTGGACGTCAGCCTGGACAACGGCCGCCTGCTGCGCTTCAACGATCCGCGCCGCTTCGGCAGCCTGCTCTGGCAGCCGGCCGGCGAGACCCACCCGCTGCTGCAGGGGCTGGGCCCGGAGCCGCTGGACGAGGCCTTCGACGGCGACTACCTGTTTGCCCGCAGCCGCGGCCGCAGCGCGCCGGTGAAGACCTTCCTGATGGACCAGGCGGTGGTGGTCGGGGTGGGCAACATCTACGCCGCCGAGAGCCTGTACAAGGCGGGGATCAGCCCGCTGCGCGAAGCCGGCAAGGTCACCCGCGAGCGCTATCGGCGGCTGGCCGCGGCAGTGAAGGAAACGCTGGACTACGCCATTACCCGCGGCGGCACCACCCTGCGCGATTTCATCAGCCCCGACGGTGCGCCGGGCTACTTCGAGCAGGAGCTGCTGGTCTATGGCCGCGATGGCCTGCCGTGCCCCGGCTGCGGCCGCCCGCTCAAGCACGCCATGATCGGTCAGCGGGCAAGCGTGTGGTGCAGCCGCTGCCAGCGCTGAACGTCTTCATGCGCTGCACACGCGCAGCGCTATAGTCCAGCCGACATCCGCTGCGGGGGAGCGTTGGCGATGGACGAAGGCCCGGATATCACCGTCTGGCTGGATGCTGCGCGCGGTGGCGACCGCGCCGCGCTCGACCGTGTGCTGACCACCCTGTACCAGGAACTGCACAGCATGGCCCGGCGGCAGCTGGCCGGGCAGCAGGGGCGCACCCTGGACGCGACCTCGCTGGTCCACGAGTCCTACCTGAAACTGCTGGGCAGCCGCGGTGCGGCGCGCTTCGAGGACCGTGCGCACTTCTTCGCCTATGCGGCCTCGGCAATGCGCAGCGTGGTCGTCGATTACGCGCGCAACCGGCTGGCGCGCAAGCGTGGTGGCGACCTCAAGCGGGTGGCCGAGATTCCCGAGAACAGCAGCAGCGGCGTACGCCTGGACGAGGATCTGCTGGCCCTCGATGTTGCACTGGAACGGCTGCAGGCTGTCGATGCGCACCTGGCCAAGGTGGTGGAGCTGCGCTACTTCGCCGGCTTGTCCGAACTGGAGATCGCCGAACTGAGCCAGCGCTCGGAGCGCAGCATCCGCCGCGACTGGCAGAAAGCACGGCTGTTCCTGCTTGCCGCGATGCGCAGCGACTGACCCCAGGCCGAATCCACCGATGGACGCCGCCCGCTGGCAGCAATTGTCGTCCTGGCTGGACCAGCTGCTGGAGCTGGCGCCGGCCGCCCGCCAGCTGCGCCTGCAGCGCCTGAGCGCGCAGGACCCGACGCTGGGCCGCGAGCTGGAACACCTGCTGCAGCAGGAAGCCGACAGCCACGAGTTCATGGCCCAGCCCTTGTGGACTGCCGCACCGCCAGGCCGCGCCGGCAGCGAGGTCGGGCCGTATCGGCTGCTGCATCCGCTCGGCGAAGGCGGCATGGGCGAGGTCTGGCTGGCCGAGCGCTGCGATGGCCTGTACCAGCGCCAGGTTGCGCTGAAGCTGCTGCGCAGTGGCGTGGCCGATCCGGGCCTGCGCCAGCGCTTCGGCCGCGAGCGGCAGATCCTGGCCCGCCTGCAGCACCCGCACCTGGCACAACTGCTGGATGCTGGCGTGGACCAGCACGGGCAGCCCTACCTGGCGCTGGACTACGTGGAAGGCGAGCCGATCAGCGACTACTGCCGGCGTCTGCAACCGCCGCTGGAAACACGGCTGCAGCTGATGCTGCAGGTCTGCGCGGTGGTCAGCCATGCGCATGCCAACCTGGTGGTGCACCGCGACCTCAAGCCTTCCAACATCCTGGTACGCGCCGATGGCACGGTGAAACTGCTCGACTTCGGCATCGCCAAGCTGCTCGACCACGACGACGCGGACGCGGCCCATCCGGCCACCGAAATCCGCGCGTTCACCCTGCACTACGCCGCGCCGGAGCAGGTGCGTGGCGAGACGGTGACGACCCTGACCGATGTCTATTCGCTGGGTGTGGTGCTGTTCGAGGTGGTCACCGGGCACAAACCCTATCGCCTGCGCCGGCACAGCGATGCCGAATGGGAGCGCTCGATCCTGGATGTGCAGGCACCGCGTGCCTCGTCGCTGCTGCAACGGCTGGCCGCCGAGCCGGGCGCACCGAGACGGGCGCTGCTGCGGCAGGCCAAGCGGCTGCGCGGCGATCTGGACGTGCTGCTGGAAAAGGCCCTGCAGAAAGACCCGCAGCAGCGCTACAGCTCGGCCGAAGCACTGGCCGGCGACCTGCGCCGCTACCTGCAGGGGCAGCCGATCCAGGCGCGTCCGCCGGGCATGGGTTACCGGGTGCGAAAGTACGTGGGTCGCCATCGCTGGGGCGTGGCGCTGGCCGGGGTGGCCGCGCTGGCCCTGCTGGGCACCACGTCCTTTGCCCTGTGGCAGTTGCGCCAAGCGCGGGCGGAAATGGCGCGCGCGCAGGCCATGCAGGATTTTACCGTCGGCCTGTTCGACAAGGCGGCCAGCCAGCGTCATGGTCATTTCGACGTGCCGCAGCTGCTTGCTACCGGCCAGCAACGGGGCGAAGCCGAACTGGCCGACCAGCCGCTGGCGCTGGCCGAGCTGCAGGGAGTGATCGGCCGCCTGCGCATCGGCCTGGGCGACTACCAGCTTGCGCTGCAGACCCTGGACCAGCAGCGCCGGCTGCTGCAGGAGGTGGGCGAGGTGCCGCCGGCGTTGCAGATCGAGGCGGTGACCCAGCGCGGGCGCGCACTGCGCATGCTCGGCCGCGGGCGCGAGTGCCTGGCGCACCTGCAGCCGTTGCAATCGCTGGCGGCCAGCCAGGCGGCGGCATTGCCGGCGGCGGTGGCCGAGTTCCACAGCCAGCTCGGGCGTTGCCAAGCCCAGCTGGGCGACGCCGATGCGGCGCGACGCTCATTCCAGCAGGCGCTGGCGCTGCGCGACCAGGGGATGGTCGAGCGCTTCGGGCGTGCTGAATCACTGGCCGATCTGGCCGCTCTGGACGCCACCGCCGGGCGCCTGCCGGCCGCGCTGACCGGGTACCGGCAGGCGCTGGCCCTGCTCGGCCAGCGCGCCGACGCCAGCAGCCCGCAGGTGATCAGCCTGCATCGCCAGCTGGGCGATGTGCTGGCCCGGCAGGGCGACACGCAGGCGGCAGCGGCCGAGCTGGAACTGGCCTGGCAGGCGGCACAGGAAGCATGGGGGCCGCGCCACCCGGAGGCACTGGTGGTACGCCGCGCACGCGCGCTGCTAGCCCTGCAGCGTGGCCAGCACGCGCTGGCCGGCCAGGAACTGCGGCAGGTGCAGGCACAGCTGCTCGGCGCCCTGGGCCCGGACCATCGCGAGATCGGCTACGGCGAGTTCGCGCTGGGGAAGTGGGCCAGCGCCAGCGGCGACCCCTCGGCGGCGGCAGCGCACTATGCCCGCGCGGTGGCGATCTGGCGTCAACCGGATCACGTCGCCTTGCTGCCGCAGGCGCTGCAGGCACAGGGACAGGCCCTGCAGGAGGCCGGCCAGATCGCGCAGGCCCGAAGCGTGCTGGCCGAGGCACGACAGCTGCTGCTGGCCCAGCGCGGTCCGCAGGCACCGGGCCTGCACGAGCTTGATGCCCGCCTTGCGGCATTGGCGCAGGCTGAACAGGGTATCGAGTCCACCGCTGCCCGTTAACGTTTGTCTGCCTATGATGGCCGACCTTCCCTTTGCTCCCGCGCCTGCATGCAACGACGCGACTTCATCCGCAATGCTTCCCTGGCCCTGGCCGCCTTCGGCCTGCCGTCACTGCCGGCCTGCGCGTCCAGCAGGAGTGGCCAGCTTGGGCTGCGCCGGCTTGGCCAGCCGCAGCCGTTCGATTTCGCCACCCTGAAGGGCCAGGCGCGCGCGCTGGCACAGGCGCCCTACCAAAGCCACAAGCGGGTGCTGCCGGGCAAGCTGGAGGCGCTGGACTGGGATCAGTACCAGTCGATCGGCTATCGCCAGGACCATGCCCTGTGGGCCGACCAGCCGGGTAAGTTCCAGGCCAAGTTCTTCCACCTGGGCCTGTATTTCCATTCGCCGGTGCGCATGTTCGACGTGGTCGACGGCAAGGCGCAGGAGCTGGCCTACGACGGTGCCGCGTTCAACTACGGCAAGAGCGGGTTGAAAAACGGTGAGCTGCCGGCCGATCTCGGCTTTGCCGGGTTCCGGCTGAACACCCGCAAGGACACCGACCGCGATTTCGCCGCGTTCCTGGGTGCCAGCTACTTCCGCGCAGTGGGCAAGGAAGGCCAGTACGGCCAGTCCGCGCGGGGCCTGGCCATCGATACCGGCATGGGCAAACCGGAGGAGTTCCCCGACTTCATCGCCTATTACCTGGAACAGCCTGCGGCCGACTCGGACACCATCATCGTCTATGCGCTGCTGGACTCGCCCAGCGTGGCCGGTGCCTACCGCTTCGCCGTCACCAACGGCGATGTGCTGCTGATGGACATCGACAGCGCGTTGTACCCGCGCAAGACCATCGAGCGGCTGGGCATCGCTCCCTGCACCAGCATGTACCAGGTGGGCGAGAACGACCGCCGCATGGGTTGGGACTGGCGCCCGGAGATCCACGATACCGATGGCCTGTCGCTGTGGACCGGCGCTGGTGAATGGATCTGGCGGCCGCTGGTGAACCCGCGCAACCTGCGCTTCAACATGTTCGTCGACCGCAATCCACGTGGCTTCGGCCTGCTGCAGCGTGACCGCAACTTCGACCATTACCAGGACGACGGCGTGTTCTACGAGAAGCGTCCATGCCTGTGGGTGGAGCCGAAGGGCGATTGGGGTGAGGGCTCGGTGCAGCTGGTGGAGATTCCCACCGTCGATGAAACCTTTGACAACATCGTGGCCTTCTGGAACCCGAAGGAAAAGCCGCAGCCGGGCCAGGAACTGCTGGTCGGCTACCGCCTGTACTGGGGCGCGCAGCCACCGGCGCATACGCCGCTGGCCCATTGCGTTGCCAGCCGCACCGGCCTGGGCGGGGTGATCGGCAAGAAGCGCGAGTACTTCTCGTGGCGCTTTGCGGTCGACTTCGAAGGCGGCGAACTGGCCAGCCTGATCGACAAGGCAGACGTCGAAGCTGTTGTCGAAACCAGCCGTGGCCGGGTAGAGATCGTCTCGGCGCGGCCGTTGCGCGAGATCAAGGGCTACCGCGCGATGTTCGACCTGGTGCCGCCGGAGGGCAGCAGCGAGCAGATCGACATCCGCCTGTACCTGCGCAGTGGCGGCAAGACCCTCACCGAAACCTGGCTGTACCAGTACACGCCGCCGCCGGCTGGTGCGCCGGAGCGCACG
>Ga0308158_10004186_pt1 | contig 12297 bp, 12 predicted proteins | sample PhyBR2_FD_201038 | JGI IMG/M metagenome (GOLD analysis project Ga0308158, IMG submission 201038) | Phyllosphere microbial communities from UC Gill Tract Community Farm, Albany, California, United States - DLSLB.R2 | ecosystem: Host-associated > Plants > Phyllosphere > Unclassified | place: USA...
ACATCAGCAAGTATTCCATTATGTTTATGGGAATTTCAAATCCAACTTAAAAGAGGGGATCTGGTTTTATTGTCTGCCTTTGGTGCTGGCTTTACATGGTGTGCTGCTCTGATTGAATGGGCTTACAATTGAAAAGAGGCTGAGTTCTAGTTTTTAAAAAAAATATATAATCATGTGTATGTTTATAAAAATAAAAAAAAGTAATCAACCATCGACAACATGTAAAAATCTTGAAAGATGTGAAGAAAAACAGTTAAATGATTTGGATAACGAAAAAAAAACGATGATTAATCGTGATATAGATAATATTTATGATCAGATTTATTTTGAATTACTTACCGATTTAGCTTTTTTGCGTAATGAAAAAAATGATCTTTTTAAAACAGTGATAGAGTCTGTGAAAGATAAAATCAATGATATTGATCAAGCAATTCAAGAATTGAATGATAAAGTCCGAAAGCTATCATTGGAACAACATTCTACGTGGGAAATTAAATTAATTGATCTTCAATCGAAGAGAGAAGATCTTATACAAAATATTAGGACAGAATTTGAGTACCAAAAATATCAACTACAATCTTGGATTGATGAAGAATTGAAGAAGAGTAATGATTTTAAATCGGAAATTATCCCCAGTGCAATACCATTCTCTGAGTAGATTTTAAATAGTAACAGTTGATCTTTTATATAGGTTGGCAGATGCTAAGCTAATTAATTATTTGCCGACCATTTTAAAACCGAAATGTAAAACAATTACAGATTATGACAGATACAGAAAGAAAAATTAAAGACACGACCATAGAACTTCTACTTAAGAAAGGTAAATTTGGAGTGTCTATGCAGGAGATTGCTCAGAAATCTGGGGTTAGTCGTACTGTTATTCATTATTATTTCAGATCGAAAGAAAAACTATTAGATATTGTAAATCAGGAAATTGTTGAAAATATTATTATCCCTCGATATCAATTATTAATAGGAAGCGAGCCGCTTGAAATTAAGGTAGAAAACTTCTTAGCTGAATCTGAAAAGAATTGTCAAATATTTCCCTATATAGATGTTTATTCGCTCTCAGAAATTACCACTATTGAAAGTATTCGTAAATATTTCATCACATGGCAGGATTCAATTAATCGTCTTTTAGAAGAAATAAAACTAGCTATTGATCAGAAGAAGATTATACATTCTGATCCTCTGCAGTTTCTTGTTGATTTATTTTCACTCTCAAGTTATTCACATATCTATTGGAATTTTCTTTTGGTAAACAGTAAGATAATGGGGCAAACAATGAAAGAAAATTGTTCCGCTCACAGGAGTGAAACAATAAGAAAAATGCTTTTTCATTCATAATCTTTCGATATCCAGAGCAATGAGCAAATTTTTAAAACAGCAAAACCAAATTATCGATGGTGCTGAAAAATTTTTTATCGAGAAAGGATTCCTAAAATTTCAAATTTTAGAATTTTCAAACTACCTTAATATTGAGGCTAAAATTATTAATGATTTCTTTATAACCAAAGGTGGGTTGTTATTATCTATTCTAAGTCAACTTTATGTAGATTTATTTGCATTAGATTGTTCGTGGAAAGAAAATAATCCGTCTCTTAATTTAAAAAGGGAAATTTTTAAACAGGTAAATTTTTCGCATGCAAGAAAAATAGATTTATTCATTTCTTTTTTTGAGAGGAAAGAATTAAGTCATTTGGATGCTTATCTTCTAAAACTGTTTTGTAAGACGATGGGTCTTCATTTTAAAATATTTCTTATGCAGCTCAGCTCTGAAGAATATAATTGTCTTAAAACAGGCAAAGCAAAATATTTTTATTTTATTTTTTTCGAGAAATATAAAACCAAACGATTAGAAACTGGCTAATCCATATTCTAACTTTTTTCAACATTTTATTTTCAGCGATAAAACGTATATCACATTTAAATCAATTAGATGTTATGGTTCTTCAGTGCTTTATCGTAGGGTAAAGCAGGCTGTTTAAACTATTAATAACCCGATAATTAAATTATAAGTGGAAAATTTATTAAATAACAAAGTAAATAAATATACCATCTCTCAAAATCTGAAAGAAAAAGGTATATATCCCTATTTTAGATCAATCTCCTCTGGGCAAGATACAGAAGTGATGATTGATGGTTCAAAAATGCTGATGTTCGGTTCCAATTCATATTTAGGATTAACCAATCATCCAAAAATAAAGCGAGCAATGATTGAAGCTATCGAAAAGTACGGTAGCGGATGCGCAGGTTCCCGATTTTTAAATGGCACTTTGGATATACATGTAGAGCTCGAGGAAAAGCTGGCGAAATTTGTTGGAAAAGAGTCGGCTTTGGTATTCAGTACTGGTTTTCAGGTTAATCTTGGTGTTATTTCAGCTTTAGCTGGAAGACACGATTATCTGCTCTTAGACGAGTATAATCATGCATCAATAATTGATGGAGCAAGACTCTCTTTTGCTAAAACCTTGAAGTATAGGCATAATGATATGATTGATTTGGAAGATAATCTGAAGAAGATTCCAATCGATGCAGTGAAAATTATTGTTACCGACGGAGTGTTCAGTATGGAAGGTGACATTGCCAAAATGAATGAGATTGTCGTTCTGTCTGAGAAATATAACGCTTCTATTATGGTGGATGACGCACACGGTTTAGGAGTTTTAGGATTTAATGGCGAAGGTACTGCAAAACATTTTGATCTTACTGATAAGGTTGATCTGATCATGGGAACTTTCAGTAAGTCACTTGCATCCTTAGGAGGATTTATTGCCGGCAGCAAAAGTTTGATCGAATACATTAAGCATCATGCAAGAGCCTTAATGTTTAGTGCAAGTATGACACCTGCAGCAGCAGCAGCTACGATTGCAGCTCTGGAAATCATAGAAACAGAACCGAAACATTTAAACAGATTGTGGGAAAATACTGCATATGCAAAGAAACTTATGGAAGATGCAGGTCTTGAGATAGGAAATACTGAAAGTCCTATTCTCCCTATTTATATTAGAGATAGTGAGCAGACATTTTTAGTGTCAAAAATATTACACGAGAACGGGATTTTTATAAATCCGGTAGTTTCTCCAGCCGTTCCTACCAAAGACAGTCTCATACGCTTTTCTTTGATGGCTACACATAGCTATGAGCAAATTGAGTATGCGGTAACTCAGATAAAACAAGCCATAACAGTGGCGAAAGAATCTCTAAAAGTTGAGCATCATGATTGAAATAGTTCAAGTAAAGAATGCGCAGCAATTGAAAGTATTTATCGATTTCCCGCATGAGTTATATGAAAGAGACCTCAATTATGTGCCTGCATTATTTATGTCTGAAAAAAATCTGCTGACGAAGCATCCTTTCCACGATCACTCTGAAATGGCTTTATATTTAGCATTTGAAAATGATTTGGTTGTTGGACGGATTGCAGCTATTCTAAATAATAATTACAACGCTTTTCATAATGAGACAGCTGGTTTTTTTGGTTTTTTCGAATGTGTAAATGATTCTCGTGTTGCAAGTCAGTTAATAGACACCGCAAAAGAGTGGCTGAAATCTAAAAATGTAAAAAAGATGATTGGTCCAGTGAGTCCCAGTACAAATGAAGTTTGTGGCTACCTTGTTGAAGGAAGGAATGAGCCTCCTGCAGTCATGATGCCTTACAACGCATTGTATTATGATAAGTTGTTCGCCGACTTAGGTTTTAGGAAAAATACGGACTTGTTAGCCTACATTATAGACGTAAATAATTTTCAGGACAAGTCTGTGCAGATGATCGAAAAGCTTACGCAAAGATTAAATAAAAGAGGCATTACCATCAGAAAGGTTGATTTGAAAAAGTTCAGTAAAGAAATTTCGGACTTTAAGTCGGTTTATAATCAGGCTTGGGATAAGAATTTAGGATTTGTGCCCATGACAGATGCTGAATTTGCTCAAATGGCAAAAGAGGCTAAAATGATTCTTGATACCGATTTCTGTCTGGTGGCAGAACACGATGGCAAAATGGTGGGGTTCACCCTTTGCATTCCTGACATCAATCAAATTCAAATCAATTTTAAAAAAGGAAGACTTTTCCCATTTAACATATTCAAACTGCTATTCGGCAGAAGAAAAATCAAAAAACTGAGGGTTCTCGCTTTAGGAGTGAACGAGGATCATCGCAAACTGGGTATTGAAGCAGTTTTGTATGGTACTATGTTGCGCAATGCAGTGAAAAAAGAAATTGTGGAAGCTGAAGCATCCTGGATTTTAGAAGGCAATGAAATGATGAACAGAGCTTTGGAAAATATCGGCGGTACGGTTTATAAAAGATACAGGATCGTAGAAAAAAATATAGAATAATGCAAAAAAAAATCCTGATTACCGGTGCTAATGGGTTTGTAGGATATCACTTGTTGAAAGCAGCATTAGCAAAGGGCTTCGAGGTATACGCAGGTATACGTAAAGGAAGTAATATTTCACATCTAAAAAATCTAAATATACAATTTTCTTATCTCCAATATTCCAATTTTGATTCACTTATGAGAGATTTTGGAATGAAACAATATGATTTTATCATACATGCAGCCGGAGTTACCAAAGCAAATGATTATCAAACTTATCAAGAAATCAATGCTGAATACACATTGAATATTGCTAAAGCAGCTCAGGTTATCAGTCCACAGAAAATAGTTTTTATCAGCAGTCTTGCGGCTGTGGGACCTGCAAAATATAATGATATCGATGGGATTACGGAAAATACAAAGCCAATACCCTTAACCAGCTATGGCAAAAGCAAATTGTTGGCAGAAAAATACCTCAATAATAGTTCAGATTTAAACTGGGTGATTATTCGTCCTACAGCGGTGTATGGTCCCAGAGAGAAAGACTTATTAATGTTGATTAAAGCATTAAACAAAGGTGTTGAGATATATTTGGGTAAAAACAAACAGATTTTGAGTTTTATCCATGTGTATGATCTTGCAAATGCGGCATTAGAAGCCTGCCTATCAGATCATGTTTACCAAACCTATAATATCTCGGATGGTAAAAAATATGATACGAGAATGCTTTCTGAAATTATAAAAAGAGAGTTGAATAAGAAAACATTAAAGATAACAATTCCAGTTTCTATTCTGAGGCTCATTGCAAATGTTATAGAACAGGTCAATGATGGTAAAACATCAATTCTGAATAAAGATAAAATAAGTGAATTAATTGCTGAGAATTGGAGTTGCAGTATTGAAAAAGCACAACAGGAATTGTCATTTAATCCTCAATATGATCTTAGAAAAGGAATGAAAAACACTATAGATTGGTATAAAAAAAATAAATGGATCTAATTAAAAATTTTATAAAAATATGAATTATACAATTAAAAAAGCCGAAGGTAAATTAGGAATACTTCTTCCTGGTTTAGGGGCAGTAGCAACAACATTAATTGCCGGAGTCGAATCTATAAGAAAAGGATACTCTAAACCAATAGGATCACTGTCTCAGATGGGAAATATCCGCCTGGGCAAACGCACTGAAAACCGTTCTCCGCTAATCAAAGATTTTGTGCCTTTGGCGCAGTTGAATGATATTGTGTTTGGAGGATGGGATGTATATGAAGATAATGTGTATCAGGCAGCTACTAATGCAAAAGTATTGGAAGCTTTTGTACTGGATCAGGTAAAAGAGGAACTTGAAGCAATTAAGCCTTTTAAAGCTGTTTTTGATAGTGAATATGTGAAAAATCTGGATGGTACACACATCAAAGAAGAAACTAACAAATGGGATTTAGCTCAAGCAGTTCTCAAGGATATTGAAACGTTTAAACTTGAAAACAATTTGGATAGAGTAGTTATAGTTTGGTGTGCATCTACTGAAAAATATTTTGCTGAGAGTGAAGTACATAAGTCGATTGAAGCATTTGAAAAAGGTCTTAAGAACAATGACCCCGCAATTGCTCCTAGTATGATTTATGCTTATGCAGCCATCAAAATGGGAATACCATTTGCAAATGGAGCCCCTAATCTAACGGTTGATATTCCTGCATTACAGCAACTTGCCATCGAAAATAATGTTCCTATTGCAGGAAAAGATTTTAAGACAGGACAGACATTAATGAAGACGATAGTTGCACCAGGATTACAAGCACGTTCTTTGGGGGTAAACGGTTGGTTTTCAACAAATATTTTAGGCAACAGAGATGGTCTTGTTCTGGATGATCCCGACAATTTTAAAACCAAAGAAGTGTCTAAATTGGGAGTATTGGAGCAAATCTTTGATGCGGAGAAAAACCCTGAATTATACGGTGATCTTTATCACAAAGTAAGAATCAACTACTATCCGCCTCACGGAGATAATAAAGAAAGCTGGGATAACATTGATATTTTTGGATGGTTAGGCTATAAGATGCAGATTAAAATAAATTTCTTGTGTAAAGATTCGATATTGGCTGCACCGATTGTTTTAGATCTTGCGCTGTTTATGGATCTTGCCAGTCGTGCGGAAATGAGCGGAATTCAAGAATGGTTGTCTTTCTATTTCAAAACTCCACAAACTGCAGAAGGTTTACCACCAGAACACGATATTTTCAAACAATTAATCAAATTGCAGAACACTTTACGTCACATTATGGGCGAAGATTTAATTACACATTTGGGACTTGATTATTATCAGGAACTCGTAGAATCGATGTCTTAAACAGATTCAATGTTCAGAATCTCATCCGTATTGGCAACAATAGGACCCATTGGTCACGTACCAAAAGGAGGTGGCAGCATTGCGGCAGTTTTTGCTGCCCTTTGCTGGTACTTTTTTATGGGAAATAATTTTACCGTTCAAACTTGCGCTGTTGTCATTGTGTTTTTTGTAGGAGTCTGGGTATCAAATAATTTAGAAAAACATTGGGGGAAAGACAGCAACAAAATTGTAATCGATGAAGTATTAGGAATGATGGTTTCTTTGCTATTTCTGCCAATTTCGGTAGAATTGGTTGTGATAGGATTTATTCTGTTTCGTTTTTTTGATATTACTAAAATTTTTGGAATTCGAAAAACCGAACGGCTTCCTAAAGGTTGGGGAGTAATGGTAGACGATTTACTGGCAGGGATTTTTTCAAATCTCATCTTGCAAGTTTTGATCCATTTCGATTTCTTTTAAAAGTAAAAAGAAATGTCTTCATTTTATAAATCACAAACCGTTTCGTTGATCGCTACAGCCGTAGATTTTTTAGTGACCATTTTTCTGAAAGAAATTGTTGGCATTATTTATATGGCAGCGCACGCAATAGGACTTATTTCTGGCGGATTCATCCAATTTACATTGAACCGTAGATGGGCTTTTAAAAAAGACAGCAGAACCAATAAAATGATCTTTAGATATCTATTGGTTTGGATGCTTAATTTTTTGCTTAACAACTCTGTTGTATGGTGTTTAACACATTTTTTGCAGTGGGACTTTTTGGTTTCAAAAATAGCGACGTCAACTTTAATGGCGGTCAGTATCAATTTTTTTTTACAGAAAGAATATGTATTTAAATAAATGGGCAAAGATTCTATTTGCCACTCTAGCCGTAGTATTTTCAAGTGCAGTTCATTCACAGCTGAAAATAACAGGAAAAGTAACCGACATTGAAACAAAAAATCCTTTGACCAGCGTTTCTGTGTCAGATTCTGATAACAAGGTTACTACGAAGACTGATGAAAATGGGAATTATACAATATCTCTACCGGAAGGAACCGAAACGCTTTCTTTTTCTAAAGAAGGGTATAGAAAATTTGCAGAAAATCTAAGTTCTGCAAAAACACAGCGAATCAATATTTCTATGAAAGATAGAACCACCCAAATAGAAGAAGTAGTGATAAGTTCTCAAAAGAAAAAATACAAAAACAAAGACAATCCGGCGGTAGAATTGATTCGGAAAGTAATTCAGAATAAAGAAAAAAACAGATTCAATTCTTATGAAAGCTTAAGCTTCGAGGAATATGAGAAAATTCAGTTTTCTTTAAGCAACAAATACGAAAAATTATCCACCAACAAATTGGTGAAAAAATATCCTTTTCTAAAGGAAAATATAGACACCACAAAAGTCGTGGACAAAGCAATTTTACCTTTGTATATGGAGGAAGTTTTGTCGGATAATTATCAAAAATTCTCCCCCAATAAATCAAAAAAAATTGTAAAAGGCGAGAAAAAAGTAACCCTCAACGAAGATTTTTTCGATAATGCGGGTTTTGGAACTTACTTAAAACATATTTATCAGAAAATTGATATTTATGATGACAATATTAGCCTTTTGACCAACCAATTTCTAAGTCCGATTGCGGAAAGTGCACCGACTTTTTACAAATTTTATATAAAAGATACCATCACGGTAAACGAGGATAGATTGGTGAATCTTTCGTTTTCCCCAAGAAATAAATCAGATTTTCTCTTCAGTGGAAATTTATTGGTTTCCCTTGACGGAAATTATGCAGTTCAAGGTCTTGAAATGAGGGTTAATAAAGCCACCAATGTGAATTGGGTAAAAGAAATGGACATCAGCCAAGAATTTGAGAAAAATGAATTGGGAAAATACATCATTACAAAAAGTAAAATTACAGCAGATTTTGGAATTAGCAAAACCAGCGATGGTGGGATTTACGGAGAAAGAACACTCACATACCGAAATTATAATATAGATAAACCCATTGCTGAAGCTATATTTTCTGGCGATAAAATGATTGTAGAAGAATCTGCCACCAAACAAGACCAAACATTTTGGGAAGAAAAACGCCACGAAACAATGACGGATTCTGAGAAAAAAGTATATACAAGTATCGATACGCTACAAAATACCAAGTCTTTTAAGAATACAATGAATCTGTTGACGCTCCTGTTTGCGGGATATTTGAAAATTTCCGATTACGTGGAAGCTGGACCTTTCAATACGTTTTACAGTTTTACGCCGGTTGAAGGTTTTCGTTTGAGGTTTGGAGGTAGAACCACTCAAAATTTCAGTAAAAATATCTATCTGGAAAGTTATGTAGCTTATGGTTTTAAAGATGAAAAATGGAAATATTATGTTGGTGGCACGTATTCATTATCAGGGAAAAACAGATTTACTTTCCCTTCAAAAGGCTTTAATGTAAACTATCAACAAGACACCAAAATCCCAGGTCAGGAGTTACAATTTATTCAGGAAGATAATTTTCTATTGTCTTTTAAAAGAGGTGTGAATGACAAATGGCTTTATAATAATATTTATAAAGTTGAATATTACCAAGAATTTCTAAACCATATTTCCTTTAAAGTAGGATATAAAAATTGGAAACAAATGGGAGCAGGTGGCTTATCTTTTACCAATGATGCTACCCAAGAACATATCAGCGGAATTAATAGTTCTGAAATTTATACAGAATTTCGATGGGCTCCGAACGAAGAATTTTATCAAGGAAAATTATACAGATTTCCGTTGCCAAATAAACATCCGATTTTTACGATCAGAGGAACGTGGGGAATGAATAATTTCTTAAAGGGAGATTACAATTACAAAAAAATTAATGTCAATATTTACAAAAGATTTTACCTGTCGCAACTCGGTTTTTCAGATGTAGTTTTGGAGGGTGGTTATATTTTCGGGAAAGTGCCGTATCCGTTGTTAGACATTCATCGCGCCAACCAATCGTACTCTTATCAGCTTCAATCCTACAACTTAATGAACTTTTTGGAATTTGTAGGAGACCAATATGCAAGTTTACAATATGAGCATATTTTTAACGGATTTATCTTTAATAAAATCCCACTTCTGAAAAAAACAAAATTCCGAGAATTTATAAGTTTCAAGATGCTTTATGGAGGATTAAGAGATGAAAATACACCAGACGGAACGCAAAACGACTTGATGAGATTTCCGACAGATGAGCAAGGTGCACCCACCACTTTTTCTTTAGCGAGAGAACCTTATATGGAAGGCAGCGTAGGAATTGGTAATATTTTTAAATTTTTCCGGGTAGATTTGGTCAGAAGGTTTACTTATTTGGATAATCCAAATGTGTCAAAATCTGGCGTTCGTTTCAGATTCAAATTTGATTTTTAAAATATATAAAAGTGAACAAATTAAGAGACAAACTGCAACTTCTGATTTATAAAGTCATCAATCCTATCGTTCGACTATTCATAAAAATAGGATTAACGCCGAATATGGTGACTTTTATAGGTCTGGTTTTTAATATGGCAGTTGCAGGAATCCTGATTTTTGGTGCAGAAAAAAGCAACAGGGGAGATTTAAGTTACATCGGTTGGGCAGGATCAGTCATTTTATTCGCAGGAATATTTGATATGCTCGATGGACAAGTAGCGAGGCTGAGCAACAAAAGTTCAAAATTCGGAGCTTTATTCGATTCAGTTTTAGACCGTTACAGCGAAATGATTTTGTTTTTCGGAATCTGTTATTATCTCGTAGCGCATCATTATTTTTTAAGTTCAGTTTTCGCATTTATGGCTTTAATAGGTTCTATGATGGTGAGCTATATTCGCTCCAGAGCCGAAGGATTGGGCGTTTCTTGCAAAGGTGGTTTAATGCAAAGGCCAGAGAGAATTGTCCTCATCAGTATTTCGGCTATTGCTTGTGGAATTTCGTATTGTTTTATAGGAAGCGATTTTAAAATTTATTTTCCAGGAACAAAAATTCAGATTTTCGAAACGATGTCTATTTTTACTTTTCCGATAGCTTTAATGGCAGTTTTAACGAATTGGACTGCCGTTGGAAGATTAAAAGAAGCCAAAATTGCATTAGAAGAAGACGAAAAATTAAATTCAAAAAGTAAAGAAAAATTTCTTGGTATTCTGTTGCCTTTAATAATGATTAGCGGATTAGTTTTCAGCAATGGAGTAGGTGCACAAACGTCAAAACAATTGAATGAAGCCGAGCAATTTCCTCTTCCTCCTGTAAATAAATCTATGCTTTTCTATTTGCAGCGAACCCCAAATACCAATACTATTGTTTACGAACTCAACTATAACGATAAAAAAGATCTTAAAGAAGTCGAGCCCGTAAAAGTTTATTGGATCAGGTACACAGAGCAGGGGGCACCTATTAAAAAATTAAATTTCATTGAGAAAAAATTTGCGTACGGTATAAAAACTCAAAAATCAGGAAAAGATTTATGGAACTTGAAAATGGTAGCGTACGACAAATTACCAATCACTTTAAGAAAAGGAAAGCATGGTTCTTACACGGCTTTTGTGAAAATTAATAATAAAGATTATGTTTTCCAGAAAGCATATATCAAAATAGAAGGCGGAAGTTTTTGGTCTCCAAATATTCCGTACATCGATATTTATGCTAAAGACGAAAACACAAAAAAAGAAATTATTCATAGGATAAGCAACCCTAAAAATAAAAATAATGGCTAAAAAGTATGTGTCTAATTCAACAGAATCTGTACGTATGTTCAAAAATGGCTTTTTCGAATCCTTATCAAAAGTTCATTTTTCTGTACCAATATTTATTTTCCTTCCGGTGATTGTCTATTTTTCTTATCAATCATTTGCTCAAATGAAAGTTTCAATTCCTCAATATTTAATATTTTTCACATTGGGTTTATCGGTTTGGACTTTCACAGAATATGTGTTGCACCGTTTTGTTTTTCACACGGTTCCCAAAGGAAAAATAGGAGAAAGATTGCATTTTATTTTTCACGGCGTACATCACGATTACCCGAACGATGCAAAACGGTTGGTAATGCCACCTTCAGTAAGTATTCCATTGGCTACTTTATTTTATTTTTTGTTCTCTTTAATTTTAGAAAAAGCAAATCTGTATCCTTTTTTCTCGGCTTTTTTGTTGGGTTATCTTGTTTATGATATAGGACATTACAGTATTCATCATTTCAATTTCAAGAATAAAATATTTAGAAAAATTAGAAAACATCATCTGAAACATCACTACGATGATCCAGAACACGGTTTTGGCGTAAGTTCACCTTTGTGGGACAATATTTTTCAATCAAAATTCAAAAAAAAATAGGTTGAGTACAGAAGAGAAATTTCGATTTGATAAAAGTGCAAAAAGTTTATTACTTTTTTCGCTGGTCTACTTAGTAGCATCTTATTTTATTGTAGGATTCAAGACCGATCAGCTGGTTCTGATTTTCTTGCTTATTGCCTTGTTTTTTATCTCACAACAGACCAGAAAAATTCTGATCGTATGCTTCCCTTACGTCATCTTTTGGATATTGTTTGATTATATGAAAGTTTTTCCCAATTACAATGTAAAAGACGTAAGTATAAAAGAATTGTATGAAACTGAAAAATCTATTTTCGGCTTTCTCAGCGATGGAAAAATGGTAA
>Ga0308158_10004187_pt1 | contig 12296 bp, 8 predicted proteins | sample PhyBR2_FD_201038 | JGI IMG/M metagenome (GOLD analysis project Ga0308158, IMG submission 201038) | Phyllosphere microbial communities from UC Gill Tract Community Farm, Albany, California, United States - DLSLB.R2 | ecosystem: Host-associated > Plants > Phyllosphere > Unclassified | place: USA...
TATGAAGGTACTGTTTGGTACAAAAGAGATTTTGTCGCAGATCCACAAGCCAATAAGAATTACTTTTTGTATTTCGCAGCGGTAAATTACGAGAGTCACGTTTATTTGAATGGCGAAAAGGTAGGTACACATAAAGGTGGATTCACTCCATTTCAATTTGATGTCACTTCGAAATTAAAAAAGGGCAACAACTATGTTGTGGTGATGGTCGATAACGTACGCAAAAAAGATGAGGTGCCAACTATTAATACAGATTGGTGGAACTATGGAGGTATTACACGTGATGTTTTATTGGTAACCACGCCAAAGTCTTTTATCGAAGATTATAAAATGCAATTGGCCAAAAATGATCCTACTAAATTAGAGGGATTTGTGAAGTTGAATGACAATACAAACAAAGAGAAACTGGTCATAGAAATTCCTGAACTTAATATAAAATCGACACTTGAAACTGATGCCAATGGCTATGCGAAAATTATAATTCCCACAAAAAAGATTGACTATTGGTCTCCGGAAAATCCTAAGCTGTACGATGTCAAAATCAGTTCAAAGTCAGATAAAATTAATGATAAAATTGGTTTTAGAACAATTAAAACTGTTGGAAAAGATATTTTGCTGAATGACCGATCCCTATTTCTGAAAGGTATTTCTGTACATGACGAAAATCCTTTGGTAGGCGGACGTTTGCGATCCGAAGGCGATATGAGAATGATCCTTGGCTGGGCAAAGCAGTTAGGCTGCAATTATATTCGCCTGGCACATTACACCCATAATGAAACGATGCTGCGTCTTGCTGACGAAATTGGATTATTGGTTTGGGCAGAGGTTCCTGTGTATTGGACGATCTCGTGGAGCAATCCCGATACGTATAAAAACGCAGAAGATCAATTGACTGTAGCAATCGAAAGAGATAAAAACAGAGCTTCCGTAATTATCTGGTCAGTAGGGAATGAGACGCCTGTCAGTAAGGAGCGTAATGTTTTTATGGGTAAATTAATTGACAAAGTTCGTAGTTTAGACGATAGTAGACTTGTTGCAGCCGCCTTGGAAATCGAACGCAATGGCTATGACGTAACCGTTGAAGATCCTTTGGGTGATAAGCTTGATCTCGCCAGTTTTAATGAGTATGGAGGCTGGTATTGGTCTGAGCCAAAAGAATTACCAAAATATAAATGGGAAATAAAATTCAATAAACCAGTGGTAATCTCCGAGTTTGGTGCCGATGCATTAGCAGGATATCACGCAGATGAAGATACAGTATGGAGCGAGGAGCATCAGCAATTGTTTTATGAAAAACAACTGGAAATGCTTGACAAAATAGATGGGCTGCGAGGAATGACACCTTGGATTCTAGTCGATTTCAAATCGCCTAGACGTCAAAATCCTGTTTATCAGAATTTCTGGAACAGAAAAGGTCTTATTTCGGAAACTGGGGTCAAAAAGAAGGCTTTTTACACACTTCAGAATTATTATCAACGGAAATCATTAAATAAAAAATAAAAACCTCATTGTATATGAAAAATATATTTAGAGTATTAAGATTAAGCATGCTTTTCTTTCTAGTCTCTTGCACGCACGAGGATAAAGTAGAGTTTGTCAATGGGGAAACAGGACAAGTGGAAAATCCTGATCCTTTTTCCGCAAAAAAAATAATTGCTGATATGGGACCTGGTTTTAATCTTGGTAACACCTTTGATAATGGCATTCATCCGACCTCCTTGGCAGAAATCAAACCCGTTATTGATTTGTATAAAAATGCGGGAATGAAACATGTTAGAATTCCAACTACCTGGATGGATAGGTTTTCATCTACTCTTGCAGACAATAATGGTAATATTAATGTCAATCATCCAAGGTTTCTGGAACTAAAAGCAGCTATAGATTATGCTCTTTCTCAGGATTTATATGTTATTCTGAATACCCATCACGAATCTTGGCTTAAGGATCATTACGACGGATCTGAGCAGTATGATAATAAGTTCCGAACATTGTGGACAGGTATTGCTACCTATTTTAAAGATTATCCTCAAAAATTGATTTTTGAAGTTTTAAATGAGCCAGAAGGTAATTTGGGAGAATTAGACGGCAATGGTCCTTTTCCCGATCCTACAGATGCATTGGCTTTACAATACACCAGAAAAGTAAACCAAGTTGGCTATGACGCCATACGGGCAACACATGGTAACAATGAAAAACGATTAATTATGGTAGGTACCAATGGACAAGGAAATGCATTGTATATAAGTAATGTCTATCCAAGCAAATCGTCATTGCCAGGTGGAGGAAATGAAGATTATCTATCTATACAGGTTCACACTTATTCTCCTTGGGCATTCTGCGGAGAGACTGGAAGTAATGCTGCTTTTCCCGGAACGGCCAGTTTTGAGACGGGCATTCAAAATGTGAAAGCACATTCGATAAAATTGAATGTTCCTGTTCATTATGGCGAATTCGGAGTAGGAAGAAGTAGTAATACCGCGGAAAGAAATACCGATCTCGTTAGGAATTATTACCGCACAATGGCAAGAACAACCTTAGCTCAATCAATGTCATACAGCGTTTGGGATGATAGAGGTTGGTTTGCTCTCATAAACCCAACAGGTACATCTTTCGTAAATAATATAGTACCATACATGCTACAATAAAATCAAATCACAATATTATTTTCTTTAAGTTGCTGTTTCATAATTTTATCTAAAACTATGAAACAGCTTTTTTAATTACTGGCTGATAACTCTGAAAATCATTTAATAATGCTAGCAATTCCAATTAGAGAAAATGAAAGTAGGTGAGTTATACTTAATTGTCAAAAATATTTTTGGAAAATATATATACATTATGAATTCTGGTTAATTTATCGAAATCCTCTAAAAAAGTGTTCAATAATTTTACCGCTAAGATCAAAAACAAAAAATGGCTCCAATTTATTATAAATTGAGTCATTTTTTGTTTTGATTCCAGGATTGTCCGGATTAATCTTTTTAATGTTTAATTAAAATAGGTGTGAAACATTTGATATGTGTTTTGTGTGAAGTGTGATATTAATTATGATATAAATGATTGTTTAGAATTGTCTTATGTAAAATATATCAATGTTTAATTTTATATTATTTTTCTGATTTTGTAAGAATGTTTCTCAAATTTGACATATCATCACTAATTCGTTTATCAAGTATTTTTGCGTAATGTTGAGTAGTTTTTATATTGGTATGTCCAAGCATCTTGCTTACACTCTCAATTGGAACACCATTTGACAAGGTTATTGTTGTAGCAAATGTATGTCTAGCAATATGGAAAGTCAATTCTTTATTAATTCCACAAACATTAGCAATTTCTTTTAGATAAGAATTCATCTTTTGGTTACTTAAAACAGGAAAAAGTACATCTGTATTAATACACTCTGGATGATCTTTGTATTTTATAATAAGTTCTTGTGCTAATGGTAATAATGGGACTCTAGTTGAGGTGTCCGTCTTCTGACGTTTTTTAAATATCCATTCATTACCATCTATACCAGTATTTATGTGAGATTTTGATAACTTCTTGACATCTATATATGCTAATCCCGTGTAGCAGCTAAATAGAAAAATATCTCTAACCTGATTTAATCTTTCGGAAGCAAAATCTTTTTCCAAAATAGATTGTATCTCTTCTTTGTTTAGGTATGTTCTCTCTACAACTTTAATTTTTGCTTTGTATCCTACAAAGGGATCTTTGGCTAACCATCCGTTCGCTATGCATAATCGTATTATTTTTTTGAAATTTTTAAGATATTTAACTGCAGTGTTGTTTGCGCATTTGCGAACGCTCCGAAGCCAAAAATCATAATCCGCTATAAAAGCGTGGTTAATCTGCGTGATGTCTATATCGCAAATTTTATATTTCCATTTTAGAAATTCCTGAGTGTGTTTTAAAGATGTCTTATAACGCTCTAAGGTTCCTGGTGCGAAATCCTGACCTATTAATGCTTCCACCTTATCATTGTGATCCTGAAATATGGGGATTAGCATCCGTTGTTCCAAATCAGTACCCAAAAGCTTCGACTTCAAACCATCTGCCGTTACAAAGTTTTCCTCTTTCAACATTGAATAATGCGTATCATAAACTTGTTGTTCCAAAGTTTTGAGGTAAGTATTTAGTATTTTGGCATCTTGCCCATAACCAACAGCTTTATGAGATTTGCTGTCCCATTTCTTTGGGTCAATATACCTTTTGGCTGCAATTTCTGCGGCTTTGCCGTCGATTGTTATACGCAAATAAATTGGAGCAGTTCCGTTTGTGCGGATTTTATTCTTTTTGATAAAGAATAGAAGATTAAATGTCTTGTTCATTGTGTGATAATTTTAATTGTTTAAAAAGTTACTTTTTATTACCACTTTTTTGCACGATGTATGTTGTTTGAACATCCTATTCATAGGGTTTTTCATGTTTTTTAGTGACCTGTTTTTGGTGTTTTTTGAATAGGTCACTAAATAGGTCACTTGAAATATGCCCTTTTTTGTATTATTTTGCTACATGAACAGAAACAAAAAACGCTGTAAACATTGATGTTTACAGCGTTTTAGCTTATTTTGGTTTCTAACCTGGCGGAGAGTGAGGGATTCGAACCCCCGGACCTGTTACAGTCAACAGTTTTCAAGACTGCCGCAATCGACCACTCTGCCAACTCTCCTTACTTGCTACGATTTCTCGTTTTCAGTGGTGCAAATATAGAAAGCTTTTGTGTTTTGTCCAAATAATATTTGAAAAAAGTTTTTAAATCATTAATTATCAAACTGAAAAATTAATTGTGATACTTTAAAACCTTGTTGATTCTTGTGCTTTATGAGAGAAAAGTCTGTAAATCCAGTGTTTTTGTTATTACAATTTTACCAAAAATGAAAAATTAGTTGCTTGAATTTTATTATTAATCTATTCAATTAAGAAAAGATTTGGAAGTTAATTTAAGTCAATCAAATTGTAAATCCTTCATCAGAAATGCAAATTGAACACCTTGAAATCATAAATCATAAATAAAATCAATTTCTAAAATAACTATAAATTATTAATAGTATCTTTGGTGCGGTAATGTATGTGTGAAGTGCTGATTTTAAGTGATTAAGTCCTGTGCCATTCGCTTCACTTTATTTTTTGCTGTAGAGATGGCATACAGCGTTTTATTTTATTTAAATTATGAATGCATTAGCATTAGACTTTCCTACGGTTTCTTATGCAGAGTTCCTTTCTAATTTTAAGGCTTCTTTAGGGTCTTTGTTTCAAAGAGAAAACATAGATCAATTAAGTCTTTCAAGAGGTTTGCCTCCTAATGTTTGGAAAGAAATTTTCAATTTGAAACCACTTTCTGTTGCTATTCCAACTGAATATGGTGGAAGAGGCGTGAAGGTGAAAGAATGTCTTGGATTGCTTTCTGCGGCGTCATACGAGTCTCTTCCATTGTCATTGACATTCGGGATTAATATTGCATTATTCTTGGAGCCTTTGGCTAAATATGGGAATAATATCATCAAAGGTGATATTTTCAAACATTTCCTAGATTTTGGAGCAATGGGGGGATTGATGATTACTGAACCAGATTTTGGTAGTGATGCATTGAATATGAAGACTCAAAATGAACTAAAAGATAATTCTTACCATATCAAAGGAACTAAACATTGGCAAGGTCTTACAGGCTTGGCTAATTATTGGCTAATCACTTCAAGAAATATCAATGCTGAAGGTAATCTTGGTAGAGATGTGGATTTCTTCATCGCAGATACTCATAAGCCAGAACAAAACATTGAGGTTAAGGAATATTATGACAATGCAGGTCTTTATATGATTCCTTACGGATTGAATAAAATCGATATCAAAGTTCCGGAACAAAATAAATTGATTCCTGAAAGTACGGGTCTTAAAATGATGTTGGACGTTCTTCACAGAAGCAGATTCCAGTTTCCGGGAATGGGAATGGGATTCCTGAAAAGAATGATGGACGAGGCTACAAAACATTGTAAAGAAAGAATTGTTGGAGCCTCTAACTTATTTTCTTTGGACCAGGTTCAGTATCAATTGGCAAAATTGCAGTCATTCTTTACGCTTTCTTCCGCAATGTGCGCAAAAAGTACAAGTGTAAGCGGGATTGATAAAGATGTTTCAGGAAGCGGTGTACACGCTAACAGTATGAAAGCTTTTGTGACAGATATGATGCAGGAAGCTGCTCAGATTTTGGTTCAATTGTCTGGTGCGAAAGGTTACAGACTAAGTCATATCGGTGGTAGAGGAATTATGGACAGCCGACCTTTCCAAATCTTTGAAGGTTCAAACGAAATGCTTTATACGCAAATTTCTGAAGGGATTTTGAAAGATATGAAGAAGAAAAAAACAGACAATCTAGGAGAATATCTTTTGATTAATGAGATTACCAAAGATGCTGCAAAATTATACTCGAAAGAACTTAATGTGACGATTGATGGTCCACTTTCTCAAAGAAAAATGATAGACCTTGGGAAAATTATTTCAAGAATTGTGACAGTTAATGACTTAATAGATCTTAATAATGCAGGTTTTAATCAGGATTTGAGTGATAATTCTATCGAAATTGTGAGACAAGAAGTGGTGACACTCTTAGCTTCTATGAACCACCATAAAAACATCAACGCCGTTTGCGATATTAGTGAGAAAAGTGATTGGATGTCGTTTTTCTAATGATTATTTCAAATTATAGATAAGAACGATGCCTCTAATTTTAGGGGCATTTTTTATGTCTCGCATATTTGTCGTATATTTGCATATAATTTCTAAACAGTTTTCTGTAATTGCTGAAAATTTTCAAGACAATTTATTGTGTTTTCGGTCATATGGGTTAATGTTATATTGGCAGCACAAGTTCCAAATTGCAAAGACAGAACGGCTTTTTAATCTTATTGAGATTTGATTTCAAATTATTGATGAACTCATTTCGGACTTCGTAACTTCATTTCAATAACTAAAATAACAAACATAATTTATGGCAGATTCTTTCTCCAAAAAAGAAAATTTCAAGAAAAAACAACAAAAACAAAAAGAAAAAGCACTTCGTCGTGAAGAGCGTAAAACTAATAACGACAAAGGAAAAGACATAGAGTTTATGTATGTGGATGCATACGGAAGATTGACTTCTACACCTCCAGAGGAGAAGTTGGAAGTGGATTTGGATAACATTCAGTTAGGTGCAGCGCCTGTGGAAGCAGAAGAAGCTGTGAAAACGGGAATCGTAACTTTCTTAAGTGAAAAAGGATACGGTTTCATCACTGAAAACAAAACCAACGAAAATATCTTTTTCCATAGTAACAATTGTGCAGTGCCGGTAAAAAAAGGAAACAAAGTAGCTTTCGAAAAAGAAAGATCACCGAAAGGCTTTTCGGCGGTCAATATCGAACTTGTCAAATAACTTTTTGATCTTAAAATATTTACAATAAGCTCCAGTCGGAGCTTATTTTTTTTGGCTTCATTTTAGATAAAAATAATTTATGAATACAGAATTATTGGGTTTAATTGCCGGAGCAATCACATCTATCGCAATGTTGCCACAACTCATCAAAGTTATTAAAGAAAAAAACGCCGAAGATATCTCCGTTGTGATGCTTTTGGTTTTGATTACAGGATTATCACTTTGGGTTTGGTACGGAATCTTGCAGGATGAATTGCCAATTATTTTGTCTAATGGTTTTTCAGTTTTAGTTAATTTAACTTTGCTAATATGCTGTATTATTTTCAAAAAGAAAAACTAAATCTCATAAATCTCAGCATCCGTAAAAACATAGAATCTTCCTTCTCTAGGAAGATTTTTTGTATCTAAACCTGTAAACTCGCTGAAAGCCGGAAGCAATAATTGGTTTTTTGAGATGACAAAGCAGGGAAGTTTTATATTTTTCACCATCGAATTAATGACAAAACCAGGATGAATATGACCTGTAATCTGAAATTTCTCATTCGTTTGCTGAAAATCGTGTACGAAAAGAAAATGATCAATCTCCAACATTTCATCTCTGAAATTCAAACATAATTTTGCTTCCAGCTTTTTTGAAATTTTGTCGTGATTGCCTTCTATTAAATGGAATTCAAGGTTGGGAAACTGGCTTTTCCATTCACAGAATTTATCAACACCCGAATTATCTCCTGCGTGGAGTAAATCACCGACTACGATAAATTTTTCAGGTTTAAAATATTCAATGAGAACAGATAATCTTTGTAAATCATTGTCGAAAATCTGATCGGAGAGGGCAATCCCATTTTTGCGGAAATGAGCAGTTTTTCCGATATGTAAATCGGAGAGAATCAAAGCTTTTTCTTTTTTCCAAAATAGCGCACGCTGATTGGTTAATATGAAAACTTTGTTTTGAATATTTATATTTTTTGTTACTATTTTCATTTTTAATCTTCCTATTTGTCATTCTGACGGAAGAATCTCAGCTTTAAAGATTCTTCACTTCATTTCATTCCGTTCCGTTTTGAATGACACAACACCGTAAAATTCACAATTGACTTATTTACAATTCACATTATTTAACTTTCCTCGCTTGCTGAATTAGTTTCTGAATTCTCGAATCCAAATCCTCGCTCGTTAAAGTCTGCCTCAAACTATCCACTTTTATCGGGAAACTCAACGGCGTGAAGGCATTGGCAAACTTGAGAATAATTTTTGATTTTTCAATTCTTTTGAATGCTTCTACCACTCGCTGTTCCTGCAGCTGCATATTAAAAACCTCTGTATAAGCCTGCCTCACGAGAAAATGATTCGGATCGTGATCTTCCAGAACTTTAAAAATCAAACCTGCAGAACTTTGCAGAGATTTGTTGGAACGCTGCTGTCCCGGAAAATTCTGTACTACCATTCCGGAAATTACAGCAATATCTCGGAATTTCCGTCTCGCCATTTCCGCAGCATTAATGCTGGAAATCACATCGGTCATCAGATTTTCTCTCGTTAAAATTTTATCTAAATTCTCCTCAGTCAGCGGAATTTCTTTATCGCTAAATAATTCAAAACCATAATCATTCATCGCCATAGAAAAGGAAATAGGAGCGAGTTTGGAAATTCTGTAAGCAATCAATGCGGCCATTACTTCGTGCACTAACCGTCCTTCAAATGGATACATAAACAAATGATAGCCTTCACGGTTTTTAATCATCTCAACTAAAAATTCGTCCTCTCTGGGAATATGGGAACGCTTCTCCTGATTAGCCAAAAGTGGATGCAGAAATTTAAGTTCCTTTTCTGATGCTTTCGGATTTAGTGCTCCCGAGAGTTTTTCTCTTAAAAAATGACCTAAATTGGAACTCAATGGCAGTCTTCCGCCCAAATAACTCGGAGCCTGCGCTTTTCCTTTGGAAGCCCGCACGAAAACGGTCATATCTTTAATCATCGCCACTTCCAAAACCCGACCTGCTAAGATAAATTTCTCTTCTTTTTTCAATCTTGAAATAAAATATTCCTCAACCATTCCAATATATCCGCCTGAAATAAATTTCACCTTCAGCATCGCATCACTGACAATCGCACCCATATTCATCCGATGAAGCATTGCAATTTTTCTGGAAGTTACTTTGTGCAGACCGTCTTCCATTACAACAACTTTGTGATATTCTTCGTAGCTTTTCAAAGCACTTCCGCCAATCGTTAGAAAGTCAATTATCGCTTTCCATTCCTCATCCCGGATTTCCTGAAAAGTGTAGACTTTTTTAATTCTCTCGTAAACTTCATCGGGGAAAAATCCGTCACCAACTGCCAAAGTCATTAGAAACTGAACCAATACATCAAAACATAAAACCTGCGGTTCACGAGGCTCAATCACTTTTTGTTTTACGGCTTCCTTCAAAGCTGCAACTTCAATAAGTTCTAAAGAATGGGTAGGCACACAGAAAATTTTTGAAGTTTCAAAAGGGGAGTGACCACTTCGCCCTGCACGTTGCAAAAATCTCGCAACACCTTTTGCAGAACCAATTTGAATGACCGTATCAACCGGTTTAAAGTCAATTCCTAAATCTAAAGATGAGGTTGAAACAACTGCTTTTAGTTTTCCTGAACTTAAATTTTCTTCAATCCAGATTCTCAGATGCGAATCAATAGAACTGTGGTGAATGGCGATTTGTCCGGCAAAATCTGGGTAGGCGTTGAGCAAAAGCTGATACCACATTTCACTTTGGCTTCTGGTATTTGTAAAAACAATTGTGGATTTTGATTCAAGAATAATCGGAACGACTTTATCAGCTAATTTTTGTCCGAGATGTCCTGCCCAAGGCAAAAGTTCCACTTCATCCGGAAAAACTGAAAGAATATCGATTTTTTTCTGTTCTTTAGCTGTGATTTTTGTTTTCTTAATATCATATGGAATTAAAACTTCCATTGCCTCTTCAAGATTTCCAATCGTTGCCGTAATTCCCCAGATTTTAATTTTCGGAACGTAATGTATAAGTTGAGAAATTCCCAATTCTACCATCACACCACGTTTTGAACCCAATAATTCGTGCCATTCATCCACCGCAACGCATTGCATATTATTAAAGAACCGCTCGTTATTTTTCTGTCCAAAAAGCAGATGCAAACTTTCTGGAGTTACGACCAAAATTTCAGGCATACTTTTGACCTGCTGTTGTCGGACTTTCGGATCTGTGTCACCATTTCTCACACCTACTGTCCAATCCAGTCCGATCTCGTCAATCGCCTCCTGCATTGCTTTGGCAATATCTTTTGAAAGAGAACGAAGAGGCGTAATCCAAATCATTTTCAACCCTTTCTTATACTTGTCGGGATTCGTCAGAAAATCTGAGATTAAAGCTAAAAATACCGAAAAAGTTTTCCCGAAACCTGTTGGAGCTACCACCATTCCGCTATAGCCACTGCCAAATTTTTTCCAGGTATCGACCTGAAATTTAAATGGTGAGTTGCCTTTTTCCATCATCCAGTTTTGAATGATTTTAAAGCCTTCGGTATTTTCGTAGTTGCTCAATTATTAATTTTAATTTAACGCGAAGTTCGCAAGGTTTTATTCTAAATTTTGAAAACATTTTCCGTCCGCAAAGGCGTTTCACTCAGCCAAGAAATACTGCCATCATTTGCTGAACGAAGTGCCCTTGCGAACGATATGCAGTAAAATGCAAAAAATCTTTGCGCTCATTGCGTTTAAAAACTTATTGTATCAATTTCTTAATTTCTTCAATATTATCAATCTCATCCACCGTTTTATCTTTCCGCCATCTCAAAATCCTCGGAAAACGCAGTGCAACACCACTTTTGTGTCGGTTGCTGAAACCAATTCCTTCAAAGGCAATTTCGAAAACCAGTTCAGGTTTTACAGTTCGGACCGGACCGAATTTTTCAATTGCATTTTTATTCACAAATTTGCTCACTTCCATTATTTCTTTGTCGGTCAATCCGGAATAGGCTTTTGCAATAGTAACTAATTTATCGCCACTTTTCACAGCAAAACTGTAATCGGTGTAATAAGCGCTCCGTCGTCCGCTTCCTTTTTGGGCGTAAATCAAAACGGCATCAATTGTCAACGGATTGATTTTCCATTTCCACCAGTCGCCTTTTTTTCTGCCGGAATGATAGTGAGAATTTTTCTGTTTCAACATCAAACCTTCACTGTTGATTTCTCTGGAATTTTCTCTGATTTGGTTTAATTCTTCCCAGTTTTCAAAATCAATGGCTTGAGAAATTTTGATGTGTTCAGGATTTTCATTTAATAATAATTCTTCTAACATTGCCCGTCTTGCAGATATTGGTTTTTCCCGCAAATCAGTTCCTTCCAATTCCAATAAATCATAAGCAAAAACCTGAATCGGAATTTCCGAAAGCATTTTCTTGGTTAAAGTTTTTCGGTTTAATCGTTTTTGTAGTTCATTAAAATTTAGAACTTTATCATCTTTTACTGCGAGAATTTCGCCATCAATCACAAAATTTCCTTTCATATTCTGAACAACTTCTTTGATTTCGGGAAACTGTTCGGTAACCAATTCTTCTCCACGAGACCAAATAAAAACTTCATCATTTCTTCGGATAATTTGCCCACGAATTCCGTCCCATTTGTATTCAATCAGCCATTCATCGTACGTTCCGAGTTCCTCCAAATCTTTTTCGAGCGCATAAGCCAAACAAAAAGGGTAAGGTTTTGAATTGTCGGGATTAATGTTTTCAGCCGAAATCAATTCCCTAAAATTTACTTCATCAGGTTGCCATTTTCCCATCAAACTGTGCATCAATGTGCTCGCTTCCTGTCCGGAAAATTTTGTCAACGCATTAATCAAAGTTTTATCTGAAACTCCGATTCTGAAAC
>Ga0308158_10004188_pt1 | contig 12282 bp, 11 predicted proteins | sample PhyBR2_FD_201038 | JGI IMG/M metagenome (GOLD analysis project Ga0308158, IMG submission 201038) | Phyllosphere microbial communities from UC Gill Tract Community Farm, Albany, California, United States - DLSLB.R2 | ecosystem: Host-associated > Plants > Phyllosphere > Unclassified | place: USA...
CTGCGTGAGTCAATCCAAACCCAAACTAGGAAAATCCATGAAAACCTCCAAGATCGCACGCAGCCTGCTCGCTAGCGCTGTTGCCATGCTCTTCCTCGCACCTGCAGCGCATGCCGCCGTCATCTCCGTCAACTTTGGCGATGCGCCAGTCAATGTTCCTAGCAACATCGACGGCGTGTATTTCAATTTCATCACCGGCGCCTACGGCCCGTCCGAAATGGTCGGCTACGACTTCAATCCTTACAACAACAACAGCGGCCTGACCTTCTATGGCGCCGCCGCACCGTCGGGCATCCTTGCCACGGGCACGCCGGGCACCCTGGCGCAAGCGCGCGTACTGCAGTTCGGCGACCTGATCTCCTCGACCGGCCAGTTCAACCAGTTCCAGACCCGGGGCGATAACTTCCAGGCCGGCCGCCAGGAATATGTCGGCTTGCGCTTCCTCAACGAAACCACGGGCATCCTCAACTACGGTTGGGCGCTGATCAACACGACCGCAGGCAATGGTTTCCCTGCATCCGTGGCGGCTTACGGCTACGAAAACACGGGCCTGTCGATCACGGCTGGTGAGACCGCAGTTGCCGCAGACGTTCCTGAACCTACTTCGATCGCCCTGGTCGGCCTTGCCCTGGGTGCATTGGGCCTGTCGCGCCGCCGCAAATCCGCCTGATCGACTTGCCAGTCAGGGAAAAAAGAACGCCAACCCGAGAGTTGGCGTTGTCGTTTTCACTACAGCAGCGCTCTTGTAACAATGGCGCGTAGCGGAACGCGTGCTAGGTTGCAATGATGCTAAAGTGCTCACAAAATTGAATACAAGGCATCCCATGAAAGCACTCCATAAACTCAGCACCGTTGGCTACGTCCTCGCCGCCCTGCTCTTCTTTACCTGCGGCTTCGCACTGATCGTCCTGGCCGGAATCGAAATCTGGACCGCCATCGCGCCCGGCGAAGATCACCCGGTCAAGGAACGCTTCCAGGTGATCCTCGAATGCGTCGGCCTCGTCACCATCGCAGTTGCCGCCCTCGAGCTGGGCCAGACCGTGCTCGAAGAAGAAGTCCAGCGCACCGTGCATACCAGCGCGCCCACCCGCGTGCGGCGTTTCCTGTCGCGCTTCCTGATCGTGGTGGTGGTGTCGCTGGCCGTCGAGTGCCTGATCGGCGTGTTCCAGTTCCTGCACACCAAGCCGGACTTGCTGCCCGAGGTCGCTTCGATCGGTGTCGCCGCCGGGGTCTTGCTGGCAAGCTGGGGCCTGTTCATCCGCCTGAACGTCGATGCCGAGAAGCTGGAACCGGAAGCCATGCACGAAGCCCAGGAAGAGGACAAGGAAGTCGAAACCTGAACAGGCGGCGGTTCCGGTGCAAAACGAGCTCGACATGGGGCGTCTATCAGGCGCCGCATCGCTGTGCTGGTCCGTGGATCTGCATGCCGCCTGCCACCAAAAACCGGACCTGGTATTGCGTTTTCGCATGATTTGCACGAAACCCTTGGCGTCTTGCCAGAGTCCGGCTATAATCTTGCCTTCTTCGGGTCGTTAGCTCAGCTGGTAGAGCAGCGGACTTTTAATCCGTTGGTCGCAGGTTCGAATCCCGCACGGCCTACCAAAGAATTTCAGTAGTAAAGCATCGTCAAAAACGCCAACCAGCACGGTTGGCGTTTTTGTTTCTGCTTTCCGTTTCGCTTCCGGCACAAGGCACCATGCCCCAGACCATCCTCGCCCCCGTCCACCATGAACTGCTCATCAAGAAGAGCCGTTTCATCGCCTGCGTGCAGCCGATGGCGGACCGGGCCGGCGCGCAGCAGGTCGTCGCCGGCCTGCGTGCCCAGCATCCGGGCGCGGCCCACGTGTGCTGGGCGCTGCTGGCCGGCGGCCAGTCGGCGGCCGTGGACGACGGCGAACCGAGCGGCACTGCGGGCCGCCCCATGCTCGACGTGCTGCGCCACCAGGACCTGGAAGGCGTACTCGCCACCGTGGTGCGCTACTTCGGCGGCGTGAAGCTGGGCGCCGGCGGCCTGGTGCGTGCCTACACCGACAGCGTGGCCCAGGCACTGCTGCAGGCCGACAAGATCGCCATCATCCGCAAGACGGTCCTGCGCTGCAGCGCGCCCTACCCTTTGGAGGGCCTGGTGCGGCGCGAAATCGATGGCGCCGGCGCGACGCTGCTGGACGTCGCGCACGGCAATGACGTCGTGTTTGCCTTCAGCCTGCCCGAGGCGGCGGCCGGCGCCTTTGCCGCGCGCCTGAACGAGGCCGGGCATGGCCGCATCGCCTGGCTGCGCGACAACGAGGAATGATGCGCCGGCACTATCAGTGCACGGAATACCAGACATCACGACACGAAAGCTGACTGCTCAGCCGCCAGCCGCTATAGTGGCCGACCACCTTCGACCGTACCTGGCGCGTCGCGGGCAACCTACAAGAAAAGATTCCGTATTTTGATAAAGAAAAGCCTGTTTCCCCTGGCCCTGGGCGGGTTCGGCATTGGCATGACCGAATTCGTGATGATGGGTATCCTTCCCGACATTGCTACCGGCCTCGACATCACCATTCCCCAAGCCGGCTATCTGATTTCCGCCTACGCACTGGGCGTGGTGGTCGGCGCGCCGACCCTCGTTGCGCTGGTGGCCGGCCGTCCGCCGCGTAGCGTGCTGATCTGGTTCATGCTGATGTTCGCGGTGTTCAATGGCCTGTCGGCGCTGGCGCCGAACTTCGGGCTGATGATGGCGTCGCGCTTCCTGGCCGGCCTGCCGCATGGCGCCTTCTTCGGCGTCGGCGCCGTGGTGGCCAGCCGCCTGGCCGATCCGGGCAAGGTGGCTGCCGCGCTGGCAACCATGTTTACCGGCCTGACCCTGGCCAACGTGCTCGGCGTGCCCTTCGGGACCTGGCTCGGGCACAACGTCAGCTGGCGCCTGGTGTTCCTGGTCGTGGCCGCCATCGGCCTGGCCACCGCCCTCAGCCTGAAGCAATGGGTGCCCTTCTTCGAGGCCACACCCGGCGCCGGCCTGAGGAAGGACCTGAAGATCTTCCGCAAGCCGGGCCTGTGGCTGGCGCTGGCGATCACCTCGATCGGCACCGGCGGCTTCTTTGCCTGGTTCAGCTACATCGCACCGCTGCTGACCGACATGGCCCGGTTTGCCCCAGGCCAGATCCCGCTGATCATGACGGTGGTCGGCGTCGGCATGACCGTGGGCGTGACCCTGGGCGGGCGCCTGGCCGACCGCTTCGCGCCCCTGCGCGCCGTGGCCCTGCTGCTCACCAGTATGACGGTTTTGCTGTTGTTGAACGGCTTGCTGGCCACCTCGCAGCCGGCGATGCTGGTGCTGGCCTTTGCCACCGGCGCGAATGCGCTGGCGCTCGGTCCGCCGATCCAGATGCTCCTGATCGGCCATTCGCGCGAAGCCGAGATGCTTGGCTCGTCGCTGGGCCAGTCGGGCTTCAATATCGGTAACGCCACCGGCGCCTTCCTCGGCGGCATTCCGCTGACGCTGGGCTATTCCTATGCGTCGCCGCAATGGGTGGCGGCCGGCATGGCCGTGGCCGGCGTGGGGCTGGCGCTGTGGATGCTTGCCATGGAGCGCAAGCCTGTTCCCCAGGCTGCCTTGCACCAGCAATAATCAAGGCCTGCCGCGCACAGGCCGACGGCGCCTTGTGCTTGCCGGCTTCGGCGGGTCGGCGGTGGCGACCGGGGTAGGGGCAGCGGCAGTGGCAGCAGCAGTGGCAGCGTCACGGACGCCGCCTGCTGCCAGACCCGGCTGGCCCCGATCAAACCAGCAGCGGCCCGCCCATGATTGCCTGGGTCGCGGCCGCCTCGGCGCGTACCTCGGCCAGCATCTCTTCGTCGAGCACGAAGTCAAGCGCGCTGTCGCCGTGGGCCGGCAGCTCGGCCGGCGCCGCGCCCAGCGGCGACGGCACCGGCGCATACTGGTTCGCCAGCAGCAGGGTGTCGAGCAGGGTCGAGGGCGGCATGTTGATCCAGCCGCGGCGCAGTTCGCCGATGGCGTCGGCCACCGGCGCCGGCACCGACAGCTTCTTCAGCACCTCGAGGCTGACCACGTCTTCGCACAGCTCGCCCCACTTCTCAACGTCGTCATCGAGCAGGCCGGGGAATTCGTCGGCGCGCGAGAGCAGGTAGAAGCCGCCGACCTCGTGGATGATGCCGGCGAACAGGGCCGTGTCGGCGTTGACGAAGGTGACGCGCCGCGCCAGCGCCTGGGCCAGCGCCGCCACGTGCACCGTGTGCTCCCACAATTGCTCGGCCTTGATGCGCAGGCCGGGGTCCTTGATGCGGCTGCCGAACTGGCGCACCACCAGGCTGGCCACCAGGGCCTGCAGGCGGCGGTAGCCGATGCGGATCACGGCCGCACGCACGTTGGTGACGGGCGGGCCGCCGCCGCCGGCAAACGCGGCCGAATTGGCCAGCGCCACGGTGCGCGCGGCCAGTTGCGGCTCGGCTAGCACGAGGCGGATGGCGTCGTCGAGCGGACAGTCGGGATCGTCGAGCGCCTGCTGCAGGCGCAGCACGGCGTTCACGCTGGTAGGAAAGGTAATGTCACCGCGGGCCGCCTGGGCCACGATGAATCCAAAGGCTTCGAGTTTATTCACCCGAAAATTATACCGCGCCATCCCGGGTGGGTAGGCGCCAGGGCTGCCGCCGCCGTCCGGTTTGCCTCGGGGCGACGGTAAAAAAACGACAGCGATGGACACGCAATTGCCTTCAAGGACAGCCGCGTCGGGAAAACCGCGCCGGGACCAAACGGCCACGCAGCGCGGCACAGCACATGGGCAAGCGCTTACTTGACCTCTTACTTGACCTTGATTGCGCTCTTCACGCTGGTCACGCCATCGACTTCCTTGGCCACCTTCACGGCCTTGTCGGCCTCGGCCTTCGATTCGACGAAGCCGCTCAGCATCACCACACCCTTCTCGGTCTCGACGTGGATCGCCATCGATTTCAGCTCGGGCTCCTTGAAGATGTTCGCCTTGACCTTGGTGGTGATCGCCGTGTCGGAAGCGGCCACGGCCGTGCCGCGGGTGGCGTCGCGGCTTGCCTCGCGGGTGTTGTCGGCCGCCTTGTCGGTGGCACGGTCGGTGCGGTCGGCTACAGCGGCGGCGGTGTCGCGCGTCTTCTCGCCGGCGGTCTGCATCGCCTCCTGCGTGTTTTCCTTGGCGCTGGCCGCGGCCTGGCGGGTCTTGTCGCCGAGGTTGTCGACCGCGCTCTCGGTCTTCTGGGCGATGGTCGAGCCGGCGGCGCGCAGGCGTTCGCCGGCGCCGTCCAGGCCGGTCTTCTCGGCAACGGTGGAAGCGGCGGCCTTGGTCTTGTCGACGGCGGTGGAGGCGACTTCCTTGGTCTTGTCGACGGCGGTCGAGGCGGCGGCGCGGGTCTTGTCGGCGGCGCGGTCGGTGGCGTTCTCGGCGCGGTTGGCCATGGTGGTCACGTTGCCCTCCCTGTCGACCAGGCAGCCGGCGCTGCTCCCGCCGGTCGCTTGTTCGCACTTGGCAACGGCTGCGGCCTTGGCCGGGTCCTTGGTGTCGGTGCTGGCGATCAGGCCGGCGCTGCCGCTGGCACCGAGCGCCGTGGAACCGTCGCGGCCGGCCTTGGCATCGGCCAGGGCGGCGGTGTGCACCGACTTGGCGTTGTCCATGCAGCTGTCCTTGTCGGCGCCGCTCCGGGCATCGCATTTTTCCTTGGCGAGGTCGTAATCGGCGTCCGCGACTTTTTCGCGGGCGTGCGAGCGGGCCGATTCGTTGTTCTCGTACTTGGCCACGGCCTGCGATTCGCCGCGTGCACGGGCCACCTTGGCTTCGGCCATGCAGACGTCCTTGTCGTTGCCCTTCATGGCATCGCACTTGGCGCTGGCCGTCTTGTAGTCGGCCGACACTTTTTGGACGGCATCGCGGTAGCCCGCCGCGTCCTGGGTCTGGGCCTGGGCAGGAGCGACGGCGAAGCTGGCGCCGGCTGCGGTGGCAAGCAGGGTTGCAAGCAAGGAGTTCATGGCAGTGTCCCTCATGTCGGTTGTTGTGATGGCGTCATTAAACGCCGCACCCCCACCAACTTCTGTGCGACAGCGTACCGTTGCCGGAAAAACCATGAACGCGCTGCGGCGGCGCATGCGGCCGCCAGCGGAAGATTTACTCGGCCTTCAGCAAGCCCTCGCGCCAGAGCGGCGCCGCATCGTCGAACGGGGCGCCGGTATCGGCCAGACGGCTGGCGTCGCGCGCCAGCTCCACCCAGAGGCGGGTATCGTGCCCGCTGCGCGCCACCGGCTGCTCCTTGCGCACGGCTTCGAACCAGGCATGCACGCGGCCGTAGGCATCGGGATTGCGCTGGCGGGTCCAGGCCAGGGCCGCCAGGTCGGCATAGGCTTCCTCGCGCCGCGCTTCGCGCATCGCCTTCGAGGCGGCCAGCAGTTCGCTGCTGGCGGCGCGCTCCTCGCCCACCTCGACGAAACCGGCCGGCAAGGCCTTCCAGGCGCCGCGCACGTGGCGCCAGCAATGCGCCACCTCGTGCGCCGTCATCGCCTCGATCAGTTCGCCGCGCTGCGCATCGGGCACGCCGTCGAGTATGGTCTCCGCCTGGGGATTGCCGCGCAGGGTCAGCACCAGCTTGCAGCGCCCCTTGTCGAAGCCCATGGCCAGCGGCACGTCATTGGCGCGCGGCTGGGGCTGCACTACGATGTCGATCGGTAGCGCCAGTTGCCGGGAATAGGACAGGACCGGCGCCGCCGCCTGCAGCCAGCGCCCTTCGAGGGCGGTCAGTTCGGCGGACCGGGCGCCGGCGCTGGCACCGGCGAACAGGGTGGCGAAGGCGGCAGCGGCAAGATACTTGGACATGGAAGACTTCCGGTTGTACTGGATGTACTGCGCTAAAACGCATTGAGCTCAAATGCTCTCAAGCAATTCTAGAACCGAGAATATCTTCCCAATCAGAAATATTTTTGTCCGTGTTCAAACCGGCAACGCCAGCGCCCTCTTCTGCGGCGCGAACGCGACAGTTTGTCTTTCCGGCTGTGCCATTTTCAACACAGTGCGGTGTGCTTACTTGCCGGCGCCGCTCAACGAGGCCGCCGTCACGAAGGCGGGGCGGATATCGTTCGGCACCGCCTTCATCTTGTCGAGCGCCTTCTGCACGTCCGGACGGATCACGACATAGCGCGCCATCATCGCCTTGGCGCGCGCATAGTCGCCGGTCGCCTCGATGGTGAGGAATTCGCGATCAAGGTCGATCACGGCCTGTTTGATCTTCTTGAAGTCGACCGAGAAGGTGCCATCGCCGTGCGAGACGAAAGCGCCCTTGTCGAGCAGGTAGTTCACCTGGATCGCCATGCCGCGCGCGTGCGAATCGGTCAGGCCGAAGTGCAGCGTGCGGAAGCAGGAGGCCAGGAAGGTGTTGTACAGCTTGCGCTCGGCTGCCTCGCCCTGCCCCAGCGTGTCCTTCAGCTGGCCCTTGCCCATCATGTAGGCCAGGGCCCAGAGGCCGGTGACGTCGGCTTTCGCTTCCTCGATGGTCGAGTAGGTCTCTTTCAGGTCCTGGCGCGGCGTCGATTCCTTGCCGCCCTGTTTCGTCACATGCGGGCCGAGGCCGTGGGTGATTTCGTGGGCCAGGATGTGGGTGAAGAAGGAGTTGAAATCCAGGTCTTTCTGGTCTTGCGGGCGCAATACCAGTTTCGTGATCGGCTTCAGGGTCGATTCAAACTTGGCTTCCTGGATGTTCTTCAGCATCACGCGCTTGGAGCCGCGCTCGCGGATGATGCGCTCGTCGTTCGGCAGATTGTAGGCGGCGGTCTGCACACCCATGTTACCGTCGCCGGCGCCGTAGACCTGGTTCACGACCACCATCGGCGCCATGGCGCCGACCTTCGGGTTGCGGTACTGCTTGTCGATCGGCAGGTTGTCTTCCAGCTCCTGCATGTGCTTGCCGAAGAAGTCCAGCTTCCGGGTTTCCTCGGGATCGCGCACGCTGACGTAGGCCTCAAAGGCGGCCTTGTAGCCGAACAGTTCGTCGTTATAGGTCTCGTAGGGTCCGATCGTGATGTCGACCGGGCTGTCGAGGTCCATCCAGGCGAAGTCCGAGGCCAGGTAGTCGTTCGACAGGAAGGCATCGGCGCGCAGGGTGAGGAATTTCTTCAGCGAGGCGTTGTCGGTGTGGGCGGCGGCTTCGCGCAGCAGCTTGGCCAGCTTTTCCAGTTCCGGCTTGTATTCCTCGGAATACTTCACGGTGCGGAACTTGCCGGCCTTGTCGCTGCGGATGACGGTGAAGTACCACTGGGCGGCTTCCTTGTCCTTCGCCGGCAGCGCGTTCATCCAGGCTTCCAGGGCTTCCTTGGTGGCGCCCGCCGGGTAGAAGTTGGCGGCGTCGGGCTTGCGTGCGGGGATGGCGATGCCGGCGTACTCGGCGGGCATGAAGGAACGGTTGCCATCGATGATGGACCAGGGGCCCTTGTTCAGCCAGAAGTAATCCTGGCGCGCCTTGCCGAGCGGGGAGTTGTCTTTTTGCAGGGCGGCCCACAAGGCTTCGTTGTTGGCCCAGCGCTGGCGCAGTTGCAGGGTGTCGACGATCTTTGCGGCTTCGACTAGCTTGGCGATGGCGGCGCGGTCGCCTTTCGAGAGTTTGGAAGTGTCGGCGCGCAGTTCGACGGGGGCGAAACGCTTGGCCATGGTGGTCAGTTCGGAAACGCTGGCGGGGCCGGGTTTGGTGGCGGGTGCTTCGGCGGCGGTGACGGTGCCGGCGGCGGCCAAGGCCAGCACGAGTGGAGCGAGAAGGTATTTCATGTGTCCCCTGTTGGTGTGGATGCAGCGGGGGATTGTAATCCTGTTAGGTGTGAATGCGACGATCTCGCCGCGAACGTCACCCGTACGGTGGGCACGCTGTGCCCACGCGGTTACGTGCGTCTCCTTGCACCGCTAACGGTGATGATTCGCTCGCGAAAATGGAACACGGCCAAAACGCTTGCATATCGTTTTGGCCGTTGATGATGTTGCGAGCGACGATTCACGGCTACCGGTGCAATCGAACGCATGTAGCCGCGTGGGCACGGGGTGCCCACCGTACGGGAAACGATGCGGGCCGATGATACGACCCGGAGAAAAAAGCGTGCGCGGACTTAGCGCACCGTCGCCAGCGCCGGCGCCTGTTCCCAGCCGCCACCCAGCGCACGGGCCACGGCCACCGAGGCCAGCAAGCGCTGGGTCCGGATCTGCGCCGCCGCGCGGTCCGCCGCCAGCGTGCTGCGCTGGGCGTCGATCACATCCAGGTAGGTCGACACGCCGCGCTCGTAGCGCGCCTGCGCCACCAGCAGCGCACGCGCCGCGGCTTCCTGGGCCTGGGCCTGCACGTCGCCCTGCTTCTGGCGCTGCTGTACATCCGACAGCGCGTCTTCCACTTCGCGCAGCGCCGTCAGCAAACGGTTTTCGTGGTTCGCCACCGCTTCTTCATAGCGCGCCTGGTACAGCGCCAGGTTGGCGCGGTTGCGGCCGCCGTCGAAGACCGGCAGCGACAAGGCCAATGGCCCCACCGAGAACTGGCGCGCGCTGCCGCCCGCCAGGTCACGCAGCGACTCCGACGCGTAGCCGAAGTTGCCGGTCAAGGTCAGCGAAGGATAGAACATGCCCTCGGCCACGCCGACCTGCGCATTCGCCGCTTTCAGATTCGCCACGCTCGCGGCCAGGTCCGGACGCTGGCTCAGCAGGCTGGCCGGCAAGCCGACCGGGATGGACGGCGGCAGCGGCAGCGCCGTCTTCGCGGCGCTAGGCACCAGCGGCGTGCTCGGCGAGACGCCAACCAGCGCCGCCAGCGCATGCTCGACCGCATTGCGCTGGCGCTGCACTTCGTGCAGATCGGCTTCGGCATTCGCACGCTCGATGCGGGCACGCGACACGTCCAGCTCGTTCGACAGGCCGGCATTGAAGCGCGCTTCGATCAGCTCCTGCGCTTCGCGGCGTGCGGACAAGGCATCCGCCAGGATCGCCTGTTCCGCATCCAGCCCGCGCAGCTGCCAGTAGCTCTGCGCCACCTGGCCGGTCAGCATCAGCAGCACGGCGTCGCGGTCGTCCTGGGCCGCCAGTGCCTGCGCATCAGCCGCTTCCACGATACGGCGCACGCGGCCCCAGATATCGAGCTCGTACGACAGCGAAGCGCCGACCGAATAATTGTTACCTTCGATCGAGCGCCCGCCCAGGGCCAGGCCCTGCGCCGTTTCGGCCGAGGTGCGCGCGTTCGAGACGCCGGCATTCACCGACACGTTCGGCGCCTGGCCGGCGCGCACCACGCCCAGCTGGGCTTGCGCCTGCAGCAGGCGCTGGGCCGCGGCCTTCGCGCCCGGGCTGTCGCGCAGGGCGCGCGCTTCCAGCTCGCTCAGGGTGGCGTCGTTGAAGACGGTCCACCAGTTGGCGGGCAGGCGGGCAGCATCGCTGACCGGGGCCGCCTCGGCATGACGGAAGGCCGCGCCTTCGGCAGGCTTCGGGGCCACGAAGTCGGGACCGATCGTCGAGCAGCCGGACACCAGCACGGCAACTGCTAAGGCAAGCGCCGCGCGGCGCGGGAGGTTCTTGGCAAGGGAATCGAACATCGTTTTTCTCTTCAATCGAATGGGGTTCAATGGCCGCCGCCGCCGGCGCCGCCGGGGGACTTGACCTTGTCGGCGAGCCAGACCACGGCGATGCACGAGATCAGGATCAGGCCGACGATCCAGAAGCCGTCGTTGTAGGCCATCACATACGATTCGCGCCGCACGATGCGGTCGAGCGCGGCCAGCGCCTGGTTGGCCGCCGTGGCTGGGTCGATGCCGCCCGCCATGAAGGCCTGCGTCATCTGGTCCAGGCGTTCCTGGGTCGCCGGTGCATAGCTCGACACCGATTCGCCGATGCGCGCCGAGTGGAAGTGCTCGCGGTTGGTCAGCGAAGTCGCCAGCAGTGCGATACCGACCGAGCCGCCGAGGTTACGCGTCATGTTGAACAGGCTCGAGGCCGACGGCATGTCTTTCGGGGCGATGCCCTGCATGGCGAAGTTCGACAGCGTCAGCATCACGAAGGGCTGGCCGATGGCGCGGATGATCTGGGTGATCATCAGCTGGTCGTAGCCGGTGGTGGCGTCCATGAAGGCGTTCATCAGGCAGGAGCCGCCGAACAGCAGCAGGCCGAAGCTGCACATGATGCGGTTATCGACTTTCGACGACAGGGCGGCCGCGAACGGCATCACGATTAACTGCGGCAGCCCGACCCAGGCGATGACTTCGCCGATCTGCATCGGCGTGTAGCCGGCGATCTGGCCCAGGTACAGTGGCAGCAGGTACGAGGAACCGTACAGGCCCATGCCAGTGACGGCCGACAGCACGGTCGCCACCAGGAAGTTACGCTGGCCGTAGAGGCGCAAATTCACGAACGACTGCTGGCGGATGAAACTGTTCGCCACCCAGCCGAGGATGCCGATCAGCGCCAGCGCGGCGAAGCTGATGATGAAGCTCGAATCGAACCAGTCCTTCGAGTTGCCTTCTTCCAGGAAGATGGTGAGGCAACCGAGGCCCATCGCCATCAGGAAGATGCCGAGCCAGTCGGCGTGCACCAGCTGGCCGATCTGCGCCTTCTCTTTGTCCAGGCCCCACATGATGCCCGCGATCAGCAGCACGCCCGGCACCCAGTTGATGTAGAAGATCGAGGGCCAGCTGTACAGTTCGGACAGATAGCCGCCCAGGGTTGGGCCCATGGCCGGCGCCAGCGTGGCGGTGAGGCCGAAGATGGCCATGCCGACCGCGCGCTTCGACGACGGCAAGCGCGTCATCACGAGGGTCATCGCCATCGGGATCAGGGCGCCGCCGGTGAAGCCTTGCATCATGCGGAAAGCGATCATGCTTTCCAGGTTCCAGGCCGCGCCGCACAGGGTCGAGAAGACCAGGAACAGCGCGGTGGTGCCGATCATGTAGTTGCGCACCCCGAAGGCGCGCGCGAACAGCGCCGTCATCGGGATCACGACGATCTCGGCGCACAGGTAGGCGGTGGAAATCCAGGACCCCTCTTCCTGGGTCGCCGACAGCGTGCCCAGGATGTCGCGCAGCGACGAGTTGGTGATCTGGATGTCGAGCACCGCCATGAAGGCGCCGAGCATGCCGGCGGCGACCGCGATCCAGGTGCGCAGCCCGATGGCGGCGCCGGCAGCCGGCGCGCCCGGGAAGGCTGCCGGGGCGGCCTTGGTCATACTACTCATGGGTGGTCCTTGGCGTGTTGGCTCGGGCGATTACCTGGCGGCGGTATGGGTGGCTTCGGCCTTCTGGCGCAAATCGATCTCGGCGAC
>Ga0308158_10004189_pt1 | contig 12282 bp, 7 predicted proteins | sample PhyBR2_FD_201038 | JGI IMG/M metagenome (GOLD analysis project Ga0308158, IMG submission 201038) | Phyllosphere microbial communities from UC Gill Tract Community Farm, Albany, California, United States - DLSLB.R2 | ecosystem: Host-associated > Plants > Phyllosphere > Unclassified | place: USA...
GTGGCGTGCACGGCGATCCTCGCCGATCAGTACGCTCCGGATCGGCGAGGCGCGGCATCCGCCCTCGTGGGGCTCAGCCTGCCGCTCGGCGCGCTCGTCGGTCTCTTCCTCGCGAATCTCGTCTCCGGCTCGCTGCTCGCGCAGTTCCTTCTGCCGGCGGCAGTGGCCGTGGTGGGCGCTCTCCTGCTGGCCTGGCGTCTCGACGACCGCGTGATCACGCGCGATGAGGTACCCGTCCTGGCCGCGCGGGACTTCTTCGGCACGTTCTGGGTGAACCCCGTGAGGCACCCGTCGTTCGGCTGGGCGTGGTGGAGCCGTCTGCTGATCTTCTTCGGGATCGCCGCCGTGCAGGCGTATCAGGCGTTCTATCTGATCATCGCCCTCGGCTTCAGCCCGCAGTCCGTCTCCGGAGCCGTGTTCCTGTCCACGCTCGTGCTCACCGCGCTCGCCCTCGTGTTCGCTCCGATCGCCGCCAAGCTCTCCGATCGGTTCGGCCGGCGCAAGCCCTTCGTGATGGTCGCCGCGGTGGTCTTCGCCGTCGGGCTCGTGGTCGTCACGTTCGCGCGCGACTATCCGACCTTCCTCGTCGCGATGGGCATCATCGGACTCGGTCAGGGCGTGTACATGGCGGTCGACCTCGCGCTCGTGAGCCAGATCCTGCCCGATCGCCACAACATCGCGAAGGACATGGGCATCATGGGCCTGGCGAGCTCGCTGCCGTCATCCATCGTCCCCGCGGTGGCACCCGCACTGCTGGCGATCGGCGCCACGGCTGCGGCTCCGCAGAACTTTCCTGCGCTGTTCCTCACGGGTGCCGTCGCCGGCCTGATCGGGGCCGTGCTTATCCTGCCGATCAAGGGGACGAAGTAATAGTCCAGCTGCGGGCGTGTGGGAGGCGCTGAGCCGCAGCCGCGATCGCGATTTCCCAGTCCAGTAGACTTTCCTCGATGCAAGCGGTGCGGTTGGTGGCCGCAAAGGGAGGAACGATGGTGTCAGCGTCTCGAGAGGAAGTCGCTCGGGCGGCCCAGGTATCGGTTCGCACCGTTTCGAATGTGCTGAGCGGCACCGTGCGCGTCGCCCCATCGACTCGGGATCGCGTGCTTCGCGCGATCGATGAGCTCGACTATCAGCCCAGCGAGATCGGGCGGATGCTGAAGACCGGCCGCACGGGCATGATCGGGCTGGTGCTTCCCGGTGTCGACGCTCCCTACTTCGCTGAGTTGAGTCGCGAGATCATCGCCGCCGCGGCAGCGCGCGGCTACACCGTCTTCCTCGATCAGACCGACGGCGAGGCGGCGCGCGAGCGCGAAGTGCTCGCTCGTGCCGACGCGCGCGCTCTTTTCGAGGGACTTATCATCAACCCGCTCGCTCTGACGAAAGAAGACCTTCAGCATGCGCCGGCGGGCCGACCGGTCGTGCTTCTGGGTGAAGAGGAGCATGCGGGCTTCGATCGGGTCTGCATCGACAACTTCGGCGCCGCGGTGGTCGCAGTTGACCACCTGTTCGAATCGGGGCGACGAAATATCGTCGCCATTGGTGCGGAACGCGAACATCGCTCTTCGAGCGCGATCCGGCTCGCGGGCTATGAGCACGCCATGGCGAACAGAGGGCTCACGCCGAAGGCGGAGTACGTCCCCGACTTCCACCGATCCTCCGGCGCCGACGCGATGACGCGGATCCTCGATCGGGGTGAACTCCCGGACGCCATCTTCTGCTTCTCCGATCTCCTCGCGCTGGGTGCTCTGCGGATTCTCCGGGAGCGCTCCATATCCGTGCCGGACCAGGTGGCCATAGTCGGCTTCGACGACATCGAGGAAGGCGCGTTCAGCTGGCCGAACCTCACGACGATCGCGCCCGATAAGGGTGCGATCGCCGCTGAGGCGGTCCGACTTCTGGTGGAGCGGATCGAGGGGGTGCAGCGCGGCACCCAGCTGGTCACCCCTCCCTATCGGCTGATCGTGCGAGAGAGCTCCGCCGGCGCAGGAGTGTCCGTCGTGAACTGACCCCGACTCGGTCGCCTCGGAGCTCACTCTGAGGCGACCGAGTCGAGCTCTCCGGTCACTTGCCGGCGCCCGCGGCGATGCCGGCGACGATGTACCGCTGCAGGCACAGGAAGACGATGAACAGCGGAATCACACTCAGCAGCAGCGTCGGAAACAGCTGCGAGACGCTGAGCGAGTTCACCCCGATCGTGGAATAGACCGACAGCGTCAAGGGCTGCATCTGCTCCGATGACAGGAGGATCAGCGGAAGCACGAAGTCGTTCCACACGTTGAGAGTCACCAGGATGACGAGGGTCAGGGTGGCGGGACGCAGCAGTGGAAGCACGACGCTCCAATAGGTGCGCAGCGTGCCCGCGCCGTCGAGCACTGCAGCCTCCTCGAGTTCGACCGGCACGGTTCGCAGGAAGCCGGCGAAGAAGAAGACGGCCAGTGGCAGGTTGAGTGCCGTGTACGCGAGAACGAGACCGACGTAGGTGTCGAGGAGATGCAGCTGCTGCAGCGTCTGATAGAGCGGTGTGAGGACGACGAAGACCGGGACGGTGAGACCGGAGACGAACATCTGGTAAGCCAGTCGTGTCCATCGACGGGAGAGTCGGACGATCGCCCAGGCAGCCAGAGACGCCGTGATGATGGTGAGTACGCCCGTGGGAACGGTCAGGATGAGGGTGTTCCCGAGGCTGCGCAGGTAATTCATGTTGTTGAACGCATCGACGAAGTTCGACCATTGCGGGTCCAACGGGAGCGCGAAGGGGTTGGAGTCATCCCCCGTCCGCCTCAGGGACAGCGTCACCATCAGGTACACAGGGGTGAGCACGAGCGCGGCCAGTAGCACGAGGAGCGTGCCGCCCAGCACTTCACGTGCTCGGCGAGCGCCGCGCCTGCGTGAACTGTCACCCGAGCGGGCGGAGCGGGATGCCGATCCCGACGGGGAAGGCGAAGGCGAAGGCGCGGACGAAAGCGGGGGCGCGAGCGAAGGCGAAGGCATCAGAGGTCTACCTCTCGGCGGCGGAGCAGGGTGGCCTGGGTCACTCCCGCGATGACGGTCAGAATCAAGAGCACCACCGCGATGGCGGTGCCGTAGGAGAAGTCGAAGTTCGAGAAGCTGTAGGTGTTGATGACGGTGCTGAGAGTCTGCGTGGAGTTGGCAGGTCCGCCCTCGGTCATGATGAACGGAAGATCGAACACCCTGAGCGAACCGATCACTGTAAGCGTCAGGTTGATCGTGAAGGACGGCGCGAGCAGTCGCCAGTCGATGGTCAGGAATCTCTTCAGCCCGGAGGCGCCGTCGAGCTGAGCGGCCTCCATGAGGCTGGGGGAGATCGCGAGATAGTTCGCGAGGTAGATCGTGGTGCTGTAGCCGGTGAACTGCCAGATGTACACGGCCGCGATGGACCACATCGCCAGCGCAGGGTCCCCGAGCCAGGACTGGGCCAGGCCGCCGAGCCCCAGCGACGTGAGAACGCTGTTCAGAGGGCCGTTGAGCGGGTTGTAGATGTAGCTCCACAGATAGGCGACGGCGACGAAAGCCATCATCGCGGGCAACAGGATGCTGCCCCGCACGAGGTTGCGGACCCGGGGATTCTGATAGAGCCCGTATGCGATGAGAAGGGCGAGTGCGTTCTGCACTACGACGACGACCACGGTGTACGCGATCGTATTGCCCAATGCGCGAAGAGCGAGCGGATCACTGAGCATGCGCTCGTAATTGTCGAACCCCACGAACTCGCCCCACTGCGGGCCGCTGGAATCCATGAAGCTCAGCAGGACTCCGTTGATGAGGGGGTAGATGACGAACACGCCGAATATCGCGGTGGCGGGGAGGAGGAGGAGCGCCGCTCGGCGGGAGCTGATCAGCATGGCTGAAACCTTCGGGTCGGAGGGAGGGGCGCGTCGGCGCGCCCCTCCCTGGTGTGGGCTTTGCAGGACTACGGAGTCTTGGCGATCCCGGCGTCCATCTGATCCAGAAGCGAGGTCAGCGACTGCGTGGGATCGTCGAAGAGCTGCGAGCCGACGTTCTTCGTGGTCGTCTCAGGGTCGGGGGCCTTCATGTACTCGACAGGCGACGGGACTGTGCGTCCGTCGTTGAACGCCTCGACGAAGGAATCGGCGTGCTCGAGCGGAAGACTGTCCACTCCCTTGAGCGTGGTGAACGAGGTCTCCGCCTTCATGAAGCCGGTGTACTGCTCGGCTTCGGTGAAGAACTCGACATACTTCTGCGCCGCCTCCTGCTGCTTCGATGCCGAGCTGACGCTGAGGCCCAGGCCCACGAACGTGAAGCTCGCCGGCTCGGTGCCTGCGTCACCGCCAGGAACGGGATTGAGGGTGAAGTCGAAGTCGGCATCCTTGGCAAAGCTCTGCAGCTGCCAGGCGCCCATGATGGTGTACGCGTACTTCCCCTGCGCGAACAGTGAGTTGCCGTCGCTGAACGGCTCCACTCCGTTCATGGTCTTGCCGTCGACGTAGCCGTCGGTGAGAAGCTCCTGGATGCGTTCGAGGATCGGCTTCCACGTGGGGTTGAACTTCGAGTCGCCGTCGTCGTAGTTCGGAGCCCAATCAGCAGGGATCAGGCTGGCGGACAGCGCGAACATCAGCTGCTCCGACGTCCATCCGGTCTGGTTGGCGAGCAGCAGACCCGGTTGCCCTGCCGCCTTCAGCTTGTCGAGCGACTCGAGGAACGACGGCCAGTCCTGAGGGACCTCATCGATCCCCGCCTTGGAGAGGATGTCCATGTTCGCGTAGAGCCCGATCGGCACGTTCTGCAGGATGACGCCGAGGGTCTTGCCCTCCACCTGCGCGAACGGGGTGACGCTGTCGAGCATGGTGGAGGCGAGCGGCGTGTCGCTGAGATCCGCCAGATAGCCCTCCTTGCCCCACTGTCGGATGCGGTTGGGGTCTGTCATCACGACGTCCGGTGCCGACCCCGACGCGAGGCGCGTGTTCATGTACTGGTCGTACGCGGTGTTCTGGACGTACTTGTACTTGACCTTGATGTCGGGGTTCGCCGCCTCGAAGGCCGCGTTGATCTCCGGGATGTTCGCCGGTTCGGCGGATCCGCCGACGTATCCGACGACGTTCAGGGTCGTGGTGCCGTCGTTGTTCTCGCCGCTTGCGGCAGAGCAGCCGGACAGCGCCAGCGCGAGGGTCGCGGACACGGCAAGTGTCGCGATGAGCTTCTTTGCTATCACTGGTTCATTCCTTGCTAGATGATGTTGCTGATGGTCAGGACTGGTGCTTCGATCGCCGCAGGCCGTTGCTGCACAGCGCGCAGGCGATCAGGGTCGAGCTTCGGTCTTCTGTCGAATGTGTACACTCCGTTCCTCTCTTGGAAGACGTCGGTCAGCTGCGTGAAGCAGTAGCCGAACATGTTCGGATCGTCGAGGAGCACGCCCATCAGGCCGCTCACCCTGTCGAACCATTCCTCAACGCTCCGAGGGCGCGCACCGTACCCCCAGGAGCCATGCAGATCGCGCTCGCCCTCGTCCCACCAGACTCCGCCGAACTCGCTGCAGAAGTAGGGCTGGCCGGCATACGGGACGGACCACACGACGCCGCCCGGGCCGACGTTGACGAACGGCTCGCCTCGGCCCAGGCCGCTCATCTGCTGGGCGAACGTCTCGGGGTCCTGCTCGTAGTTGTGGGAGTCGTAGATGTCCGCCCCGTATACCCGGTGGGAGTAGCCGGAGGCGTCGATCACCGGTCGAGTGCCGTCCAGCGCCTTCGTCAGACGGTAGAGACCCACCGTCACGTCGTCCAGGACATTCGGTGCGTCGTCGAGCCGCTCGAAGGTCTCGTTCAGCGGGCACCATCCGACGATGGAGGGGTGCGAGTAGTCCCGCTCGATGGCCTCGCTCCACTGGGTGAAGATGGTGGCCGGCGGCAGCTGCCGGTTCCGGACCCGCACGCCCCAGTCGGGGAACTCGCCCCAGACGAGGAACCCGAGCCGGTCGGCGTGATAGAGGTACCGCTCCTCGAAGACCTTCTCGTGCAGCCGCGCGCCGTTGAAGCCGGCGCTCTTGGCGAGTTCGATGTCTCGGACCAGTGCATCATCGGACGGTGCGGTCAGGAGGCCTTCCGGGTACCAGCCCTGATCCAGCACGAGCCGCTGGAAGACCGGCTCGCCGTTGAGGAGCACCCGCACGCCGTCGATCTGGATGCTGCGCAACCCGGCATAGCTGTCGACAGTGTCCCGCGTGCCGTCCTCGAGTTCGAGCGTGAACCGAAGATCGTAGAGATGAGGAGCGTCGGGCGACCAGTGACGGACCTCGTCGGCGGGCACCTGAATGTGGATCTCGGCGCGGTCCTGATGTCGAACCTCCACAGTCGACGTCGCGATCACACGGTTCTCACTTCTCAGCTCGACGGAGACCTGTGCATGCCGTACGTGCGAGGAGAGCGGGAGGTCGATCTGGAAGGAGCTCTGGGGGACGTCGGGAGTGATGCGTGGCCGGCCGAGATGCGTGGCGGTCACCGGCTCGATCCAGACGGTCTGCCAGATGCCGGTGATCCTCGAGTAGTAGGCCTCGTAGCCATCGAGCTTGTGCGTCTGCTTTCCGCTCGGCTTGGGCGCGCCCATGGCATCGCGTGCCCGTACCAGAAGAGTGAAGGTCGTGCGATCTCCGACGGTCTCCGAGATGTCGATGTCGATCGGCGTGAAGCCTCCGCGATGCATTCCGACGAACTCGCCGTCGATCCACACCGTCGTGTCGTAGTCGCTCGCCTGCAGGTGCAGCAGGAGATGCCGGCCGATCCACGACGCGGGCACGGTGACCTCCCGCCGATACCAGACCGCGCGGATGTCCCGCTTCGCCAAGGCGGGATCCACGCCGGACAGCGGCGCTTCGGGGGGAAACGGCACCAGGATCGAACTCGACAGCGGTCGACGCTGAAAATCGTCCGGGCGCAAGCGGTCGAGGTGGTCGATCTCGAAGTCCCACACCCCGTTGAGGTTGAGCCACTCGCCGCGCCGCATCTGAGGACGGGGATATTCATCACGAGGAATTCCCGTGGTCGAGTTCGGCAAAGCGTGTCTCCTTCAATGTTCGGATGGGTGAGGCTATTTCCTCGATGCAAATCGGCTGCATCATCGTAATCACACCGTTTGCCTCGATGCAAGGGTGAATTGCGAACGTTTGTCTACGATTCGTCGAGAGTATTGCATCGATGCATGCATCGATGCAATACTCTCCCGAAGACAGCGGAGCTCACCTCCGCACCAGCGCTCAAAGGAGAAGCAATGTTCGACCTCGAACGCCATTTCGAGACCAACGGATCACAACTCGTCTGGCGCGGCAACGGCGAGACGATCGCGCTCGACCCGTGGGGGCCGAACAGTGTCAGAGTGCGGGCGCGCAAGTCGGGGGAGGTGCTGGACTCGGACTGGGCCTTGCTCGCACCTGCTCCTGCGGAGGCGCTCATCGAGATCGAAGGCGAGAGGGCATCGATGAGCGTCGGGAACATCGTCGTGGTGCTCACCTCGCGGGCCTACTGGGGGTACCCGACCGGATACCGCGAAGTCGGCTGCACGCTCGAGTTCTACAACCAGCGCGGTGAACTTCTGTTCAAGGAGCTCTCGGCCAACGAGGCACTCAGGCTCAAGGCGCGTGAGCACAAGCCCCATCTGGCCGGAGACTTCCGGCTCACGGCGTCCTTCATGGCGGACCCCGCCGAGAAGCTGTTCGGCATGGGCCAGTACCAGCAGGACATCTTCGATCTGAAGGGATGCACGCTGGAACTCGCTCATCGGAATTCCCAGACAACAGTGCCGTTCGTGCTCTCGGACAGGGGCTACGGGTTCCTCTGGCACAACCCCGCGATCGGAAAAGTGATCTTCGCGGAGAATCGGACGGAGTGGATCGCGGAATCCACCAAGCAGCTCGACTACTGGGTGACGGTCGCCGATACGCCGGCGGAGGTTCTCGCCGCTTATGCGGATGCCACGGGGCACGCCCCGATGATGCCCGACTACGGCCTCGGCTATTGGCAATGCAAGCTGCGCTATTGGAACCAGGAGCAGCTCCTCGAAGTCGCACGCGAGCACAAGCGGCGCGGTCTTCCGATCGATCTGATCGTGGCGGACTTCTTCCACTGGCCGCATATGGGCGACATGCGCTTCGACGAGGAGTTCTGGCCCGATCCGTCAGCCATGGTGGCGGAGCTGACGGAACTGGGGATCGAGCTGATGGTCTCGTTCTGGCCGCAGGTCGAGCTCGCGTCCGAGAACTACCTGACGATGAAGAAGGAGAACCTCCTCGTCACGTCCGACCGCGGCCTCGATATCCAGATGGGCTTCCAAGGCCCCAGCGTGTTCTTCGACCCGACCAATCCAGCGGCGCGACGGTTCGTCTGGGAGACCTGCAAGCGGAACTACGGATCGCACGGCATCCGGACATTCTGGCTGGATGAGTCGGACCCCGACTTCGGCGTCTACGACTGGGACAACTATCGACTGCACGCCGGACCGGCACTGCAGGTGGGAAACCTCTACCCCCAGGCGCTATCGCGGACGTTCTACGACGGCCGACGCGACGGCGGCGAAACCGAGATCGTCAATCTCGTGAGGGCGGCGTGGGCCGGGAGTCAGCGCTACGGTGCGCTGGTCTGGTCCGGCGACATCCATTCCACCTGGGACGACTTCCGGCGCCAACTGACAGCAGGCCTCCATATGGGCATCGCCGGGATCCCGTGGTTCACAACGGACATCGGCGGCTTCAGCGGCGGCGACATCAGTGACCCTGCCTTCATCGAGCTGCTCATCCGCTGGTTCCAGTTCGGGGCTTTCTGCCCGGTGATGCGGATGCATGGAGATCGTATCCCTGGCGAAGCAGTGACGGCGGGCGACGGGAGCACACGACAGCCCACCGGCGCAGCCAGCGAGCTGTGGAGCTTCGGCGACGACGCCTACCCGATCCTCACGAAGTATGTCCGTCTCCGCGAAGCGCTGAAGCCGTACACCCGGGACCTGATGCTCGACGCCCATCGGAACGGCCAGCCGGTGATGAGGACGCTCTTCCTCGAGTTCCCGGACGACCCTCAGGCATGGTCCGTCTCGGATCAGTACATGTTCGGTTCGGAGCTGCTGGTGGCTCCGATTCTCCAGCCGGCCGCGACGAGCCGGAGCGTCTATCTTCCGGCGGGAGCCAGGTGGACGAGCCTGATCGATGGGACCGTGCACGACGGAGGCCGGCTGATCGAGGTCTCGGCACCGCTCGATGTGATGCCTGTCTTCGCTCGTGACGGTTCGCACGCCGAGCTCGTCGCGTTCGGCTGAGCCGTCGGCAGGCCCCGCAGCGTTCGGGTGCCCTCCGCCGACCAGCGGTGGGAGGGCCCCGACCGGCATGTGCCGCATCGCGCACATGCTCCACTTCAATGATGAAAAGGGAATGCATATGCGATTGAACACAACGCGCGCTTCCAGGCCCGCCAGGATTCTGGCAGCGTTGGCGGCGGTCATCGTGACCGTCGCCGGGCTCTCGCTGGCGACGGCTCCGGCTCAGGCCGCCATCCAGGGAGATGCTCTCTACTCGCCCTCGGCGAGCAACGAGGGCATGGCGTACGCGCGGATGATCCGTCTCGCGCACAGCGGCTCGGCGAACGGCCAGCTCATCTCGACGTTCGAGCACTGGACGACCGACAGCACTTCCACCTCGTACGTGATCCGGCGCAGCTCGGACGACGGAGCCACATGGTCGACGATCTCGAACGTGGGCAGCGACGTGTACATGTATCAGCCGTTCCTATACGAGTTCCCGACGCAGCTCGGTGACTATCCGGCGGGGACACTGCTGCTGTTCGGCGTCACCCTCCCGGGCGACAGATCGACGACGACGCTGCGGGAGTGGCGCAGCACGGACCACGGCGCAACCTGGACCTCGGTCGGTGTCGTACAGAGCGCGACCGGCGACGATGGGAGCGGGATCTGGGAGCCCGCGGCAGGCCTCGACAACAACGGCAACCTCGTGCTGTACTTCTCCGACGAACGGCAAAGCGCGACGTGGAGCCAGTTCCTCGGGCACATCGTGTCCACGGATGGTGGAGTCACCTGGAGCGCCAACGCCGACGGCAGCACTCGGGTCTCCCCAGGCGAGGTTAAGGACGTCGCCAGCTCGGACCAGAGAGATCGGCCCGGAATGATCACGGTCGCCCGCAACGCGGTCTCAGGCACGTACGCCGCGACATACGAGATCTGCGGGCCTAAGGGATGCCAGGTCTACTACAAGACCTCGACAGATGGTGTCACCTGGGGGACCGGGGCTACTGACCTCGGCACGGCGATCGCCACCGACGACGGTCGCGTTCTGTACAGCACGCCGACGATCGCCTGGACCCCCGCAGGCGGCACGCAAGGTCAGTTTCTCGTGACCGCGCAGCGAGAGGTCAGAACGGCCGGCGGAGCGCCTGAGAGCGGTCAGGTGATCTTCTCCAACGCCGCGGACGCCACCGGAAGCTGGCGCTGGCAGCCCGCGCCCATTCGGCCGACCTCTGGTTCGGGGACGTCAACGTGCAACCCGAACTACAGCCCCTTCCTGCTGGTCTCGGCCGATGGCAAGAGCATCCGCTACAGCGCTCCGGGCAAGACGGGAACGTACGGCTGTACCGAGCTAACGGGATCGTTCAACACCGGCGTGCTGCCCTACACCGCCGACTTCAGCACCGGTTCTCCGGGCTGGGTGGAGTACAACGGAACGTGGGGCGTGTCCAGCGGAGTCCTGAGTGAGACAGCGGGCGGAACCAACGGAAACAAGGCTGTCACCGGCAACACGGGCTGGACGGACTACACCCTCACCGGTGACGTCAAGATCAGCAGCACCTCGGGCAACGCCGGCTTCCTCACTCGAGTCACCGACCCGAGCGCGGGAACGGACAGCCTCAAGGGCTACTACATCGGTGTCGATGGCACGAACATGGTCATCGGCAAGCAGAATTACAACTGGACCGCGCTCGCCACCAAGGCGATTCCCGGGGGCCTGACCGCCGGCTCCTGGTACAACCTCACTGTGAAGGTGAGCGGCTGCTCGATCACGGTCGAGGGGAAGCCTGCAGGATCCAGTACGGTGACCAGCTTCTCCACGTCGGATTGCTCGTTCAGCCATGGCTCAATCGGAGTACGTGACTTTGCGACAGGTGCGTCCTGGCGCAACATCTCCGTCTCCTAGCGTCCTGCTTCTGTGGGGTCGGCATGCACGAGTGCCGGCCCCACAGAAATGAAAGCATCGGATCCATGGTGCGCCGCGCAGGTGCCGGGAACGGGCAACGGCCGGCGACATGACCTCGATGGGGCGTCGTGAGCTCGCCGGTGGGGGCGATGTGTAAAGCGGATGCCGGTCTCAGCAGCCGCAAGAGCGGCCGACGACGAGGTGTGCCTCGACGACTCTGTGCACTGGATCATGTGGTGGACTGAGGAGCGCGTCGACGGCGGCCTCAGCCATCTCGGCCAATGGCTGGGCGACGGTTGTCAGCGTCGGCCAGCTGTAGGCGGCATCGATCGACCCATCGAACGAGACGATGGCGACATCCTCGGGCACCTGCAGGCCGGCCTCAAGGGTTGCTTTCAGAACGCCTCGACTCATCTGGTCGGAGCTGACGAACAGCGACCGTGGAACGGCACCCGATCGGATAAGGCGCTGCATCGCCTGGTATCCGCCGCCGGGGGTGAACAAGCCTCTCGCGATCGGACCTGGTGCCAGACTGAGGCGCTCCAGGCTTTCGCGCCACCCGGCCTCACGGCCATCTTCCGCGTCACCGGCCGTGCCGCCCATGACGATGCCGATCTCGTCATAGCCGTGCTCGGCTAGGTGTTCGACCGCGAGATGGGCGCCGTGAAGCAGATCGACCCCCACGGAGTCGCGAGACGGGATACCGGCCCTGTTGTTCAGCATGACGATCGGGATGCCAGCGATGTCCAGATTGCGCAGATCGGGCTCGAACACAGTGCTGCACAGAAAGATGCCGTCTACAAGCCGGCCGGCAAGCTGCTCCAGTTGGTTGTAGTAGCTGGTCTCGCCCATCATGTACGTGAGCCCGGTCTCGCGGACCGCCTCGATGATCGCCGCGATCTCGTCTTCGGTCATTGCCATGGGGACGGCGGAGTAGACGTGCTTGCCCGCGCGCAACGCACGGACCACGAGCGGTCCGTGCGTCCAGCGCTGCGTGAAGATTGCGACGGCGTCGACGTCGGAGGCGATCAGATCATCGAAGCTCGGAACGGTGCCGGCGAGGTTCTCTCGTTCGACGAGCTCCAGGCCGCGCTCGTGAAGAACGTCGGTCACGACGACTGAAGAAA
>Ga0308158_10004190_pt1 | contig 12281 bp, 6 predicted proteins | sample PhyBR2_FD_201038 | JGI IMG/M metagenome (GOLD analysis project Ga0308158, IMG submission 201038) | Phyllosphere microbial communities from UC Gill Tract Community Farm, Albany, California, United States - DLSLB.R2 | ecosystem: Host-associated > Plants > Phyllosphere > Unclassified | place: USA...
AGATTAATTTGACTTTTTAATTACAAATATTTAAATCTACTTTCTAATCTGAACGTCAACAGCGATATCCTCACAACGGACTTCATACTTCTTTACTGGATCTGAGTAAACATTTACTTTCTGATGACTTGTAGCAAACGAATTATCAAAAATGTAAGAATTGCTTCCAAACAATTTCTTTTCAATCTCTTGCGAAGTAAATTCTGCACAATGTTTATTACCGCTTACAAAACAAAGATTTGCAATTTGATTTACTTTTTTAAGATTTTGTACATTCGGACTATTTTCATCCGGCATAAGAATTATCAAATAATCTCTCGCACGGCTGATTGCAACGTTCAAAATATTTTGGTTATTAAGAAACATACTTGGCGAACCATCAATTTTGTATGGTGGGTTAAAAATTGTGAAAATTACATCACATTGATCTCCTTGGAAACCATGTATTGTACCAACAAGAATTTCCACCTTTTTATTATTCACAAACTGTTGTGAAACTATTTTCTCAATAATGTCAGCCTGGGCCTTATAAGGACAGATTACTCCAATTTTAAAAACTTCGGAATTACTCTCAGTAATTACGGTAGCAATTTTAACTACAAGTTCAACGGTAAATAAGGCTGAATAGATGTGATATTTACTACCATTTAAAGAATTTGGACTGAAAATACTTTCGTTCTTACGGACTGGGAATTTTATAACATTTAAGTCTTTCAAGTCCAGATTTGGAATATCGAGCTTCTTTTTGTCATTTTCAGAGCGGTGGTGAAGAAGTTTACCATCATATGAAAAAGTACTGAAAAGATTACCAATTGCAGGGACACTTCTATATTGGGTATATCTATTTATAATTTCATAATTATGCGGCTCTGTTTTGGGTTCTGAGAACGATAATAAATTTACCATTGTATAAATATTCTCTTCCTTCCATTCTGGAACCTGCGAAATTGGTGTAATCTGAAATGGATCACCGGCAATAATAAAATCAGCTTGCGGTTGTGAATAAAGCACATTCACGACATTTGGTAAGGTAATCATCGAGGCTTCATCAATTATGATATAATCCCACGGAAAAAAACGAATATATTCCTTATGAAATGAGCCTATTTTCTGAAAGAAATCATAAGCATATCGAGCTATAGTAGAAACAACCACAGCATTACCATATTCGTTAATATCAATGTTTTTAAAATCCTCCCCCAATTCTTCAGTAATTTTCTGATCATCAGAGGGACCAAATCTAATTAACCAATCTAAATAAGAATTATTACCATCCATTTTTTCGATGATGCGTGAAGTAAGTACGTCTGCAGACTTATTAGTAGGAGTTAATACGAGAATTTTTAATTCCTTATTTAATTTGATAAATGGAATAATTTCATCAGTCGCCAAATATGTAGTTTTCCCGGTTCCTGGAGGACCGAATATAAATTTAATTTTTTTCGTTAAATTCTCTTTTAAATTATGGTCGTCTTCGTATGCAAATTCTAATAGATTTTTATTGAGTTCCTCAAGTAAAAAGATAGGATTTTTAATGTCTATAACTACTTTTGTAACTTTATTAAAATTAATTTTCGCAATATCGGATTTACGACGGACTTTAGCACGAACAGTATATTCTTTTACATTTACAACTTCTATTGAAACGGAGTGAGGTTTTCCATCTTCGAAAACTTTCAAAACAAGATCACCAATTTCCTCAATGGATTGGGGAATAAATCGATTTGGCTTTGAAAGGAGTAAGATACGACTATCTTCTTCCTCAATTTGAGCATTTGAAAAAGATATAGAAATTTCTTTACTATTAGAATTTGACTCAGCACTTTTGAGATTTTCTAACTCCATCAAAGCTTTAAACCAACCGTACGAATATTTTTCATTCTCAACAACTTCATTTTTTAACTGTTGAACTATTGCTAACTCTTCGATCTCCCTTTTTACCTCTTCAACTCTTTTATTGTACTCTTCTTCTAAATCGATTGGAGGAAAGTAATCTCCCGCATTATCAGGAACGTCATATTCATCATTATCATAGCGTGGCGTAACAATTTCTGATTGAGTAGTGTTATTTTTGGAAATATCCTCAAAAAGTTCTGCTGTTAAATCATTCACTGTTTTTATTACATTCTTCTTTTTAGATGCCACCCGCGGTTCATCTTTCGCAAAATTATCTATTGGTATTGCTGGGGAAGTCCTCTCATCCTCATTCGTAGAATTATTTTTTTTCTGTAGCAAGTTAAGAGCTTCAACTACCTCTGCCTCTGAAAAACCAGACTTATTTATTAATTTACCCAAATCATAAATTTGTTGCTGGTCTTCGGATAATGAAGGATCTGCCACGAGAGATACAAATCTTAAGAAGGAAATAAGATTTTGTGCTGCTGTTGTAGAAATTTCATAAGATGGACTGAGATTTTCGGCTAACATTTTATCGGGGGAACATAAAGCACCATCAATATCATACAGCCATTTTGAATATCGTATAGACTTAAGTGCTGATGATTCAAATTGAAGGTTTCTCACGGTATGTCTACCATCCTTTTGATAACAAAATTTACCCCCTAGACCATATGAGGTGTACGAATAGCCATCATTTTTTCTTAGAAACTCAATCATCGTATTCCACGCTGCGATAGATTTTGATAGAGATACGTTTTCCAAAAAATGGTCAAACCCATCAAGTTCCTTGTCGTAAATAGTTTTATAATAATTGTCTTCGTAGTCTGCTAAACCAAAATCAAGTAGCATATTACTATTGGCATAGCTTTCTTTTGTTTTTACTTTAGGAACTGATTGAATTTTTAACAAATCTAATATTGAGTGAAGTTTAAATAATTCCTCTGCTGATAGAAATTCAGCATAAAATTTTTCGTCAAGAAAAGCTATATTTTCATTGTCCGCAAAGTATTCTTTTAAATCAGATGACGCTTTATAAAGATCGATTGATCGATACAAAAACGCTTCATTTTTTTCGCTACTTGATAACCCTCTGAAAAGATGGAGCTTTGAAATCCTCTCTACATAAGTTTGGAATTCTGAAGTATCCTGAGATTTATAAAAATCAATGAGTGTTTTTGTATGATTGATGAAATCAAGATCATCGATGTCAAATTCTTCTTTGTCGTAATTTTTTAAAACAGTGCTAAGAAAAACAGCCTTGATATCAGGTGCAGCAATTCCTAAGTTATTAAAAAATTGTTTTCCTATATCGGACGCATATAAATCAGGATGAACAGATTTAAATTCTGATACGTTAGATGAGGGAAGATAAACCTCATAATGCAATCTATTTTTATCATAGGGTATTACTGCTTTACCATTTTCGCATAAGACAATTGGATAGTCTTTAGAAATGGCCAAATATGAAGGTTTATCATTAAGATATTCATAGAATTTAAGTAGCCAGGCAATTGATTGATTCTCAATAAAGTTTTTAGTTATTAAGCGAATGATTTTATCCGGCGTGATTACGTCCGCAACAGATCTCCTTAAATAAGTATATAATTGAGGATTCGTCTGCTGCGCATATTTTTGACCAAGCTCTGGAAATACAAACCCAGATCTTTTATATCCCAAAATATCGCTTAGTTGATTATCAGACAATAATTCGAGTAATTCTTTATCGGCAGCCCAATATGCATTATTTTTTGTGAAATAAATATTATCCCGACCAGGCAATATTTCTTCTTCTCCAAGTAAATTTTGAATTTCTGTATAAAAAGGCAAAAAAGAAATACGTTCTGTACTGTCTACTTTTTCAAAGTAAGATGGATCATACGGAATCAAATCTAAGAATTTCTGTCCAAATAATGATTGTTTCCGTTTGATACTCTCTTCCTTAATTATTAATAAAACTTGCGATGATAGTTTTGCCAATTGCTGAACTAATAATTTATTCCATTCATTTCCTGCTAATATACTTTGTCTGTTATCAGTGAGCAAAAACGGGGCGTGCAGTAGGAATTTTAGGCCGGTGTTTTCTTTGGTTGGAAAAAAACAAAAGGCGTCGAAGTTTTTTGTAGTATTAATTGAACCATCTGGGTTTAATTTTAGACCAACAAATATTTTATGGGGATATGTGCTTCCCTCTTTGTACACAGCATTTGAAAAAAGCCAAATCCTTTCTGGTGTTCTAGTATTATTAGAAACAGCTACAATATCGAAAACTTGTGCTTGTATTTCAGAATTAAAAATATTGTCCTCTTGTGTATGCAATTTTTTTTTAAAACTTCCTTTTACCTTTTCTGATGACCAGACAATTTCTTTCAAGTTCCTAAGAAAAAGTAAGGGGTTTCTTAATGATTGAAGTTTGTTTACGATTTCACTGTATGCTTGTTCTGGTGATTTATCCTCACTATTAAAAGGAAAGTAAAAAAGGGTTTCACCGGTTTTCCTCTCTACGTTACTCTCTTTGATTCGTTCAGGAACAATATAATTATTCAATTTAAAACAAAAGTGATCATCATAGATTTCCGGTTCATCTGTATATGCAAATACCGCTTTGAAACCAATACCAAATTTTCCAATTTTTTGCTCACCAACTTTGTTTGAGTTACCAATAGACGTAATGGCATTAATATGTCCTAATTTTCCATTAGCTTTATCTTCTTTTGTTTTATCTACGTCTGATACTGTAAATCTTACACTACCATTGTGTTTAAACCATAAACCTTTTTTTTCAACAATAAATGAAACTGTAGAAGCAGCACAATCGTCAGCGTTTTGTAAAAGTTCATTTACAAAATGAGCTTCCGAAGAATAATTACCTTTTACATAGCGCCATATGCCGCTAAATTCTTCATCTAAAAGGGTTTCAATATGCTTTTCTCTTCTCGCGATTAATTTGTCTAAGAGTATATTATTTTCTTCCATACGAATATTTTGTGTTAGTGCGAAGTATTTTTACTTAAAATTTATCCCAAAAAATAGTATCGAAATTATGTTTTAGATTGTCTTCATTATAGAATGGCAAGCCTATTAAACGGTATTCTCTATTTGAAAATAATTCTACAAATCTAGCTTTTTGTGCTATTTGTAATAGAAAATCCTGTTTCCATTTGTCTGTTAATAATAAATTGTCTCCCTTAGGTTCAATAAATGTTTGAAATATTATTGGTTTTATTTGTGAAGATTCTTTCATGAAAAATACAAAATCAGGCTCAAAAACTTTTCCATCCTCAAAATTGAACAGCTTGAAATGGTTTTCGTTTCTTAATAAGAAAATATCATCGTATTTATTTTTTAAAGCCTGGTATGCCTGACGAATAAATTTCACTAAATACTTTTCTTCGGAAGTCCCAAAATTATCATTGTAAGCATACCAATCTTCTTGAGATAAGTCTACATAAATATTAGTTTCAGAAGCGTTTGTCTGAGGTTTACCATATTCACTGTCTTCTGATTCATTAACAGTATAATTAAGTGTTTTATCTCCAAAAACATAGGAAATATTCTTGGACTTAAACTCAAAACTGCCTTTAAATTCAATGAAGCCATTAGAAATATACTCTTGTATTTCTTGTAGTATTGAAATTACCGACTTTAGCTGCACTTCTTTATCTGGAATTTCAACAAGGTCTTTACTACCATCTATTTCAATTTTTAGATTTTGTAAAAAACTAGAAGAATTAATAAATTCAGTGATAGACTTTAGTTTTGGAAAATATCTTTGCAAATTATTAAATCTATAAAAAGGTAATTTATTAATTGCTTTTCTGATGACAGGTTCACCAAATTTATTAATATCGTGTATCTTGGTTGAACGTGTAGAGTTTTGCGAATTATCGGATTCGAAAATTCTAGAAGTTGACGTATAACCAGTGCTGAACTTTATTTTAAATATTTTATTTCGTAATTCTTCCGGAAGCTCTAAAATGTCTGATCTGTCGTAAGGTAAACGCTCATTAACATAGATAAGTCCTGATTTATAAAAATCACTTTTTTTAAAACTTTCCTTTAATTTAAGTTCTCTCTGGATCATTTTGGACGCTTTCAATCCAATTTCTTCCAAAGCTTTATTTAATTCTGAGATATATTTTGGATTGTGAGCTGAATGATAATATAACTCTTCACTAACTCTTAAGGGATGTTCAATATCATCATCATATTTTCGTTGAAATAAGGCTTGCGTGTCATCTAACTGAAAAGGACAGTATCTTGCCCCGCGACCAATAAGCTGAGCTTCGGACATCGTCGTTTTACCTATTTTCCCCGCTTTATGATCACTATCTCTGGTGTTATAAAGACGAACTATATCAAACAAATTAAGTACGTCCCAACCCTCATTCAATTTGTCAACGGCAAAAACAACACGATATTCGTTTGTTTTATCTTCTAAACTATTGATTATTAACTGTTTTTCATCAGTGTCATTTTTGCTGTTAACAGAGATACATTTATCAATATTAAATTCTTCTTTAATTTCAATAATTAGGTTTTCGAATGAGATTTTATTATCTGCCAAATATTGAAATATTTTTTTAAAAATACCTTTTTCATTTTTATTCTCAATCAATGCAATATCAGACTCTTTTAAAGATTTTATGCGCTCAATAAATTCTTCGAAAAAGGCTGTACTTTCCCCAATAGTTTTAGATTTTAATAAAATTACAGGTTTAATATTCTTTTTAAAATCTTGAAATATTTTTCTACGGTACTGGCTTAAAATAACTGCCTGTAATGCACGCTCAAAAGGCTCTAAATCAGCTTGTAAGAGTTGAACTTCCTTTGAATATTTATCTATACGAAATTGTTTGAGGGGGTAGTCAAATATTAATTTATCTTCATACTTTTCCTTAATATTTGCATTGTCTAAATCGGATGTTGCAGTGAATTCTAGTAAATAATTTTCTAAATTGGTTTTGAAGATCTTGTTAACTGTACTTTCCCAACTTATGATTTCTTCGGTTTCATCTTTTGATAGTTTACCTTTTTTAGTATCTGCATTAATATGGTGTGCTTCATCTGAAATAAGCACAACCTTTTTATCCTCAAAATCTTCGTAGGTAATTGAATTTTCTCGAGGCGTATTTAGTTTTGTATGAAGACCTTGCACCGTAGTAAAAAAGATGTTAATATCATCTTTATTGACGGCTTCAAAATTATCTACTTCTACAATCTTAATCGTACGATCTTCTATCGAAATTACCTCATTATAAAGGTACTTTGATGAAGACGAGTTTAAGAAATTATCTTTAGTTTTCTCAATAATACTTGTGCTGTTAACAAAGAAAATAAAATTACGATAGCCTTTTTTGTATAGGTCCAAGATAAGCCCGGCCATGATCAAAGTTTTACCGCTGCCGGTAGCCATGTGGAATAGCAAGTGGGCTGGCATTATTCTATTTGGATAATAAGAATTATAATAATTGAACCTAGCAAAAGCTTCGATTTGATACGGCCTTAGCTCAAATTTTGGATTTAAATTGTTAACAATAAAAGATTCCGGTTCTAATTTTATAAAGCCTAAAGATATCGCTGAAGATATTAGTGTGTTAAGATTTTTCATTATTTGCAGCATTGACTATTCGTTTCTCGAAACCATTTCTTAAAATTATCACGTGTCATATCCCAAACTCGTTCTTCAATAATTCCTTTTTCAATGTCAACATTCAACACTTTAATAACTTTAACTTCATCTTCGTATTTTGTGCCTTTTTTCGCATAATTCACTAAAAAAAGTATGGCAGGTAAATCTTTAGATACTTGAAATAATGATATGAATTTGCGTGAATTTTTATGCCAATATCTATTAGGGTGTGAACTATGAGGTGATACATGTTGATGTTCTTCACATAATAAATACTCAAAAATAATGTAGCCTTTTTCCGGATGTTTTTGCAATCTATCAAAGTTTATTGCACAGGTAGGATCTCCATCAAGAATTTCTTTAACAAATTCAAAACCACTACTATCATCGGAACTTAATTGTTTACTTTGTGCCATATATTATAAACTATAAAAATTGGTATTAAGCTTAATATCGGCTGAAGAAATTTCATGAGTTTCGTCAAGCATTTCCGTATAGGGAACATAGAAAGAGTTTACATCTATTAAATTATAAAGAACAAGTAATTTTTCATCATTTGTTAGAATATCGTAAGAGCTAGGAAAGTCAATGTCCGAAATAGAAATATTATATTTTGTAACATTACTATTTAGAAAAGCAACTAATTCTTTTGTCTTATAATTTTGCTCAACACTCTTCTCTAGTATTGATAAGATTGTATTATCAATTTTCAGCTTTGTGGTTATGAACGAACCACCGCCTTTAAACTTTATTCCTTTTTTAGATCCTGATAAAATAGATTGTAAGCGAAAAATACTGTCTAATTTACCATAATCCATTTGTTCAACCCCAATATATTTTCTATTTAATTTATGGCTCACAACTGCTGTCGTACCACTCCCTAAAAAGAAATCTAATACAATATCGCCCTCTTCTGTCACCCATTCAATGATACGTTTTAGCAATTCTTCATTTTTTTCGTGTTCAAATTCGGTAACTCTTCCTGCAACAGAAATATCCATCCAATTTTCACTTAACAAAATTTTACTTTGTGGGGGAATATAATGTTCTGGTTTATTATTTTTACTCAGTCTTACTAATTCAAAATCTGAATTTTCTAAAAATCCTTGCTCATAAAAATATTCTTCATAATATTTATCAACAATGTCATTTGTAAGACTTTCGGTTGTTCTACTTTGAATATATTCTACTAATATTTCATAATTTGACATCGCTTTCAATGTTCGCTTCTTCTCCCATCTCCATTGACCGCTTTCAGGAATAATTCCAAAAATTTCGTATCGCATTGTTGGTCTATCTGTACCTCTCCAGTGATTATTCCAACCTGAAGAAGTATCTTCTTCAAGATTTTTAAATAAAACAGGAAGTTGAGTTTCGGCTTTTTTAGTGTAAACTAAAATGCTATCGAAACCAGCATTTAACCTCTTAATTGTTTTGAACTGTTTTTGTAAACTTTTCATCCCTTTCTTTGTGATAATAGTATTTCTGTAGTTATCACTACCAAAAATACCATCACAAAGAACTTTCAAATAAGCTTCCTCTTTGTTATCTATCTGAATAAAAATTACACCATCTTTATGAAGTAATTCTTTGGCAATTTCTAAACGATTTTTCATAAAGGTTAACCATGTCGAATGATTAAAACTGTCATTGTAGCGAAAACTATCCTCACCGGTATTATATGGTGGGTCGATGTAGATAAGTTTTATTTTCCCTTTATAAACTTTATTAAGAGAATGCAAAGCGATAAGATTGTTCCCTTTAATGATTAAATTATCCTCTAAAGAAATGTTTGTTACAATATGCTCTCCGTCTTTATCAAACTTTTTCCAATTAGTTAATACTTTGGGGTCGAAAAGACGATCTATTTCATCTGGTGCTAAAGTGGTGTTCCAGAAACTTTCACTACGTTTTTGGTCTTCTTTCGTTTGACCTCCTTCTAAAACGCAATCTTTGTAGGGAAAATCTAATACTACTTCTTTAGCTTCTGTAAGATATTCGCCATTGGCTGTAAGCCCAATTTTATTTTTAAAAGCTGTGAAACTATCTGGAAGAAATTCTTTATTGGAAATGAATTTCTGAAATTTAATTTTATCAAAAACTAAAAAGCCATCAACTTCTTGAAAAAATGCAAATTTTGATTTTTCATCATTAAGTAATATTTTGAGCAAAGCGGGATCTAATTTCAAGGCTGCTTCAACAACTTTATTTTTAAATACTTCACCATTCTTTGCAAAGTTTTCGTTCTGTGATAGGATATTTTTGATATATGTAAATAAGCTCATGATAAGTTATTAATTTCTAAATTTCTAGCGACTTCCAAATATACAAAGAGCAAATGAAAGAAAAAAAAGGAAACCCGTATAAAGTAAGTAACAAAGTTTGGTCAAAAACATATTAGAAGAGTATAATAAGGAGAAGCCGAGACGTAGAAAAGTTTTTTTTGCTTTGAACTCTATCGGATTGAATAGAAAAATTTCACACTAAAAAACAAAAAATATTTTTGGTGATTTTTGATTACATAACCTACATTGTTTAGCAAAAGAAAAAAAGTGCTTTTGGCATTCTCTGTCAGTTTTGAAACTTAATAAGGATTCTGGTTGCGTTGGCGGTGCATAATCGGGTCCTATTTTTATATTTTGACGATCCACTTCTTCGTATTCGAACAAAGTGACGGCACAAACATAGAAGTTATTTTTTGCTACTTTGGTGAATTGTCCTTGCGAAGGGCTTTGCCTTATTTTGTAATATACGCATCTGAAATATTGAGATTGACTCTTGTTAATATGATCTATAAAATCTGAGTAGTATTCAAACAAATTTCTTCGATGTTTAAAACCTACGCTCCTGGTATGTCAGGATATAGAGTAGCAGGCTTTAAAATTGGAAAATTCCAAGGAGCTACAGATTATACTAATTGGACTTGAGAACGCCTAGTTAAATCGTATGCTATAAATATTGCGTGAAGATCTGTTAGGCTCATTAATTATTCTAGTCTTTAGTAATTAATAAATATAAACCGTAAACTCAGCACTTTTTCTGTATACCTCAAAAAAACATCCTATAAATTGCAGTAAGATTAAGATGACTTATACACCTTGTTATAAAACATTAAATAATATTTTTTAAAAAACACCAAATCTCGTTGGTATTTTATTCGTTTATAAGTTTAAAAAATTGTTCAAGAGTTACTTTTCTTGCTTTGCAAATCCTGTAAAGTGTTTCAACTGGAATTCTATAAGTAATGTCACTTTTAATTTTTCTGATAGTACTTTCTTCAACATCGTGATTTTTAGCAAACGAATTCTGGGACTTATTTTCTTGAAGCCAAGGAATTAACCAATTTTTAGTTATGTAAGAACAGATTTTCTCGTTTATGTCAATCATATAACAAAAGAAATATTTTGTTAATGAAAAATTACGGTCGAACGACCGTAATTAAATTATTTTTGTTATATTTGTAAGACAAGTTACAAGGATGTAATTTTGCGATAGTTCAAAAAAAACATAGAAGCTATTGCTTAGATTCTCGATTGGAAAACTGGCACTTTTCAAAAAAGCAACGAGTTGATAAGTAAATGTGCCCACGACTTCGGCGTGGGCTCACTTATCGTTGCTCGGTATGCCAGTACCTCCAGTCGGTAAGTTGAGTTCCACGCCTTTTGTTTTTTTGACAAATGTAATGAGGTGGCGATACGAATAGTGAGTGGCATTCATAAAAAGATCTAAGCAGTTCCTTCAGCAATAATTTGCTAAAACAAACTGCTTATGAAAAGAACAAATTCTTTACCTAGAAAGCTGACCAATCTTCAGTTTTACGAACTACTAAAAAAAGGCAATCCGACCGCTCTCGAACACATTCATCTGCGCCACAAAAGACTTCTTTTCTGGGTTGGATGGCAGGTGCTGAAGGATGATTTTGTAGTGGACACGATTGTTCAAGATACCTTTCTCAAACTGTGGTTGCACCGCGACACCATTCAATCGCCTGATCATATTACCGGCTTCTTACGGTTTGTGATGAAAAGGGACTGCATCGCGTATGTCACTGCACCCAGAAATAAATTCACCCGCCTGATGGCCTCTCTTGACAGTTTTGAGAATTACCAGGAATATCTTGCAGGTTACGACCCTCTGAAAGATAAAGAGTACTTACATAGCCAGGAATCCGACCAAACCAAATTCGATGAAATCACAAAGGTTTTACCCGTACTGAACGCCAAAAGGAAACATCTGATAGAACTCTGCCTGGAATATGGCTTCCAGTATAAACCTATCGCAGAAGCTATGGGAAGCAGCGTGACAGGCATCAGCATGGAGGTGAGCAAAGCCATAGATGAGCTTCGGAAAATTCTTAAAGTCACCTCGTTTGAGCAGCCGGAGGAAAAAAATGAACTTAAACAAGAGCAGTCAGAACAACTCAGCAGTCAGCAGCTCGAGATCATCAAAAGACGGTTTGAACAGAAATCCTCTTTTGCAGTGATTGCACAAGAACTGCAACTACCGGAAAAAGAAGTTCATCGGGAATTTCTGTACGCCTATCAACATCTGCAAAATCACAACACTTCTGAAATACCCCTTTGAAATGGAAAAGTCCACGATAACCCTGACCCGGAAAATTCAGCTGGTGATAGATGTTCCAGCCGATATTAAAAGCCAGATGTGGGAAAAGCTCTATCGCTATCAGAACCGCTGTTTCCGGGCGGCTAATCTGATTGTTTCCCATCTATATGTACAGGAAATGATCAAAGAT
>Ga0308158_10004191_pt1 | contig 12278 bp, 11 predicted proteins | sample PhyBR2_FD_201038 | JGI IMG/M metagenome (GOLD analysis project Ga0308158, IMG submission 201038) | Phyllosphere microbial communities from UC Gill Tract Community Farm, Albany, California, United States - DLSLB.R2 | ecosystem: Host-associated > Plants > Phyllosphere > Unclassified | place: USA...
AATGACGCTCGGCGTCGCCATAGACCAGCGCGCCGGTGTTGACCATCTCGGTGTAGAGCCAGGTGTGGCGGGTGATCTGCCGGTGGAAGACGCGGCAGTGGCGGTCGGTCCAGTCCATCATGGGAGCTACACTTAAGCGCCTACCCTTATATGTATTTGATTTCATTGAGTTTTATGCGGTTTTCAGCCTATCCGAATCTCCGCAATTCTTGCTGTAATTTGCGGAGTTTTGTGGTATTTTGCGCTACCACTACGGAGAAATTGCGGAGAATTGCGGAATGGCCTCAATCAGAAAGCGAGAAGGGAGTTGGGTTGCGGAGGTACGGCGCACTGGCCACAAGTCAGTCAGCAAGTCTTTCCCGACGAAGTCACTGGCGTCAGAGTGGGCGCGAAAGGTCGAGTCCGAGATGGATGCGAGCCTCTACCGAGACAATCGAAGCCTGAATTCTATAACATTCGGCGACTTGGTCGACCGCTATACCGAGGAAATCGGGGCGATCCGGCCGTTCGGGAAGAACAAGGCGGCCGTGCTCAAGACGCTGAAGGCAGCGCTCGGCAGCGTGCCACTGTCGGGGCTGAACGCGGACCGTTTGGGCAACTACGTCGACCAGCGGCGCGCGGGCGGCGCCGGCGGTGTGACCGTGGGGATCGACCTCACTTATATAGGCGGCATTCTGAAAACCGCCAGCGCCATCTGGAAGATGCCGGTCGACCAGATGGCGGTCTCCGATGCTCGGGCACGGCTGGCACACCTGGGCGTGTCCACCAAATCTCGCGAGCGCACCAGGCGCCCCACTACTGCCGAGATTGAAGCGCTGTGCGAGCACTTCCGAGCGAAGGGCAGCCGCCAGCGCGTACCGATGTCAGAAATCATCCAGTTCGCGGTAGCCACGGCTATGCGCTTGGGCGAAATCATCGGCCTCAAGTGGGCAGACCTGAACGAGAAGGATCGGACGATAATCATCCGAAATCGAAAGCACCCGACAGAGAAGGTGGGCAACGATCAGGAGGTCCCGCTACTGGGCGAAGCGTGGGAAATTGTAAAACGCCAGCCAGAAAAAGGCGACCGGGTCTTCCCGGTGACCGAAGGCACGGTTAGCACGATATTCCCACGCGCCTGCCAGGCACTCGGCATCGAGGACCTGAAATTCCATGACCTGCGCCATGAGGGTGTGTCGCGCCTATTCGAGCAGGGCTATACGATCGAACAGGTCGCCCTAGTATCTGGCCACCGTGACTGGAAGATGCTAGCTCGATATACCCAAATCCGAGCGAAGGACCTGCACCGGGAATTCGCTCGAAATTCTCATACCTTACAATCAGCGATGGATTCAAAAAATGTCTGAACCGATTACTCACTGGAACGAGAATATTCCGGAACCCCATGAAGCCGTATTTAATGCCTTAATTGTTATAGCCGTTAAACTCGGAGACAATTGCTTCCAAGGAATAGGCACGGGCTTCATATTCAGCTGTGGTGCTGACAAAGCTGGTGTTAACCAAGCTGTTGTTGCAAGCGCTGCACATGTTTTTGAGCAAGTATACCGTTATCAAAATCCGTGTGAGCCAAGACCGGATAACCATTTATTCGACCCTGAGATACAGAAGGTTGACTTAGATCCTGAACTTGTCTTCGGCATACTCTTTCATCAAGGGCGTAGTCATATGCTAACCATTTCCAGGCTTACTTATGATTTGAAAAGTGACACTGCGGTATTCGTAGTTAAGAAATTAAAGCCAGATAACCGAAATATATTCACGCACTCGATCCGGCTGGATGAGAAACTTCCTACAGTCGGCAGCTCTATCGAGGGCATTGGTTTTAAGCATATGGAGTTTTCTGCTGAAATGTTTGGATCTAGGCTAGTCACGATTTTTCGAGCTTCATTAACTCGCAGACTCGGCACTGTAAGTGAAGTGCTCGAGCGTACAATGCGATCGCAGGGGCCTGGGTTATTCGCGTCGTTTCCAATTTTCGGAGGAATGAGTGGTGGCCCCGCTCTTAGGCTGGGAACAGGGAAGGATCCAGCAGCATTTGGAATATTAAGCTCGGACTTCGAAGATCCGGAAGATACCAAATACGACCGTGAAAAATTAGGTAGCACCACAGTTGTAAAGTTACCCGTAAGCTTCCGCACGGAACCTAATGGGCAGCGAGTGACGACATTTCAGTTTCTCTCGAATTACCTCGGGACTGATACGGAGAACTAGCCTGAAACAGTCTTCACTCCTGCATGGATTAGGTCAGCTCTTCTGAGAAGGAATAGACGTGCTTGGCGGACGCTTAATTTTCTCACGGAAAACGCGACTTAAAGGATTCTCTACAATAACGTAGAAAATACACCCGGCCGCCAGTGCTATGCCTGTTAGAAAAATGCCAGTCATGTCATTTTCGTTCACAGAAGTTCCAATGATTAAATGCTTCCAATGAGCAATTACTGCATGGACAAGATAAATACTGTAAGACGCGCTACCCAAGAATAATAACGGTCTCGTCAGATTTCGCTTTTCAAATTCGGCGAATAAAAATATTAGGACGATGGCACCTGAGGGAAGGCCCAAGCTCAAGATGCGGGGAAGTCCAAACTTGGAGAGTCCTAATGAAATTATGGTTAACAAGAGTGCCGCTGCGAGCGCTGTCCAGAATGAGAAAAATGCGCGCCCATACTTTCGCCACACGAAGTAGCACGCGCATCCGATCACGAAGTTAAAAAGTAACGTGTCTCCGACTATGTACTGAAAATTTGACCACTGAAGACGGTCGCCCTTCACCCCCAGAAAATTGACAAATGTCACTAGCAGGACGATCGCCGCCATGACAGTGTAAATCGCGCGGTCTTTTGATGCTGATGAGAGCATCGCGCCCGCAAACAGCGAATAAAAGAAAAGCTCATAGGTAAGTGTCCAAGCCGGACCCACAAGCATTCTATATTCTGGTGAACCAGTAAACGATGGCGCCAAGAGTAGATTGCCAATAATCAGCAGTGGATCTACAGAGCCCGAGTTCCGGATTATGTATTGAAGCAAAAATGGAATCAATACCAAAAGGTAAATCGGATACACCCGAATTACGCGCTTCTTTAGGAATTGAACACAATCTCCAGGGCGAATTCGTTCTCTCAACGAGTAACACATAATAAAACCGCTGATGATGAAGAATATATCTACGCCCAGGCCGCCAATGCGACTAAATCTCAGGGCAGATGAAACCAACCCAGCACTCCACAAATGCGTGACTACGACAAGCATCGCGGCATAGCCCCGGAGGATTTGTATGCCCTCCAATTTATTCGACGGCATCTGACTACCTACCTATAAGTTAGCAAAACGAAATTTTATCGCCGAAGTGTAAGCGACATTTCGGGAGTCAGCGATAGATTTTTCGGGTGGTGTCGCGAATCTGGCCACGCCTGCACCGTCTTTGCATGACGCGCAGCGCATTCGGCGTACTGGCGCAGGAGCTCGATTGCCCAGGCCTGCCACACGTCATAGTCGGGGGCGGCGGGGCGCTCGACTAATGGACACGGCGCTGCCAGCGCGCTATCGAGGGATGCTTTTGTTGGCGGCTTCGATTGCGGCGTCGAGGTTGCGCACGCGGTCAGCATCAGGCACGCAACCAGCTGGCAGAGGTTTCGCATTACGCAGCTCCTTGGTGAGCGCCGACATTCGCGGCGCCAGGGTGGATTGAATGGCGGCAAACTCGGTGGCCGCGTCGGTGATGCGCGCGGCGTCGGCCTGCAGCGTGGTCAGCGCCAGCTCGGACTGGCTGCGCATGGTTTCTGCGTGCGCGCGCTGCAGCTCGGCGATCTCGGCGTCGTGCCGCCAGCCGTTCGTGAACCAGCCGGCGGCACCGGCCAGCGTCATCGCCAGCAGCAGGCCCAGGCCGGCCGCCAGCGCGCGGTACTGGACCGGGATCATGACTGTCCCCAATCAGGCAACTCGACCGTCTGGCCAGCCAGCGCGTGCGTGCAGTCGCTCAGGAACTGGATGCGCCCGTCGATCACGAAGCTATGGCAGATGTGGTCGACCTGCTTTTGCTCCCACGGCGCCCGGCTCCACTCCGCCCAGTTGCTGGCGTTGACCGGCGGCTCCCACAGCGGCGCGCTCACCAGGATCGAGGGCGAGAACGTCGGGCGCGCCGCGTCGCCGTTGAACGACCACACGGGACCCGGAATATCGCTCACGCGCACCGAGATCGCATGATCCTCGTTGCAGCCGGGGCAGTGGAACATCACGAGTTCCTCCAACAGTCGCAGTTTCATGACAGCCCCTTTAAGCACAGGTCGCGCTCGGCCTGACGCCGGCGCGTGAGGCCGTGCACTTCCTCGAGCACCTTGCGCATCACGACCTTGCCGCGCGCATCCTTGACCGGCTTGCCGTCCTCCCCGATGATCGGGCGAAGGACAGTGATCTTGTTCCAGGCCATCAGAGCATTGCAGGCACCGGCCATGTCGCCAGCGTTCGTGCGCCGCGCCATGCTCGATCCGCAGAACCCGCTGACGCCGATGTTGTAGGCGACGTCGACGAAGGCCACCTTCTGGCCATCGGTCAGGCGCGCGAGCGGGATGCACATAGCGATGCCCACGGCGTGCCGCTCGAGGTCGCGGTCGAGCTGGGCGCGGCACTGCGCGGGCGTATACGTCTTGCCCCAGGCCGCGTTCTCGGTGGCGCCGGTGCAGTACGTGAGCACGCCGGCGATGTCGCGGTAGGTGGACAGCTCCGTGCCCTCGAACGCGGGCGTGAAGCTGAGCAGCGCCGTCGCGGCCACGGCGCCGACCAGCGCGACCAGGCCGCGCCGCTGGGTTGGAGCGCTCTTAACCATTGCCGGTCACCGACGGTTGCGCCACGACGCGCGCGAGCGCAGCGCCGAGCGAGGTCAGGCCAGCGGCCACCACCAGGATCGGCGCGGTGCCGCCGGCGTACAGGTGCATGCCGGCCTCGATGGCCGATGCGATGGCGGCCAGCAGCGAGAAGCGTACCGACCAGAGTTTCGGGAACTGCTTGCTTGCGTCGTCGATGAATTTCATGGTTTCTCCAGTGGTGGGCAATACGGCTTTACTTCGGGCGCCTGCAGCTGCGCGAGAAACTGCGCCAGGCGCACTTCCCGTTCGTGACACTCCAGCTCGGCCAGCCGGTTCTCGCGCGAGTTGCGCTGGTGCGTGTACCAGGCGTTCAGCAGGAACGTCAGCAGCGCGGTGAGGATGCCGACGATGACGCCGACCTGCGTCAGGGTCAGGGAGGTGGCGACCGTTACTGCGGCGCCGGCGTAGCTGCCGACTTCCGGCGGGGTGGTCTTGCTGATGCTCATTGCTGCCTTTCGATGGGACGAAAAAAAACCCACCGAGGCGGGCTGTGTCTTGCGGTTCGTGACCGGGCCCGGGTAGGCCGCGAGCATTACAGCTGTGCAGCGGTGATGAAAAGCTGGTCAGTCTCGGCCTCGTTCAGACCCAGGATGCCCGCCATCGCAACGACGAACGGCGATTGCCGCTCCCATGCCGGGCGGTAGTCCCATGCGTTTTGAATGCGCCACTTGGTATCGGGGTCTTCGATGGCGTCGATGGCTAATTGAACCTTGCCGAACAAGCCGGCGTTGTAGAGTGCTTCCCGTCCCTGTCCACAGGTGATGACTTCTGGCACCCGAGCAGGTGCAGCGTGGAACTGCTCGCCGTCCCAGATGTCGGTGCCTCGCGAAGGCGGGTCCGACACTTCAATCGCACCAGCTGGCGGCTCGACACCGACGAACGAACCCAAGAAAGTGCCTGCTGAATCGACGTAATATTTTGTGATCATGCGAATGCCTCGATGAAGAGAACGAAGTTGGCGCGACTGATGTTGCGGAACGGCTCACCATCACCCGACCCAGCACTACTACCGCCCGAGAATGCGACGGTGATAGTCGTCTGATTCATATAGAGCCGACACCCTTTAGTGCCATTGGCGCCGTCACCCTGAGTAATCTCCATCGGGGCCGGCGCGATATCGCCAGCTTGGAAACCATTCGATGCTGTAACGCAGCGCAGGAAAGCCATCACCAGTTTGGGTACAACTCCAAGGCCGTGGCTCATCGTAATCGTCGTGGAGACGGCGAAAACCTGATCTGGCGATCGATATTCTTTGCTGATGACTCCCCCCACTACCGGAAGGCCGCTGGCGCGCTGGTAGTGCGTGACGACGGCGCCGTTACTGTCACCACGGATCAGTGCGCGATCACCCGAAATAGTAACGATGTCCGTCCATCCAGGAAGATTCAGCCCGGTGGAATTGGTGAGCGTCAGCACGCCGTCGAAGATCACCGAACGTTCGGCGCCAGATGCCAGCGTGAATGCGCTGATCGTCGTCGTACCGGTGATGTGCACCAGGTTGCCGGTAGCGGCGTTCAGGTTGACAGTCGCAGCAGAGGCGATGTTCGCTGCGCGCAGCTCGTTCACCACGCCGGTCAGGCCGGCAGCGCCCGACAGCGACACCGTCCAGGCGGCGAAGGTGCCGCTGCCGCTGATGTTCGTGACGTTGACCGTTATTTCACCGGTGGCCGAGTTGAACGCGGTGATCGGGCCCGACATCCAGTTGTCGCCAGTGGGCGCCGAGATGGTGATCGTGTTGCTGCGGCCGAACAGCTTGCCGGTCTGCGCCAGCGTGAACGTTTTGGTGCCGAGGCCAATTGCCATGCTGGTGGCCGACGTCGCACTAGTGCCCGGCGCGCTGGCCGCAGTCGCCGCATCGCGGGCGGCATTCGCAGCAGCTGCTACAGCGGCAGTGGCAGCAGTAGCGGCCGCAGTCGCGCGCGTGTTGATTTCGGCGGCCGTCTCATTCGCCTGCGAAGCAAACGCGTTGAGCTCCGGTGGCAGGCCACGCTGCGCGAGCACCGAGGCGGCTGCTTTCTGGCTGAAGTCCTGCGGGGTGTCGTTCGCAGGATCCGGCGCCGGCGGCAGCAATGTAATTTGTTGGGCGATTGGCATGCATTTTCCTTTTTAAATAAGTCCGCGCCATTCGACTGGCATCTTTTCGCCTTCAATCCCAAGCGGCAGCTCCCACTGCCCAAGGTACCCATACGAGAGCGTCATTGCCCAGTTCGTCGACGCGATCGCGACCATTTCTTCGTTGTCGGCCGCCGTCATGAAGCGGTAGACCTCGTCCTCATAGCCGCGCGGAACGGCGACTTCGAAGTTCATTTTCTTGGCGCTCGCCCGCTTCAACAACGTCACATTGCCGAAGGTATCGGCCTCCTGGGTGGAGTAACTGAGAATCCCAGCCTTCAATCCCCACTGCGTCTTTCCGATGAATTTGGGCCGCCCGAGAAAGAAACCGCCGAGGCCGGCGATATTGCCGGGGCTCTTGATGTGCACAGTGAGGAGCGAATTGAGATACGGCGGTATATCGGCGAAGACTGTGTCGCCAATCCACTGCGGCTCTTGGAAGTAGAAGTCGTACCAGCTGAGAACGTTGTGCGAAGACAGCGCACGCTTACGCGTGTAATTGCTCTCGGACTGCGTCACCGTCACCTCGGCACCCGAGATATTCAGTAGCGTCAGCGTGTTGGCCAGTTGGCCAGGCTTCACAACCACCGTCAGCCAGTCTGCCGCGGTCGTCTGGCTGTTGACTGCCTTGTCGAACATCTTGAGCTGATTCGTCTTCCCGAGAGGTAGCCACTTCGTTTTATCGGTCAGTGGCGCCGAATTGCCGCCGGTCAGCGATTCGAAGACGAAATTTTCGCCATCGCGCACCTTTGCCCCTTGGCCGTACGTGCCAGCCACCCAAAGTGGCTCGGTGATGGCCACGCTCGAATACACCAGGCCAGCGCCGGCGCCCACCACGTCAGCGGCACGGGTGACAGGATCTGTGGTGGTCGAGATATGCGACTCTTCTCTATCACCAAGCGTGAGCTGCGCGCCGTACATATACACGCCGCTGACCCCATCGCCTCTGAAGAGCGCTGCCATCGTCGTTTGATCAAGCAGTGCCAGCCGGAAGAAGCACTCTGTGTCGGTGCCCCCAAGCGTAAATGTTTGAAAAATCCGCCACCAGCCGTTATTCAGTTTTTGAGCTCGGAACGTATGCGAAGCGGAACCTGCCATCAGGCTGCTCGAAAACTCCCCAGTGAGCGTATCGAAAATCACGCGCACCCAACGGCTCGTGGTAGGCCTTGAATAGACGGCAAATTCGACGAATCGCATTTCAGCACGCTTCACGAACCACGCGCGGGTATAGGTCTGCGAAGCGTCAATGGTTGGATACTGCTCGGCGTAGTGAAGACCGTTCGTCACTTGTGCCACCAACTTGACAGCATCCATTATTCCGCGCGGGCTGACCGCCGCGCCCTGAACCACCGTCACGCCAGGTAAAGACCAATTGGCGATAAATGTGTCGGACTGCAACACCAAATTCTTTGCCGCCGGCTCGATCAATGCCCACGGCGCTTTGCTCAAGTCGGCGGGATCGTACGTCACGCCCAAGGTATTGGCCGGCACCTGGACAAGCGTGCCGGCCCGGTCGTACACGGACTTGGGGGATGGCCGCGAAAACGCCACGGCACCAGAGAGCTGGAGCGGTTTGTACAACAGAAAATCAGCTGAACTCATGCATCCTGCTCCTTGGTGCGCATGGCGTTGAAGCCATCCGTTACAACCTCAAGCCCATCGGCCATGCGCTTCGTGTTGCGCTCGTTCTTGTCCGTTGCGGTCTGCAGGCGGCTGATTGTCCGTTCCTGACGTTCAGCAGTTGCAGTGAGGCGATCGACTGCGGCGGCCAGCACCGCGCTGTTCTCCTGCGGGCTGGCCAGACGACGCATCATGCCTTGGGTCTGGCTGGCATTGAAGATGCGCGCCGGGCCGGTCGCTTCGAGCTCTGGACCGTTCTCGCCCACGATGCGCCACCCGCCGCCGTGATCGCCGCCCACTGCATAGCCAGGCACTTTCAGCTTTTTCGCTTCGTCGCTCTGTTCAAGCGCCTTTTGCACCTCGCTGTATGACGTGCCCTTGCCTACCTGATCCATCCAGAACTGAAGGCCAGCCGCATCTGCCGGGCGCCCGAGCGCCGATTGATACATGGCTTTCAGTTTGGCTTCGGGCGAGTTGGAAATCGCCTTCTCGATCTCCGACTGCGAAACACCTTGGGCTGCCTTGTCCTGCCAGAACTGCTGGCCGGCCGCGTCCGGCGCCCGACCGAGAGCGGACTGGTAAGCCCCGCCAATCACCGGAATGGCCGCATTGACAGGGTTGGCTTTCGCAGCCACCAGCGCGCCGAGTACCGCCTGCAGGGTCTGCTCGATCGACAGGCCGACCGTGCTTTGACCTTTTGCGATGTCAATCTGTTCCTGCGTCCGCTCGAGCATGCGGTCGTACTGCGTGACCTGGTCCTCGAGCTTCTTCAGGCTCTGCTCTTCAATCGAGAGGGCGTCGTCGGTCAGACCAGCCAGATCCTCGATGCCGAGCCGCGTGGTGTAAAAGTCGCGCAGATATTCTTGCTGCGTGGCGAACTGCCCTGCAGAATCCTTACCTAGCACCGACAGCGCACCTTTCAAGCTGTCGACGTCAGGCAGTACGCCGCTTGCTTTGGCGATCGCGAGCGCACCTTGGATCTGGGCCTGGGCTTCGCGCCGATCCTCCGCCTCGCGCCCAGTTGGCGACATGTCATCGAGCATGCCGCGCAGCGCGTCGGAAAGCGACTGGATCGACTGGACCGACTGCGTGCGGACGGCGATTTGTTCCTGCAGCACGCGCTTTTCTCGGTCAGCGACCTTTTGCATCACCGAGAACGAACTGTCGACGTCGCTCATCAGCGTTGCGGCAGCGTCCCGCGCAGCTTGAGTCGCTGCTTGGGTGGCGGCCGTAGATGCAGCCAGCGCTGTCTTTTCGTCCTGCAGAGCGTAAATGCGCTGGTAGTGCGGGCGCAGACTTTCGTCGACCGAGGCCAATTCCTGCGCACGGCGTGCGGTCAGCGCGCCGAGTGCATTTCCCTCCAGCTCCATGATCTGGATGCTCAGTTGCAGTTTGTCCAGTCCCAGCTGACGAACCCGATTTTCTTCCTCGAGCGCAGTCGCCTTCGCCGCATCGCCGACCTCTTTCAAGTGATCCGCGAATACCTTGAACTGCGGGCCCAGGGCCAGCAGGCCGGCGTACTGCTCCGCGCCGCGCTCGGTTGCCAAAGCGCCCGATTCGACCAGGCCCTGCACAGCCACCTTGAACTGGTCGGTAGTCGTCAGGCCTGCATAGCCCAGCGCCGTCAGCTGCTCAGTGAGCGGCTTCTGGATGATCGCGATCTGCTCTGCCTGGCTGAGGAAGTTCTCGTTGAAGAACGTCGTCTTCGAGGCCAGCGCATCGATGCCGCCGGCGAATCCCATCAAGCGCTCGCGAGCCTCCAGCGATGCAGTGCCCACAGCGCCGAATGCTGCCTTCGACGTCGCGCCCATCACCACCAGGATCTGATCCATTGCGGTGTAATTCACCGCCAGGCGCTGCAGCGTGCTCGATGCCTCCTCGCCCTGAGCCTGGAACTTCGCGATCTCAGGCAGCAATTCGCCAGCGACCGTGTTTGCCACGCCAGTGAAGAAGTCAGCGATTGCCTTCTGGTTCGCAGCCTCGTCCTTGCCCATCGCGATCTTGATGGCCTGAGTGCGCGTGGCGATGCTGTCAGCATTGATGCCGAGCGCACGAGCGAAGTCCGCCGAGGTCGTCTTGATGGCGTCGTACGCCGATGTCAGCCCGGCTGAAACTTCCGCTTTGACCGGGTTCTTGTCGAAGCCGTCCTTGTCGCTACGGAACCAGCCACCTTTCTTCACCCAGGCCGCATCCATGGTGCCAGCGAAGCCGCCGGCGCCGATCGACCCGTTGAGCGTTTGATCACCGGTGTATTCCTTTGGCCCGCGGCCAAACGCCTTCTTGCCGATCGTATAGACCGCCAGCGCGCCGGCCACCCACGGTGCGGCAGCTGCCAGACCCGAAAGTCCCGACGCGATTCCGCTGGCCACGTTCGGACCGACCACGCTGGCTATTCCGTTGCCGATGTTCATGCCGAGCGCCGACGTCAGGCCCGATCCCATGCCAGCGCCGTTCAGGCCGCCTGCCAGGCTGCCCAGGAAACCGGTACCCATGCCGCCGGCCAGGGTGGCGCCGCCAGTCAATGATCCGTACAGGTTCGAAGCGCCATTGGCCAGGCTCGCCATCGAGCCGATCGAACCGACGCCACCACCGGCGCCCGTCGCAGCGCTCGCAGTACCAGCCAGGCCCAACGAACCAGTGAGGCCAGCCGACAGCGGGCTCAATGCCGCCGAAATAACCGGGCGCAGCACCAGCGTGCTGAACATGTTTTTCAGCGTGTCGATCAGGTTTTTCCCGAACGACTTGCCAGACTCGAAACCGCGCAGCAGCGCATCCGTCAGCGAGCGGTTGATATCTTCGCCTGCGCGCTTCCAGTCCTCGGCGGCCTGCTCAGCCGCCTTTTTGCTCGTCTCCATCTGGTCGACCTGGCTGATGGCCACGACGCTGCGCCGCTTTGCATCGATGACCGCTTCCAGTTCCGCAATCTCGCGGGTATAGCCTTTCGATGTGTCGGCCTGGGCCAGCTTTTCCTCGAGGCGCGCGAGCGTCATCTGCTCGATCGCAACCTTCGACATGCCGAACGTACGCGCCAGCTCTTCGTTGCGATCGGCTTCGTCGTCAGCGGTCTTGATCGCGGCAGCCGACAACTGCGCTTGCTGCTCGGACTGCTGAAGGTAGAAGGCACCTTCTTCGATGGCGCTTTCCTGGGCGGCCACCTTGGCGATCAGCGCGCGCGTTTCCGCCACGTGCGCCGGGGTGAGCTTGTTCTTGCCCGATGCGATCGCCTCGTCCAGCTTGATCGTCATCTTCTGCGAATCGGACAGCTTGGCATACCCGCTCAGCTCGAGCTCGTTCGCTGCCGCCTTTTCACCGATCGACGTGACCAGGTTTTGGTACGCGGTGGCTTCGGCCTTGATGCCTTGAGCAACGCCCTTGTCGGCATACTTCTCGCGGATCCGGCGTTCCATCTCACCGTATTCTGCGGTCTTGCCCTTGAGGTCTTCGATGGCCTTCAGTTCGGCCGCCATCTGCTCCTGCCTGGTCGCATGCTCCTTTTTGAACGCTTTCACGCGCTCGTCCACCGACTGTGCGGCGACGGCCGCACCGGTCGATTCTGCTTTCGCCATTTTCTGCGTCAGGTCCGTGATATCGCGCAGCACACCGATTCGCGCGAATTCGATATCGGTGTTGCTCTTGCCAGCAAATGCACCGGCACGCATGTTGATCTGGTTCAGGCGCTCCGAC
>Ga0308158_10004194_pt1 | contig 12274 bp, 5 predicted proteins | sample PhyBR2_FD_201038 | JGI IMG/M metagenome (GOLD analysis project Ga0308158, IMG submission 201038) | Phyllosphere microbial communities from UC Gill Tract Community Farm, Albany, California, United States - DLSLB.R2 | ecosystem: Host-associated > Plants > Phyllosphere > Unclassified | place: USA...
GGAACCCATCGCCAGCTTGATCGTGTGGACGTTCTTTTCCGGCGCAAGGCGGGACACGCTGTCGTGGGTCGGCAGCTCGATGTTCACCGATAAGCGGTCGGCATAGCGGCCCGCTTCGGCGATCAGCGCCGGGTCGGCGTCGGGAATCGTTTTCAGGTGGATGTAGCCTCTGAAATTGTGCTCTTCGCGCAGGGTGCGGGCGACGGCCACCAGCTGCTCCATCGTGTAGTCGCTCGACTGGATGATGCCGGAACTCAGGAACAGGCCGTCGATGTAGTTGCGCAGGTAGAAATCGTGGGTCAATTTCACGACTTCGGCCACCGAAAAGCGCGCACGCGGGACATTCGAGGTACGGCGGTTGACGCAGTACTGGCAGTCGTAGACGCAGAAATTGGTGAGCAGGATCTTCAGCAGCGAGACGCAGCGGCCGTCCGGCGTATAGCTGTGGCAGATGCCCATGCCGGTGGTGGCGCCGATGCCGCCGTCGTTACCGTCGGAAGCACGCTTCGGCGCCCCGCTGCTGGCGCAGGAAGCATCGTATTTGGCGGCGTCCGCCAGGATTTCGAGCTTGTCAGAAAGTTTCATCGGAGTGGAGAAACTGTATGGTTGTACAGTATAAACCACTCCATGTATGGACGGCGCGCGACAGCGGCCGCAGGCGGGACAAAGCCAGTTCAATGTCCCGCCAAAGCTACTGCAATCTTACCGGATTGGCTTGCCGTCCTGGTCCAGCACGATCACCTCTCCCCAGCCCAATGCGCGGATGCCCGGTTCGACCTTGCGCAGGTCGCCGATCACCATCCAGACCACCTCGTCCGGCTGGACGAACTTGCCCGCGGCCTGGCCCAGCTGCGCCGGCGTCAGGCCTTTCAGCCTGGCTGAATACGTGCTCCAGTAGTCCGCCGGCAGGTTCAGGTTGACGCTGGCCAGCGCCGCGCTTTCCAGCGCGTTCAGGGTCTCGAAGCGGCCGGCCAGGCGCGAGGTCATGTTGCGCATGATGCTCTCGTATTCGGCGCCGGCCAGCGGACGCTCGCCAGCCACGCCTTTCACTTCCTTCGCCACTTCGCGCATCGCCTCGACGGTCTTGTCGGTCTGTACCGGCGCGATCGTCATGAAGCTGCGCTGGCCGCGCACTTCGCTCAGGCGCGCAGTCGTCCCGTAGCTCCAGTGTTTATCGAGGCGCAGGTTGCGGTTCAGGCGCGAGGTCGCGATGCCGCCGAAGTTGTGCATCACCGGTTCGATGGCCAGGTCTTCCGGCTGGCCGTAAGGCAGCGACAGGTGGGCCGCGACGATGGTCGATTGCGGCGCGTCCGGCTTGTCGATCAGGTACAGCTTCTTGCCAGCGGTCGCAGCGCCGACCGCCATGGTCTTGGCCGGCGCCGTACCGGCGGCCCAGCGGCCGAAGGAGGCCTCGAGGGCCGGCAGCAGCTTGTCCATCGTGGTGTCGCCGGCCACGACCAGGGTCGCGCTGCCCGGCTTGAACCAGCTCGCATGCCACTGCGCCAGGTCGTCGCGCGTGATGCTGTCGACGCTGCCGGCGTAGCCGCTGGCCGGCTTGCCGTAGGCGTGCTCCTGGCCGTACAGCAGGCCCGGGACGAGGCGCATGGCGAGGCTGGTCGGCTGCGCCTTTTCCTGGCCGATCTGCGCCAGGCGGCGCGTCTTCTGCAGCGCGAACTGGTCTTGCGGGAAGCTCGGCGTCAGCGCCGCTTCGGCCATGATGGCCAGCGACGGCGCCAGGTTGCTGGATGTCGCCTGCAGGCGCACCAGCGACTGGTCGGCGCTGGTACCCGTCGCCAGGCGCGCGCCCAGGTTTTCCAGCGCGTCCGACAGCGCAAAGGCGTCGCGCGTCCTGGTGCCCTTGTCGAGCAGGTCGAGCGCGAGCGAGGCGGCGCCGGCCTTGGCGCCGCTGTCGGACGCCACGCCGGCGTCCACCGCCAGCGTCGCGTTCACGATCGGCGCCGTGTGGCGTTCGAGCAGGATCACCTTCAGGCCGTTTTTCAGCTGGGCGCGCTGCATGGCCGGGAATTTCACGTCCGGCGCCTCGCCCAGCCCAGGCAGCACCTTGCGGTCGAGCGTCGATTTGACGGCCGCGAGCTTGGCGAACGGACGCACCGTCATCGTGTAATGGTTCGCGCGCAGCCAGCGGTTACCGGCAGCTTTCACGTCGGTCGGAGTGGCGTTCGCCATCCGCTCCAGGCGCGCGAGATACGCGTCGGGCGAACCGCCATAGGTCATGCTCTCGGCCAGCACGTCGGAGCGGCCGCCGAAGCCGCCCAGGCGCTCGATGCTGCGCGAGAAGTCGGACAGGTTGCGGGTTTTTACGCGCGCCAGTTCGGCCGCGGTCGGGCCCTTGGCCAGCAGGTCGGCGACGATGACGTCGATCTCGCGTTCCACTTCGAGCGGATCGGCGCCCGGCTTGACAGTGGCGACGATCGTGAACGTGCCGCCCAGTTCGGCGTCGTTGACGGAAGCGCCGACGCTGGTGGCCAGGCCCTTGTCGTAGACCAGGCGCTTATCCAGGCGCGCGCTCTTCGAGCCGGCCAGCACGTCGGCCAGCAGCACCAGGTTCGGCGTATCGAGGCTCTTCCAGTTCGCCGCATGCCAGCTGCGGTAGATGCGCACCTGCGGCACGTGGTCTTCCATTTCGTCGCGCAGGTTGCGGTCGAGTTGCGGAATCCAGGTCTCGGTGCGCGGCAGCGGCGGGCCCGGCGGGATCGCGCCGAAGTACTTGTTGACCAGCTCGAGCGCGCGCTCCGGCGTGATGTCGCCGGCCAGGGAAATCACCGCGTTGTTCGGGCCGTAATACGTGCGGTACCACTCGCGGATGTCTTCCAGCGAGGCGGCCGACAGGTCTTCCATGCTGCCGATGGTGGACCACGAATACGGGTGCGAGTACGGATACATCTTGGCGCCGATCTCGTTGCGCACGCGGCCATACGGCTGGTTCTCTCCCTGCCGCTTCTCGTTCTGCACCACGCCGCGCTCGCGCTCGAGCATCTCCTTCGAGATGTAGTTGCCGAGGAAGCCCATGCGGTCCGATTCGAGGAACAGGGTGCGCTCCAGCGCCGACACCGGCACGTCTTCGAAGAAGTTGGTGCGGTCGGTGTTGGTGGTGCCGTTGCGGTTGTTCGCGCCCAGGTCGTCCATCGCCTCGCGGAAGCCGTGCGGGTAGTTCTCGGAACCGTTGAAGAAGAAGTGTTCGAACAGGTGGGCGAAGCCGGTCTTGCCGCGCTTCTCGTTGCGCGAACCGACGTGGTACCACATGTTCACGCCGACCACCGGCACGCTGTGATCCTCATGCACGACCAGGGTCAGGCCGTTCGGCAGCACGAATTTTTTATAGTTGATCGCGTAGGCCTTGCGGTCGAACTTGAAGGCAGGGGTGGCGGCGGGTGCGGCGTGCGCGGGCAGCGCGGCGCTCGAGGCGAAGGCAAGGGCCAGCGCGGCGAGAAGCGGTTTGTTCATGGGTCTCCGTGGGGAAGGTGTCGTTGTTGTGGGGCGTATTCTAGCGGCGCCCGCCCCGACCCGGAACCGATTTCAGGTATGCATGCCTACGGCGTTCTCAGGCGGTTTCCTGCAGCAGCGCCAGCTGCTCCGCGCTCATGCGCGCCGTGATCCGCTTCAGGTAAGGCGCGGCGCCCGGAATGCCGGCCGCCGCAGCCCGCGTCAGCCAGTCGTGCGCCTCGAATTCATCGCGCTGCGCGCCCTGCCCCGCCGCATACATCACGCCCAGGTTGAACTGCGCGCGCGCATGGCCCTGGCGCGCCGCGCACAGGTACCAGAAGTGGGCCGCCTCGTAGTCGCGTTCGACGCCGTGGGCGCTGTCGTAGCGCAGCGCCAGCGCGAACTGGGCCAGCGCGTGGCCCTGGTCGGCGGCCTTGCGGTACCAGTGGGCCGCTTCGCGCGGATCGCCCGTTTCAATGCGATCGAGCAGCACGCCGACCATGTGCTGGGCTGGCGCATATTCCTGGTCGGCCGCGCGCCGGTACCAGTACAGGGCGCGCGCGGCATCGGCCGCCACGCCGTTGCCGGCCTCGTAGCGCAGGCCGAGGTCGAACTGGGCGCGCAAATGCCCCTGCTCGGCCGCCTGGGCGTACCAATGGACCGCCTGCTCCGAATCCTGCTCGACGCCGCTGCCGGCGTCGTACAGCTGGCCCAGGTGATACTGCGCGGCGGGCAGGCCCTGGCTTGCGGCCTGGCGGTACCAGTGCGCGGCGCGCACCAAGTCGCGTTCCACGCCTTGCCCGTGTTCGTAGCGCAGCCCGAGGTTGTCCTGGGCCGCGGCGTGGCCCTGTTCGGCGGCGCGCCGGTACCAGCCGAGGGCCGCCGCTTCGTCGCGCGCCACGCCGTGGCCGCTGTCGTAGATCAGGGCGAGGTTGAATTGCGAGCTGGCGTGGCCCTGTTCGGCGGCGCGCCCATACCAGTGAATCGCCTGCCGGCTGTCCTGGTCGACGTCCTGGCCCTTGTCGAAGCGCAGCGCGAGGTTGAACTGGGCCGGCGCATGGCCCTGCAGGGCGGCGCGGCGCAGCCAGTCGAGGGCCAGGCGCGGATCGCGCGCGAGGCCCTGGCCGCTGTCGTAGCGCAGCGCCAGCGCGAACTGCGAGCGCGCATAGCCCTGCTCCGCCGCGCGCCGGTACCAGCCCAGCGCCGCGTCGATGTCCTGCGCCACGCCCTTGCCGCCCTCGTACATCATGCCCAGATTGTGCTGGGCGCCGGCGTCGCCTTGGCTTGCCGCCTGGCTGAACCAGTGCAGCGCCTGCGCCACGTCGACCGGCGTGCCCTGCCCCTTCGCATACAGCCAGCCGAGGTTGTACTGGGCCGGCGCGTAGCCCTGGCTCGCCGCGCAGCGGTACCAGTACAGCGCCTGCGCGTCGTCCTGCGGCAGGCCTTGTCCCTTCTGGTACATCACGCCGAGGTTGTACTGGGCCTGCTCCAGGCCGGCGTCGGCCGCCTTGCGGTACCACTCCACGGCGAGCGCGTCGTTCTTCGCCACGCCCTGCCCGTTCACGTACATGAAGCCCAGGCTGTGCTGGGCACTGGCGACGCCGCGCTCGGCCAGCGCCCTGACACGAAGGAACTCGGCCGTGTGGCGCTCGCCCGTTTCAGGCACGGTCGCGGTCTCCATGGGAGAGTCAGGCGCGCAGCGCGCGCGGTGCGGGGAACACGGCGCCGTGGCCGCTTGCCGGCAGCGTGGCCGGCGCCTGGGCGCGCAGCACGCCGATAAAGCTGGACAGCGAAATCGGGCGGTGGAACAGATAACCCTGCATCGTCTCGCAGCCGTTGGCGCGCAGGTAGTTGGCTTGCGTCTCGGTCTCGACGCCTTCGGCCACCAGGTGCAGGTTCAGGCCGCGCGCGATCGAGATGATCGCCAGGATCACCGGATAGTGACCGTCCGGATCGTGGATCTCCTTCACGAAGGACTGGTCGATCTTCATCGTGTGGATCGGGAAGCGGTGCAGGTAGGACAGCGACGAGTAACCCGTGCCGAAGTCGTCGATCGCGACCGACACGCCCAGCTGGCACAGTTTATTCAGCTGCTCGATCGCGTACTGCGGGTTGCGGATGCAGATGTTCTCGGTGATCTCGACTTCGATCTGGCCCGGCGAGATCCCATAGCGCACCAGCGCGCCGCGCATCTTCTCGAAGAAGTCGCCGCGGTCCAGGTATTGCGGCGACAGGTTCAGCGAGAGGCGCACCGCCTGGCCGCTGGCCAGGTTCCATTGCAGCATGTCGCGGCACAGGGCGCCGATCATCCAGTCCGAGATCGGCAGCATCAGGCCGTTCTCTTCCGCGAAGGGCAGGAACTCGCCGGCCGACAGCAGGCCGCGCGTCGGATGGTTCCAGCGCATCAGCGCTTCGGCGCCGACGATGCGTCCGCTGGTCGAATCGATCTGCGGCTGGTAGTACATCTCCAGCTCGTTGTGCTCGAGCGCGCGGCGCAGCGCCTGCTCCAGCGCGATCTTCTGGTGCGACACGTCCAGCATCGAGTCGTGGTAAAAACTGTGGCCGTTCTTGCCGAGCGCCTTGACCTGGTACATCGCGATGTCGGCATGGCGCAGCAGTTCGTCGATCGATTCGCCGTCGCCCGGATAGATCGCGATGCCGATCGAAGCCGAGATGTGCACTTCGTGGCCATCGAGGTCGAAGGGACGGTGCAGGCTTTCCAGGAATTTGTCGGCGATGATGCGCGCGTCGTCGCGGTCGCGCAGTTCCGGCAGCACGATGGTGAATTCGTCGCCGCCCTGGCGCGCCAGCGTATCGCCCTTGCGCAGGCAATCCTTTAAACGCACCGCCACCTGCTGCAGCAGCTCGTCGCCCTTGACGTGGCCGAGCGTATCGTTCACCAGTTTGAAACGATCGAGGTCGATGAACATCACGGCCAGTTCGGTCAGCTTGCGTTTGGCCTGGATCACCGCGAGGCCGAGACGGTCCTTGAACAGGATGCGGTTCGGCAGGTCGGTCAGGATGTCGTGGTAGGCCTGGTAGGAGATCACCTCTTCGGCGCGCTTCCTGTCCGTGATGTCGCGCGCGACGCCATAGGTGCCGAAGAACTCGAGCTTCTGCACTTCGCTGTCGGGCACGTGCATGCCGATCGAGTTCAGGGAGATCGTCATCAGGGTGTTGTTGAAGGTGCGGTCGCCGCTGTTGCTCTTGGCGCCGCGGCACTTCAGGCGCAGCTCGACGTTGCGCGATGCCCGCTCGTCCACCCGTCTCTCGTTGAAGACGTAGCGCGCGCGCTCCAGGTCTTCGTCGTGCACCAGGATCGAGTAGTGTTTGCCGATCAGCTCATCGCGCGAGAATCCCAGTAACTGGTAGGCGCGGTCGTTCACGAAAGTAAAACGGCCTTCGTGGTTCAGCGTATAGATGATGTCCGGCGAGCTGTCGACCAGGTAGCGGTACATCTTCTCGGAGTTTTCCAGCTGCTGGGCCATGAGGACGTTGCTCGATGCCAGGCGGCGCTGTTCGAGCGCATTGCCCACGGTCTTGAGCAGCTCTTCGCGGCTGTAGGGCTTGCGCAGGTAGTCGTAGGCGCCGCGTTTCAGCGCGCCGATGGCCGCGTCGATGCCGACTTCGCCGCTCATCACGATCACGTCGGAACCGACCGCGCGCTCGTTCATGAAGTCCATGATCTCGTGGCCGCCGATGTCGGGCAGGCGCAAGTCCAGCAGGACCAGGTCGAAGCGGCTGCGCGACAGGTGGGCGATGGCTTCGCTGCCCGAGCTGGCCGTCGTCAGGTCGTAGCCGCGGTCGCGCAGCAGTTCGTAGAGCGAGGCGAGCAGGCGCGGCTCGTCGTCGACCAGTAACAGGCGTGGCAGCTGCGCGCCCTCTCCATGCGCGATGGACAAGGCCGGATCCCCGTTGACGCGATACTCGTTCATCATGACCTTATACAGAACCCAAGGCGCGCGCCGTCAAGGCCGGCGCGGCGCTGGCGCCGGACCATGCCGGCAGCAGAATTTCGAATGCGGTGCCGCCCCTGCCGCTGCGGCAGGCGATCTGGCCGTTCAGTTTTTTCACGAGACCGTGCACGATCGACAGGCCGAGACCGCGGTGCGCGCCATCCTTGGTGCTGCGCACGGCCGAGAACAGGTTCGCCATCACCTCCGGCGCCAGGCCCGGACCGTTATCGAGCACGGCCAGTTCGACGTAGAGCTTGCGCTCGCGGTGCACATGGCCGCGGTTGACGATCTCGATGCGCCCGCCGCCACTGCCGCCCAGGGCCTCGACCGCGTTCTTCACCAGGTTGACCAGGATCTGCTTGAGCAGGTCGGCTTCGCCTTCGACCAGGCGCGCGTCCTCGCCCAGCGAGGTGGCGATCTGCACGTTCGGGGGCACGAACTGGCCGGCGCGGAACAGGCGCACCACGTCCTCGGCGACCTTGGCCACGTCGAGCGGACGCGGGCCGCCGATTTCCGGCTTGAGCTCGGCCAGGCTGCCGATCAGCTGGCCGACGCGGTCGATCTCTTCGTTCAGCACCGACATCTCGGTGGCGACCGGTTCCTGGCGCGCGAGTTTGCTGTCGAGGACACTCAGGTAGTTCTTGATGATCGACAGCGGGTTGTTCACCTCGTGCACCACGCGGCGCGAGGCTTCGCGGTATTCGTCGGCCACGCTGGCGAGCTGGCGGCGCGCGTTGCCGCGTTCCGATAGCGCCGTTTCCAGCGCGGTGGCGGCCTGGGCGCCGAAGGACTGCATGAAGCGCTCGCGCTTCTGGCAGCCGGGCACCTGCCAGGCCTTGATCCCGCCTACCATCACGCCCAGGCAGCGGTTGCCGGCCACCAGCGGCAGGCAGACCAGGCTGTCGGTGCCGAGCATGCGCAGCAGCTGTTCCTCGGCGAGGCCGAGCGGCTGGCCTTCGCGTCCGATGTAGGCGGTACGGCGGGCCAAGGCGGCGCCGGCGATCGGGCCGCCCTTGTTCAGCGGGATCGCAAATTCCGCGATGCGCTGGGTGCCGCCGCCGGGCGCGCCGATCAGCATCTGGCCGGTCGGGTTCTCGAGCAGGATCACCGTGTTGTCGAAGTCGAACAGGATGCGCGCCGAACGCGTCATCGATTCGAGCAGGTCGGATTCTCCCTGCTGGCGCGCGAAGGTCTGCCCCACTTCCGACACCAGCACCAGGTTGCGCACCTCTTCCTGCAGGCGCTGCTGGACCGGGTCGACTACCGGCGCCACGTAGGCGGGCGGCGTGGGAATGTCGTCGGCGCCGGCCAGGTCGATGCCGAGATGGATCGCGGCCTTGTCGACCTGGCGCGCGGCGCCGGCCAGCATGGCATCGAGTTCGCCCTCGTCCAGGCCGCACAGGGCGGCGCCGTCGGCCAGCGCCGTGCGGTCTTCCGGATGGTGCGACATCAGGTGCGCCAGGCGCACGATGCGGATCAGCGGATGGGCCGACTCCAGGCGCTCGCTCGACTCGTGGTGGTACAGGACGGCGTCGGCCAGGAAGGAATCGAGCTGCCAGCGCTCGACCAGCCAGGCGCCCGCTTCGGCGTGGGTGATCTGCAGCGTGCGCTGCTCGACGGCGCACAGGTCCTCGTCGTCGCGCGCGGTGAAGTTATAGGCGTATTCCTTGGGCGCCGTGGCCAGCAGGGCCAGGCGGCCGACGTTGTGCAGCAGGCCGGCGAGATAGGCTTCTTCGAGATGCGGGTAGTCGATGCGGCGCGCCACATCGCGGGCGATCACGGCCGCGGCCAATGAACGCTTCCAGAAGGCGCGCAGGTCGGTACTGCCCGAATGGGGGAAGCTGTTAAAGGTCTGGAATACGGAATCGCTGATGACCAGCGTCTTGATCATGTCGGTGCCGAGCGCCACCAGCGACTGCTCGAGGTTCACCCCGCGCACGTTGCGGTGGTAGGCCGAGCTGCTGGCCACGGCCAGCAGTTTCCCCGTCATCCCCGCGTCATTGGCGATCAGGGCGGCCAGCTCCGGCATGCCCAGGTCGTCGGCCTGCAGATGCTCGATCAATTTCACGAGTATCTGCGGCATCGCCGGCAGCCGGGCAATCAGCAGGCGATTGCGGATATCCTGGTCTGGTTGGTGCATTGTCTCAAGCGAGGACGCCACTGAACGAGGTTTCGGGGTGGCGCTCCAGATGACAGAGCTACCACAACATGACATTCATGCATCTCCGAATCAAGAGGAGAAAACGTGTTTTGATTCAGAAATAAAAAGCCGTCTTAGCATATATACATTTCTGATCGGGAACAATACTTTCTGTAAAAAGTGTGTACTTTGCCTCATGAATGATGCATACGTGGGACGTTTTATTGCATCGCAGTCAATAAAGTATTGTCGACTTGCCGCCTGGCAATCAGGTCAGGGCTGTTGGCGCTTGCGTGCCTGGATGCGCCGGTAGTGGCGCGAGGTCGTCCAGAAGGCCAGCGCCAGCAGGGCAAAGCCCGCCTGCCCCAGCGCCAAGGCCAGCACCGAATGCGACAGCGCCGGCGCGATCACGCCGGCCACGATCGCCCCCAGCAGGGTCGAGACGAAGGACTGGCAAGAGGCGACCGTGCCGCGGATGTGCGGGAACAGGTCGAGCGCCAGCAGGGTGGCGCCGGGCGCGATGATCGAGCTACCAAAGGTGAAGAAGAACATCGGCAGCACGGTCCACGGCAGTGCCGGCGGATACTGCAGGTGGTAGGCGACATTGAATGCCACGGCGCCCAGCATGAAGGCGAAGCCGAGCAGGATCTGGCTTTCGAAGCTCTTCTTTCCGGCCATGCGGTTGGCCGCCATCGAACCGAGGAAGATGCCGCTCACGGTCGGCACGAACAGCCAGGCGAACTGGGAGGGGCCGAGGCCCAGGTGCTCGGGCAGCAACACGGGCGACGCGGTAATGTAGAGGAACAGGCCGGCGAAGTTCAGGGCCGTGACGCCCGCCTTCATGTGGAACAGGAAGGAGCTGAAGATGGCGCCATAGCTCTGCGCCAGGAAGCGCGGATTGAAGGGCTGGCGCCGCGCGGGCGGCACCGTTTCCGGCAGGTGCTTCCAGCATACCCAGCCCAGCAGCACCGTGTAGGCGCACAGGGCCAGGAAGATCGCGCGCCAATCGAACCAGGTGACGATCCAGCCGCCCAGCACCGGCGCCAGGGCCGGCGCGATCGAGAAGATCATCGTTACCATCGACAGCAATCGCGCCGCCGGCGCATCCGAATACAGGTCGCGGATGATGGCGCGCCCGACCACCACGCCCGCCCCCGCCGACACGCCCTGCATGATGCGGAACACCCACAGGTAGTGGACCGTGGACGCCGCCGCGCAGCCGAAGGTGCCGATCGCGAACACGACCAGCGCCACCAGGATCACGTTACGCCGGCCGAAGGCGTCCGACAGCGCGCCGTGCCACAGCACCATGCCGGCAAAGGCCAGCATGTAGGCCGTCAGCGTCTGCTGCACCTCGATCGAGGAGGCGTGCAAATTCGCCATGATCTGCGGGAAGGCCGGCAGGTAGGCGTCGATCGAGAACGGTCCGAGCATCGACAGGCCGGCCAGCAGGGTCGCCAGGCCGCCTGCGGAGAGCATGACGATCTTGTGCGGGGCCGGGAGCGGCACCGGGACGACGGGGTCTTTCGGCAGCTGGTCGGGGTCGGACGGTGGCAGCATCGGTTCGGTCCTGTTATTGGTCCGTCTTCGGCTTAGCTTCTTCGCGGCGGTTGTAACCGGCCACCATGTCGAAGCGGAACAGGCGGCATTCCAGGGCGCCGTTGAAGAACGGGGTCTTGCGCGCTTCCTTCAAACGCAGCAGTTTGGGCAGGGACAGGTCGGCCGTGAACAGGAACACGGTCCAGCCGGCGAAGCGCTGCTTCAGGGTGGTGCCGAGCGCCGAATAAAAACTCACGGCCATCTCGTCCTGCGGCACCGTCGAGTCGCCGCGCACGCCGATGCGCTCGCCGTAGGGCGGGTTGGTCAGCAGGATGCCGGGGCCCTCGACCGGCGGGCTCACGTGCTGGGCTTCGATCTGCTTCAGCGGCACGTCGAACAGGATGCCGGCAATCTTGAGGTTATGGCGGGTCATGGCGACCATGTCGCCCGAGATGTCGGAGCCGAAGATGGTCGGCTCGCTCGGCAGCGGATTGGCCTTGATGGCCGCCTTCATCTCCTGCCAGGCTTCGCGCTCGAAGTCGGCGAATTTTTCGAAGGCGAAGCGGCGGCGCGCGCCGGCTGGGATGCCCTGCACCATCTGCGCCGCCTCGATCAGGATCGTGCCCGAACCGCACATCGGGTCGAACAGGGGCACGCCCGGCTTCCAGCCCGATACGCGCAGCATGCCGGCGGCCAGGTTCTCGCGCAGCGGCGCGTCGCCCGTCTCTTCGCGCCAGCCGCGCTTGAACAGCGCTTCGCCCGAGGTGTCGAGGTAGATGATGAAGTTGCGCTGGTCGAGGAAACCGACGATGCGCATGTCCGGCTCGCGCGTGTCGACCGACGGGCGCTTGTTGAACTGGTCGCGGAAGCGGTCGCAGATCGCGTCCTTGATTTTCAGCGTCGTGAACTCGAGGCTCTTCAGCGGGGATTTGACGGCGGTGACGTCGACGCGGATCGTGTGGTGCACGCCGAACCAGTCTTCCCAGGGCTGCTCGAGCACGAGGTCGTAGATGTCGTTCTCGTTCATGTAGCTGCGCTGGCCCATGCGCATCAGCACGCGCGAGGCGATGCGCGAGTGCAGGTTGATGCGGTAGGAGTCGACCAGGGTGCCCGAGCAGTGCACGCCGCCGGGCACCTGGTTGTGGACTTTCAGTGTCGGGCTGTATTGCTGGGCGATTTCAAGGAGTTCTTCGGC
>Ga0308158_10004195_pt1 | contig 12270 bp, 8 predicted proteins | sample PhyBR2_FD_201038 | JGI IMG/M metagenome (GOLD analysis project Ga0308158, IMG submission 201038) | Phyllosphere microbial communities from UC Gill Tract Community Farm, Albany, California, United States - DLSLB.R2 | ecosystem: Host-associated > Plants > Phyllosphere > Unclassified | place: USA...
CCCTTACAAGGAATTGTAGCTTCCCTGGAAGGCATGAAAATCCGAATGGACAGAGAAGTAATTCTCCACCTAACGCCTTATCCAAAAATGCTGATTCTGGGTAAAAAAGATCCTGTTTTGAATTACGAAGAAAATTTAGAACAAATTGAAGAAACCGACGTACAATTAGTCACTTTCCCTGACGGACACATGAGTCATATTGAGAATGAAGTTGAATTGACTAAAGTATTAACGGACTTTTTTAAGAAGGTTTAGATTTTTACACCACAAATTAACCCAAATTATTATTAACGTTCTTCGTATACTTTGCGAAAAAAATTTGAGCCCTTTGCGTTTAAAAACATTACACTTTCTCCTCAAACGGAACAGTTTCGTCTAATATCTCTTTTAACAATACTACAATTTGTTCGAGATAATTAGTCATTACTTCATCGTTAATAATTTGCTGCACGTCTTTGTCTTCTTTGAATTGAAATGGTAAAAATCCAGATTTTAAATTTTTAAACGAAATAATTCCTGCCTCAATCGGCTTTCCATTAGCTTCATTTTCATACATGAATGCATAGGCCAAAACCTGAATAATTTTATCATTTTTTATCTCCTGCGTCAATCCATTCCAGCTTTTCAAAGTCACATTTGTCTTATCAACTTTTCCTGTTTTATAATCTATAATTCTAATTTTAGTATTTCCATTTTTCGGAGTTCGTTCTTCAATTCGGTCGACATTTCCTTTGATTAATACCGGAAATGGTAAATCGGGACGTGTTAAAGTCCTGTCGAATGTTTTCTCCAAAGCAATAATTTTAATCGCATCACCCGCTTTGATACTTTCTAATTCTACTTTCAGGAAATTAAAAACATTGCGTTTAGCAACCTCAAAAGCAAGCAGATTTCGTCCTTTTTTTATTTCTCCTTCTTTATAAACAATTTTAAACTGTTTTAAAACTTCGGCATCAATCAGCTTAAAACAATTATCAATGTCAGCCTCCGAAATAAATTTACCAATAAAAGGAGTGTATAAAGCCAGCAATGTCTCGTGAATAATCGTTCCCAGAGTATTCAACGCAATATTCTCCTCGACTTCTTCCACTTCTCTAATTCGTAATATTTTCTGGAAATAAAACTGAATCGGATTTCGAATATAACTCGTCAACGCCGAAGGTGAAAAACCTTCTTCGGCTATTTTATTCAAGCGTTCCATTACCGCCGGAGATTTTTCAATCAACATGGGCGTATAAGCCGTTTCGGGCAATACTGCATTATAAATTTCGTGAGACAAATTATGATTCGGTTGCTTTTCAACTTCTAATTGCGTGATAAATCGACTTTTTTCTCCTGCATCCAAACCTTCGCTTTCGGTATTGTACAATAAGTAAATATTCTTAGCACGTTGCAACAAATGATAAAAGTGATAAGTATAAATCGCATCTTTTTCCTTGAAAGTGGGCAATCCTAATTCCCTTTTCACATCATAAGGAATAAATGAATTCTGGGATTTTCCCGCCGGAAATTTTCCCTCATTCATTGAAGTCACAATTACGGTATCAAAATCCAAAACACGGCTTTCCAGCACTCCCATAATCTGCAAACCATTTAAAGGCTCCCCTTCAAAAGAAACCTCAGCCAAATCAATTATCTGCTTGTAAATAGCATGTAAGGTTTCGATTTTGTCAATATGTTGGTGTTTGGAATAATAATTAATCAGCTTGTTAATGATTTTAAAAATAGCAAAGACAAAGGCTTTTGTTATTTTTTCCTCTTCATTATCATTGCTTAAATTGCCTTTTATTGTCAACAATAATTTTGAAACCGCTTGTAAAACAGCAATCGAACCGTCTTCCCATTTTTGAAATAACAATGCAAATAAATCCGTTGGATTGGTATTCAATTCCATCAATTTTTGATGGCTGATAAAAGTATAATTGTTCTTATTAATTACATCAACCAAAGCAGTAGTTTTAGCATAAGGCTCCACCAATGGATGGGTCAGAATATCCAAAACGTCTTTATAATACAACACATAACTTTTAGCATTTCTGGACAAAGCATTCGTGTGCATTTTAAACAATTTGGCAATCAAAATCTGTGCAGGATTGTTTTTACCCGAATAACCCATCGTGATATTCAATGACCCAACAGTTGACGGCAAAGAATACAAAAGCGGCACTAAAAGATTTTCTTCACCAAGTACAATTGCCACTTTATCTAATGATGTCGTTGGATTATCATCAATAATTTTCTCAATAATACTTCCTGAAATTTTGGCCTGACCAATACTTTTAGGTGTTCCAATAATTTGGATATTTTTAGATTGCGAAAAATCATTAACTATCCACTCAAAAGGATTTGATTTGTAATGTTTCCAATTTTCTTTAAACCGACGCAAAAATAAACCTGCATCATGATAGGGATCATTAAGGAAAGTTTGATCTGCATCCCAATAAATTTCTGCCTGCTCATTGGCAATCAAATGTTGGATAATTTTTTCTTCGGAAGCATTCAGTGCATTAAATCCCGCAAAAACAAATTGTTTTCCAGCAATAGAATTCGAAAAATGATTTAGATTTTCAACGGCTTCACGGTAAATCAATCCTTGATAACCGATTCCTTTATTCAATAAATGCTGGTATAAAGATTGGTAATAATGAGGTAATAATTTCCAAAAATCGATATAATTTTCAAGCAACTGGGTTTTATTCTCAACCTCAACACCCCATCTTTTAATATCTTCAATATCTTTCAGATATGATAGAACATGGGTCGGGTCTAATAAATAACGATCTATTTCATTAAAATCCTGTAGTAATGTTTTAGCCCAATTGGCAAATAACTCAAAAGATTGTTGATTTGTTTTTTCAGTAACAGACAAATAAACTTCATAGAATTCGAATAATAATTCGATTGGATCAACAGTGCGAATTGCTGCAATATCCTGAATAAAATCTTCAATACTAATAATTTCTGGCGCAAGAATAGTATTTGAAACTTGTTTTTTAAGCGCTTCAATTAAAAAAATTTTAGCCCGTTTATTTGGCAAAACTACAACTGTATTTACAAGTTGATCAGAATAATTTTCAATTAAAACTTGGGCAATCTTATCTAAAAAAGTAGTATTTATCATTTCATAAAAATAAAAAAACGCCCCGATAAATCGAGGCGTTCTTTATAATTATTTAGAAGAAATTATTTGATTAATTTCACTTCTGTTCTTCTGTTTAATGCTTTACCAGCAGCAGTTTTATTAGTAGCAACTGGCATAGTCTCACCATATCCTACTGATTTAATTTTGCTAGCAGAAATTCCTCTTTCAAGCAATGCATTTTTAACTGCAGCAGCTCTATCTTCAGAAAGTTTTTGGTTGAATGCATCAGAACCATCGCTATCTGTATGTCCTTCAATCAAGAATTCAGAGTTTGCATAGTTTTTAAGCAGAGCAGCCATAGCGTCTAATCTCTTAGGAACGTCAGCATCTTTGAATGTAGCTTTTCCAGAGTTAAAGTAGATAAATCTAGCTTGAGATTTCAATTGATCCATAGCTTCTTGAGTCACTTCTGGACAACCACCATTACTAGCAGGACCAGCAACTTCCGGACACTTATCATCTTTATCAGCTACTCCATCTTTATCAGTATCTGGCCAAGGACAACCTGCGTTTTCTTTTGGACCTGCAACATTAGGACATTTATCATCTTTATCAGCTACTCCGTCTTTATCAGCATCTGGACAACCTTTTAAAGAAGCTAAACCAGCAACATCTGGACAAGCATCATCTTTATCAGCTACTCCGTCTCCGTCAGTATCAGGACAACCATTAAATGCAGCTAAACCAGCAACTTCTGGACAAGCATCATTTGAATCGATAATTCCGTCTCCGTCAGTATCAGGACAACCGTTGAATTGTTTTAAACCGGCAACTTCTGGACAAGCATCATCTTTGTCGTAAACTCCGTCACCGTCAGTATCTTTTCCACCAAATTTGAAAACAATACCTGCATTGTGTTGGAAGTGAGATGGTGCATCTGGAGTTCCACTAGCATCTACTCTATCTCCAAATGATTTCTTATAAGCTGTACCAAGTTCTAGACCAACATTTTCTGTAAACCAGAAAGTCAAACCTGCTCCAAAATTCACAGTACCAAAGCTGCTATCTCCTAAGAAAATATAACCACCGCCTACATTTAAGGAAGGATCAACTACTTTAGATTTAATTAAACTCATGAAGCTGTATCTTACTTTTGCATCAATTCCATAATACATTAAATCTCCAGGATTAGTAACAATCATTCCCCTTCCATCATGCCCAGGAGCTGTAGGAGCGAAACTTACAAATTTATCAATCTTATTTACAGAACCTTGAAGACCAACAGAGAAATTGCTTCCAACGTATCTAGATACACTCAAATAAGATACTGAAGGAAGAATGTTCCAATTGTCTTTTACATCAAATGGTTGAGAAAAATGTTGTTGAAACCAACCAACATGATCAGGACCGGCACTTGTTCTAGTGTCTACGGCATTAACCCCAAAAGCAATAGCCCATGGATTATTACTGTCTTGTGCGTGAGAACTTAAACCCAACACCATCGTTACAGCAACTAAAAGTTTGTTAAGATTTTTCATGCTTAATATTTTTAATTACAATTTAGTTAATTATACACAAAAGTAACGCGTAATTCTTTAACTACAAAATAGAAAATTCAAAAAAAAGTTATATCAAACTCATTTTATTGCATTTAAAGAAGCAAAACAGAACTATTAACAACAAAGAAACACTGTAAACTCAATATAATTGAAAGAATAACAACTTTAAAAAAAGTCTTATTTAAAATTTCTAAAAAAAACAAGCATTCCCTATTTTTACAACAAAATACAATTAAAAAACTGACAAATTTTATTTTTTATTAAAATAAAATTACTAAAAAATCACAAATTAACAACTTCAACTTGTTCTCCGATATACACCAAAGACTTTCTTTTCACACTAAAGCCCATCTGTTCAATAGCAAACTGATAATCTTCTAATTGCCTTTGGTATTTTGCGTTATGAACGCCTGTTTTATAATCCAGTAAAAACACCGTATTCCCTTGTGCAATTACCACTCTGTCTGGCTTTATAATTCTTCCTTCTTTCTGAATAATGGTTTGCTCATTTAACACTTCATTTCCTTCTGCAAAAAACAATTCCAATTCTATATGATTAACTATTTCCTGAATCGTTTTGTAAACCAACTCTTTTTGCACTGAATTAATCAAACCATTTTCGATTGCCTTATAAACTGCTAAATCAACATCATTTTTTGTTTTCACAAAAGACAAAATTTCGTGTATCACATTACCATACTCTATCGATTCCTGCTGGTGCGTTCCCCACATTAAAGCTTCTCTTTGGGCAATTTTAATATTTTTAGGATCTAATGTTTCAGCAACATTTTCAATTGGCTTCGAAGTATCAATGTGTTTACTTTCCGAAGAAATTTTTACTTTATCACCAAATTCATATTCCAAGATTTCTTCTTCAAAAATCCCTTTACTCTGTATATAATTAATAAAAAAAGCACACATGTTATTTTTAGGAACCTCACCTTTTTTAGACAAATTCATATTCGAAATCACATACAATTGTTCCTCGGCACGCGTCAACGCCACATAAAGCACATTGACATTATCCAGCAATTCTTCTTGTTTTTTTTGATCGTACACCGATTTCGCCTCTTCACCAAAACCCTCTACAGCACTACTATTATCAATCAACGCCTTTGGCAAACCTAAATCCATTTCTTCAGCATCGAGCCAAAGTTTATCTTTTGGTTTCCTATTATAATCTTCTTCGGCAAAAGGCATAATTACCACAGGAAATTCCAATCCTTTAGACTTATGAATAGTCATAATTCGAACCGCATTGTTTCCTTCTGGCGATGGAATACTAAACTTAGAGCTATTTTTATCCCAAAAGATCAAAAAATCAGCTATTCCAGCCTGATTACGCACATCTCGTTCCAAAACGATATCTAAAAAATATTGAACATAAGCAGTAGCTGAGCTCAAATCATTGGAGAGGAATTTTGCAACAATAATCTCCACCGCCTCATAAAGCGACTTTTTTCGAATGTTTTGAAACGAAAACGAAATATCAAAACGCATCAGCCATTTTTCAAAATCGGCTTCCTGTTTTTGCTCCATTCCTTCTGCTATAAAATCATGAACAGCCAATTGATCCTGAATATTTTCGGCGATATAATGCAAAAAATATGCTTTCGATTCTAAATCGGCATTGTTTTTTAGGTATTTCAAAAGATGAATAATTAAACGAACTTCGGTTGCATTTTGAATCATCAAAGTTTCGGAAGAGAGCAGCGGAATATTTTGCTCCGTTAAATAATTGGCAATCGCAATTCCCTGATCGCGTTTACGAGTTAAGATTACAATATCTTTATATTCAAAACCCTGTTGTACAACTTTTTGAATTGTATTTAAAGTTGCCAAAACATACAATTCGGTTTTATCTTGTGGTTCTTCATCGTCTTCAACAGCTTCTATTTTTGGAATAAAAGCAATATTAGCATACCCTCCTTTTTTATCATTTATATGCTGATGACTGTGATTTTCGTATAAATCCTTATAATCAGGATGTTCAAATTCAGATGACAACAATTTGAAAAAATCGTTATTAAATTCGATTATTTGCGAATAAGATCTATAGTTTTTGTCTAGATGCTCTAACTTTTTATCGGGATTATTAAACGGATTATTGTCTTTGCTCAGTTCGATAAATTGCTCTGCTTTTCCCCCACGCCAACGGTAAATAGATTGTTTCGGATCGCCCACAATCATCAGAGTTCCTTTATTTCCGTAATCGTCCTGACCCGAAAGCGCATTATCAATAAGCGGAATCAAATTCTGCCATTGCATCTCTGAAGTATCCTGAAATTCATCAATAAAAAAATGACGGTAGCGTTCGCCTAATCGCTCATATATAAAAGGAGCTGGCTGATTTTGGATTTCGCGATGGATTATAGCATTAAATTCAGATATAGAAAGCACATTTTGCTCTTCCTGAATTTTAGCCAATTCATTACTCACGGTATTCAGCAATGAAAGCGGCGTAATATTTTTAAGAAAAGCGGTATAGAAATCTCTTTTTTCGAAATTTTTATAAATCGTTCCCAAAATTTCTAATAATTCAGGAATTAAATTTTCAATTAAAGCACGATCCTGAGCCGTTTTATTAATCGCTATATCCTCAAATTCATAAAACTTTTTATTCTTAGGATTGTATTTTCCGTCCCGAATACTCACTAAATGATTCGGAAAAGTGCCTCTTGAAAAGGATTTTAAATCAATTCCGTTATTCTCAATTAACAACAAAGCCCCTTGTGCAAAACCAATATTTTCTTTTTCTAAATCTTTACAAACTGCAATTAATTTCTTTTTGATTTCGACAAATTCAGCAATGGATTTATCATGAAATTGGGTAATTTCATTTCGATTGTTTTCATTCAAAACCAATTTTCCCGTTTCCATTATTTCTCTCGAAATATCCCAGGATTTATCATCATCTGTTTTTTCCATCGTGAAATCAATGAGCAATTTAGTCAAGGTTTCATCTTCACCAGCCTGAGCAATGATAGCATCTATGGCTTCTGTCAACAAATTTTCGGTATCCAAAGTAACTTCAAAAGTCATCGGCAAATTCAAATCATGGGCAAAAGCACGAATCACTTTATGCGTAAATTTATCGATAGTCGAAATATCAAATGCTGCATAATTATGAATGATATGCTTAATAATTTGCTGTGATTTGGTTTTAATCTGAATCAACGAAAGTTGTGTATCGATTGCCAAATCCCGCATTAAATCCTGCGCTTTTTTTGAAGGCTCATCTTTGGCAAATTCAGAAAGACTGCCTACTATTCGGCTTTTCATTTCGTGTACCGCCTTATTGGTAAACGTAATCGCCAAAATGTTGCGATAAGCGTCATTTTTTGGAGAACTAAGAATAATTTTCAGGTATTCTTTGACCAAAGCATAGGTTTTTCCGGAACCCGCTGAAGCGTCATATATAGAAAAGGAAGGTCTTTGCATTTCGTTTTTGTTGTTGATTAGTCCATACCCTAGCCCTGATAGTAGCGGCATCCTCTTGTATTGCGTTAGCAAATACAAGAGATAGAGCGCATAGCAGGAAATAGCTCCTAAAAACAGAAGTTATAATTTTGCTTATTTAATGCTTAAAAGTAGTATTTTTGCAGTATGGAAACAAACAGACAGAAAAAAATAGGCGGAGTTATCCAAAAAGATTTGGTGGATATTCTTCAAGGTGAAGTGAGAAAAAATGGAGTTAGTAATTTGGTCATTTCGGTATCCAAAGTATCGGTGACTACTGATTTATCTGTGGCAACAGTATATTTAAGCATTTTCCCCCAAGAAAAAGCACAGGAAACTTTGGACGGGATTAAATCGAATACATCCCTGATTAAACATGATTTGGCTCAAAGAGTTCGCAAACAATTACGCAGAGTTCCTAATTTGGTTTTCTTTATTGATGACTCATTAGATTATATCGAGAAAATTGACAATGCGTTGAAAAACCAGGAAAATCCGATTGAAAACAGGGATTTATTAGAAAAAAGAAGACAGTTCTAGCACTTGAATTTCCCATTATACATAGCCAAACGCTACATTCGCAGCAATAGTAAAAACAATGCTATCAACATTATTAACCGCATTGCGAGCATGGGAATTATTGTTGGTGCCATGGCCTTGTTTGTGGTATTATCGGTTTTTAGCGGACTGAAAGTTTTTAGCCTTTCGTTCAGCAACGATATTGATCCCGATTTAAAAATATCAAGTACTTTAGGAAAATCTTTTTTTGTTACTCCCAAACAAGAAGCCGAAATCAAGAAAATTGAAGGTGTAGCGGCTTATTCTAAAATTATCGAAGAACGCGTTTTATTTACTTTTGACAACAAACAAGAAGTAACCTACCTAAAAGGAGTTGACTCAAACTACAGCAAAGTAAACAATACCAAAAAAATTATCTACAACGGTCAATGGATTGAAGAAAACACCTATCAGGTGGTGGTAGGTTTTGGTTTGGTTCAGAAACTTTCGTTGGGATTAATGGACTTCAACAAGCACTTAGAAGTTTTAGTTCCAAAAGCCGGTAAAGGCAACATTGAAAGCGCCGAGGAAGCTTTCAATAAAGCTGAAATTTTCCCGATAGGTATTTATGCTATCAACGAAGATTTAGATTCCAAATATGTTTTTGCCAATCTAAGTCTGGCTCAGGAATTACTGGAGTACAAACCCAATCAAATATCCGGAATTGAGCTTAAAGAAAAACCCAATGCCGATGAAAATGCTATAATTCAAAAATTAAACAGCATTTTTAAAGAAAAAGCAACTATCAAAAACAGAGCACAACTGAACGAATCCTTATATAAAATGCTAAATACCGAAAACATTGCGGTGTACTTAATATTTACTCTGGTGATTATTGTTGCGCTTTTTAACTTAATTGGTGCCTTAATTATGATGATTCTCGATAAAAAAGGAAATCTAAAAACACTTTACAATCTGGGAACTGAAATCAAAAATCTGCGTAAAATATTCCTGCTTCAAGGCACTTTATTGAGCCTTTTTGGAGGACTTATTGGTCTGGCACTAGGAATTATAATTGTGCTTTTACAACAACATTTCGAGTGGATTATGATTACTCCAACTTTAGCTTACCCAGTAGTTTTTTCACTTGAAAATGTATTAATTGTAATGGGAACAATTGTTTCTCTGGGATTTATCGCTTCGCTTATTGCGAGTAGTAGAGTAAGTGAGAAGTTGTTAGAATAAACTTTTTTAAACTAACTTCTTTTATATAGAAACCACAACAACAATAAACTTGTTATGAAAAATAACTGCGGCCAACTATTTTTAAATCCTGCTTTTATATTTGAAATAAAATTTTCTCTATCGTATTTTAACTGATGTATTGAATTTAAAAAGAAATATAATACAGATAAAACCAAAAGAATTGTTGAAACATCATCACGCATCTCTCTTGTGTATTCTTTTCTAAAAAACAACCTACAGGAAATAGAAACAATCCATAAAAAAAAGACAACACGCCCAAATACAACTATATATTTACTTTTTTTCTCTGGATTTTCCATAATTATTTCGAGTCTAGATCAATTTATTTTGTAAATATAAAACTATTAAATAAACAACTTAGAGTCGCTTCAAATTTATTCAAAAAAAATAATTGACAGTCGTTTAAAAAAGGTCATTAAACCACCTCATAACCAGAATACACCTCTTCAATTTCATTCAAAACAGCGAATAATTCTTCGGGATGATCCAAGGTTACCAGTTTTTGTTTATAGGTTTTAAAAGAATGAATTCCTTTGAAATAATTAGTATAATGCGGACGGGTTTCTACAATCCCTAATCGTTCACCTTTCCATTCCATTGCCCAGGTCAGATGATTACGCACTGCTTCTACTCTATCGGCTACTTTAGGTTTAGCCAAATGCTGTCCTGTTTTGAAAAAATGTTTGATTTCGTCAAAAATCCATGGATAACCAATGGCTGCACGACCAATCATAATTCCGTCAATACCATATTCATTTTTATAATGCAATGCTTTTTCTGGCGAATCTATATCTCCGTTTCCAAAAATAGGCATTGTAATTCTAGGGTTATTTTTCACTCTTGCAATGTGTGACCAATCCGAATGACCTTTGTACATTTGAGCACGGGTCCTTGCGTGAATACTCAATGCTGCAACACCAATATCCTGCAAACGTTCTGCCACTTCATCAATATTAATCGAACTATCATCCCAACCCAAACGCGTTTTTACTGTCACTGGTAAATGAGTGCTATCAATAACAGCCTGGGTTAATCGAATCATTAAATCAACATCTTTCAAAACCCCTGCTCCAGCTCCTTTACAAACGACTTTCTTTACAGGACAACCAAAATTAATATCGATCAAATCCGGGTTTACTGTTGAAACAATTTTGGATGATAAAGCCATAGCTTCTTCGTCTCCACCAAAAATCTGAATTCCAACGGGACGTTCGTAATCGAAAATATCCAGTTTCATTCGGCTTTTAATGGCATCACGAATTAATCCTTCAGAAGAAATAAATTCAGAGTACATCATATCGGCTCCGTGCATTTTGCACAAACGGCGAAATGGCGGATCGCTCACGTCCTCCATAGGTGCAAGTAAAAGTGGAAAATCCGGTAATTCTATGTTGCCAATCTTTATCATCTTCTGAAATTTGCCGCAAAATTACACTTTTTAGTTGAAAATATAAAGGAAGAATTTGGAAAGACTTCGTTATAAAGCCTTTAGTATATAAATTATATGCTTTGAAGCTATATAATTTAGCGTATATTTGCAGATTAATCGGCTGGTTTTTGAGTTTGCGTTAGATTTTAGATTAAGAGGAGGACAGCCTGTGGCTGTCAGGTATTTTAAAATATAAAAGCGAATAGCCCGACGGCTTTTTCTGCCGGCACGCCCAACTTTCTGACTACGCATTACAACATTATTGATATTTATTGAAGATGAAACATATTAGAAATTTTTGCATTATTGCACATATTGACCACGGAAAAAGTACATTGGCTGACCGTTTACTTGGAGCAACCCAAACGGTTACGGCTCGTGAAGAAAAGGCGCAATTACTGGATAATATGGACTTAGAGCGTGAACGTGGGATTACGATTAAGAGTCACGCAATTCAGATGGAATACACTTACAAGGGAGAAGAATATATCCTGAATCTGATTGATACTCCGGGACACGTGGATTTCTCGTATGAGGTTTCCCGTTCTATTGCAGCTTGTGAAGGAGCATTATTAATTGTGGATGCAGCGCAAAGTATTCAGGCACAAACCATTTCGAATTTATATTTAGCCTTAGAAAACGACCTGGAAATTATTCCGGTTTTGAATAAAGTTGATTTACCATCTGCTAATCCTGAAGAAGTAAGCGACGATATTATTGATTTGCTTGGATGTAAATTAGAAGATATCATTCATGCTTCAGGGAAAACAGGTTTTGGTGTCGAAAATATATTAGCAGCGATTATTGAAAAAGTTCCTGCTCCAAAAGGAAACAAAGAAGAACCACTTCAGGCATTGATTTTTGACTCTCATTATAATCCGTTTCGCGGAATTGAAGTAATTTTTAGAGTTGTAAATGGTGAAATCAAAAAAGGGCAAAAAATTAAATTCATGGCTACCGGCAATGAATATTTTGCC
>Ga0308158_10004197_pt1 | contig 12267 bp, 11 predicted proteins | sample PhyBR2_FD_201038 | JGI IMG/M metagenome (GOLD analysis project Ga0308158, IMG submission 201038) | Phyllosphere microbial communities from UC Gill Tract Community Farm, Albany, California, United States - DLSLB.R2 | ecosystem: Host-associated > Plants > Phyllosphere > Unclassified | place: USA...
AGCGGTTGAAATATAATAAAAATCAATATTTTCATCATTGATTAGTACTTTATCCAAAGTATCATCAATAACAATTGAACTTAAAAAATCATGACTTTCATTTCTTGTCTCATAATTTAAAGCAAATTCTTTTAGTTTTTGTTTGCCTTTCCACATTTCATTTATGTAGTGAATTATAAGATATATAGTTGTTAAACGTTGCTGACCATCTATAACATCCCAATAATCATCTTTCTTTTTAACTACAATCGGTTGTAGGCAATACCAAGTTTTTTCATCAGAATTTGGAATCTCTTTAGGAATAAATTCATCAATATCCTCTAATAAATCTGTTACTTGTTTTTCTGTCCATCTATAACCTCTTTGGTATGAAGGAATAAAGAAATTATATTGGAGTAATTCATTAATTGGCTTGATAGATATGTTACTCATTTTCATAAATGTAATTTTCATAAATATATTAAAACATAAGTAATGATTTTAACACTTTATTGATTTTTAATTGTTTGTTTTGAATTACAAAAACCACAGGTTGTTTTTTCCGAAGTCGGGTAATTTATCTCCTTCGAAATGTGGGAATATTTGTGCTACCATTTCAGGATATTTGATGGTTACAGGTAAGTTTTGTTGCTTAACTGATTTCCAATACATTCTGCTGAATTGATATACTTGGTCTATTAATTCTTTTACGTTGTTGACGTTCTCTAAATAGTCTTTGTCTGTACAGTATAATGCTAATTTTACTGGAAATGGATATGCTATTGGTTTGCCTTCTACTGAATATCTCGTATTGTTGTATAAAAGATATTTGATTTTGCTTATTTGCAATATCGTACCACTTATTGGCATTAATTCTGGCGATTGGGTATCAAATGCTACATAATCTGATGATTCTGTTTTGTTGATGGAAATGATAATGATTGGAATATCTAGGTTTAATCGTTTTAATGTTTGTTGTATAGGGTCTAGTTCATCCTTTCCTATTGGTTTGTAATAATGTATAATTAATCGTTCGGCTTGGTTATTATTATCAACAACAAATTTTAGCACCTGCTTTCCTATTGCACCTGCTATTAAATCTATTTCGTTGTTTCTGAAACAATCAAATCCTTTGAATTCTCCTTTGTTATTAAAACAGAATGCACTGCCCACATAACGTGTGTTGAATTGAGCCGATTTAAAAGCTCCTACACCAATGATTAATTCTTGCTTAGCTCTCTATCCAAACGCCAAGGAATACCGTCTATTTTTGCTAATAAAGCTGGTGTAATGTTCTCTAAGAATGCTCCGAAATAATTGTTTTTAATGCTTTCTTTATAAATCACTTGTGAGGAAATATCTTGCTTTAATAACTCCTCTTTGATTTGGTAATACAACTGTAAATCTTTCTCTGACTCTTTATGAACAGGACTTACATATATGGCTACATAACGTGTATTGGGTTCTTTTTTGAAATGTATTAGATGTTGTTTTAATTCTACTAAAGCTGTTTTAATATCCTTATATGCTAAGCTGGTATTCTTATCCATATGGAATGGCTGACAAATATGTTTAGCCAATGGTGGAAAAAAGGTTTTATATCCATCTTTAAAATAGGTATACAATGGTATAACGTATACTTGTCTATCAGGATGATGATAGATGAAAAAGAATTTAACGTGTTGATGTGGACTTGGTTGATAAGGTCCAAATTTTTTGATGCCAACTTTTGGATCTATTTCTTTGTCTTTGCCAAACCTTAAATTATTGGAATGGTAATGCGTAGCATATACCTTTTCAGTTGGTATTGGGTAAAAGTTATCTGATGGATTTAGAAAACTTAATGTACTGTTGTTTAAATATTTCTTCTTAAAATCATTAATTAACTGATAATAGGTTTTGTATCTGTTGATTGATTTGTCAATAGTATGTTCTATTCCTAAAATGTTTTTTAGTCCGATGTTTAGCACTGGATATACTTCCTCCAAATGTAATTTTGCTTCATTATGTAACTTATCGAAAATTAAAATCTCGTTTCTGAATATTACTTTTTTGAAATGATGTGTAGGAATATTAAATGTGTTGATGGATTGTGTAGCCACCTTAGATATACCATCATACGCTATTAATAACGCTAGGCTATTGATGAGGAATGAATATTCTATTTTTAAAGTGTATTTATCGTAAGTGGTGTATTCTGGTTTAGATAGAAGGGTGTTTTAAATCCAAACTTCGATGTCTTTTACAAAGTTTAGTTTTAGCGCATCTACCATTGGCGAAATATAACGCAATAGCTGTTGCGTATAATAATGCTTCGCAAATTTGGTTGATTTGGATAAATTTATAGTTGTAGTGAATGCAGCATCTTGCCCAATTTCAAAGGAAGTATAGTAGTATTGACTTGTTATCTCCTCTTTATGATTTTCCCATAATTCGCAATGTAATTCGCTTTTGTGTAATGGATATGAACCTTCGAACTTCTCTGTATAAAAGCTACATTGTAATGTAGCGTTATTGATCTCTAATGGTATTAGGTATATCGTAAGTTGCTGCATATTTCATCGTGATTAATTAGGGTTATCGGTACTGAATGTATACAACTAACTTACAATATTTTAGGGAAATAATCAATTATGCTAATACAAAACCTAAATGCTAACTATAGTATGTTGTTTGTTAAATCTTAACAAATTAGCTTTGAATACTGAAGTTAGCATAATGAAAAGTGAAATATTAATCCAATTCGGAAATAGAGTTAAAGAGCTTAGGAAAGCACAAAATATGTCGCAAGAAGATTTAGCAGACGCTGCTGGACTACATCGCACTTATATTGGTATGATCGAAAGAGCTGAAAAAAACATAACTCTTGTAAATATTGAGAAGATTGCTAAAGCTTTAAAAACCGAAATAAACACACTATTTAATGAATGATATAGAAAGTAATATAATTAATTTATTAAAGTCACAATATAAATTAAAAATAGAGGAAGCCAATTTTGCTAAAGGTTTAATTCCGAAATATATTTTGTTAGATAGAACAAGAAATATACATTCTTATATAGTTCCTACTCTAGTTCAAGACAAAATTATTGAAACATACTACAATGTATCTTGTAAATCTGATACATTAGAACTGTTATATAAACTACAGTTTTCTTCATTAGACAGGCCTTTATTTTTGGTATTTAAATATGAACTTGATTTATTTTTTTTAGATATAAAAAATTTTGAATCGTGTTTACATGAACAGAAAAATATTAAAACATTTCTGGATAATAAAATTCACGCAAATGAAATGATACCTAAACTAAAAATTGAACTATGAATCCCAACATACAACTCTATAAAGAACTAGTAGAATTTTGCAATAGTAATACTGATAAAATAGAAACTAAATTTGTTCGTAATTTAAACTTTAATGAATTCCACGAAAACTGTTTCGTTGAAATGTATGAAAATATTAAACATTTAGAAAACCCTGTCGAACCAAAACTATTAAAAGAAAAAATTCCAGGCTTGACTGAATGTTATAAAAATGAAGTTGGAAAATATTTATTTAAAAGAAATAATTTTAAAAAAGAACTAGATATACAATTAGGTCAGTGGTATGAAAAAGCATTCCAGCTATTTCTAGAATCTAAAAATATTATTGTCAATAAAAAAGGATTCCCTTTTCCTGATTTTGAAGTAATAAAAGATGACAAAGTAATTGCGTATTATGAGCTGAAATTTATTGAAGCTCCATTTGTATCTGCTAATACACAAGTAAAAAATACTTATCCTTACACAGCTAAGAGGTTTGATTACGAATGCTCACTAACATTAGACACAGGTAGAAAATTAACAGAGCAAAGAACTAAAATTGAAACTGATCTTAAAGATGTGCCTACATACTATGTATGGTGGTTTGACGCACCACATCTAAAAGGAATATTCTATATGGAATCTAGTGAAGTATTTGATTATTGGGATAATGTGGGAGATTTACATAATAGAGAAAAGAGAGACGGGGACATAGATCATAAACAAGTTACTACTAAAATCTACCCGCCTTTACTTAAAATGAAATCACTTAATGACTTAATCAATACTTTTAAATAATGGATTTATATTTTGTATATAGCTCTGGAGGAGGAGCAGGAGATTGGAATGGTATAAATAGAGTTTTTTTAAATTCTATGCCTTTAAATTTCAAAAATAATCTTCTAATAAAATTTGGTGATATTTTTTTTAATCATAGAAGTAATAGGTCGATTTTAAAAACACAAGCCTGGAGAAATGTAACGAATGCAAGAGAGTGGTTAATTGATAGAACTAATGATGAAACTTTGCTAGATACCATGAACTTAATTATGGATGTTGGCACAACTAAGATTGTTAGCTTTATTACTCATAATCATCCTGAATATACAGACATACAAATAATTGAGGAATTTAATAACATAATTCAAAATGAACGTATTCTTGAAAAGTATGGGCTAATAATAAATAACTCAAATATTAGAAATGCTGTAACTTTTGATATCCCAAATTTATTTAAAGTTAGAACACAACATGGAAATGTTGATAGAAATTTATTTAATAGTTTAGAAGCAAAACAAAGAATGATTGAATTAGCTGCACAATATGCTAATCATACATACCATGCAACAGGAAACAATCCTGACATTTTATTAACAATCATTTCTGCAGAATGGACAAATGATGATATAGATCATTATTTTGATTTATTGGATTATACTCCAACTAAACTAGGTATCGGTGCTCTAACTAATTATCCTAACGCAAGTTTCAATGAAATGCTTTTACGATTAGATAGAAAATTGAATTTTAATAATTATTTAAAAGTACATTTTCTGGGAAGTGGCGGAATACAAAAAGCAAATAGAATTGTTGAAACTTTAGGGAATAGGCCAAATTTTTCAGTTGATGTAACTACTCCTTTCAATCGAGGTATTGATGGAAATACAAGAGGAACTTCCCAATCAGGATATTATGATTATCAAACTAAATCGTTAAATCGCATTAATCCTGATAATTTAGAAAATATCTTAAATATTCATAGTGAATTTGATAATGATAGAAAAATTTACAATGATGATGAAATGTTGGAAATTTTGGAAAATATAATTCAACATCAAAGCAATAACAGTTCACAAGAAACTTATAATAATAGAGCTAAATTAATTATTCATAATTTTGACGTATACCAATATAATGTAGAATAAAAAAGAGGGGTTTACCCTCTTTTTTATTAAAATAACTCAGGGTTTGATTCATTTAATATTCTTTTATCAATAATTTCATTAAATCTTTCATCTAATTCTATACCTATACCCTTTCTATTTAATTTTTGAGCAGCGACTAAGGTTGTTCCACTACCTAAAAATGGATCTAAAACAACATCCCCTTCGTTTGTAGACATTTTTACAATTCTTTCAATCATCTGAGTCGGAAATATACAAGGATGCTCAGAAATACCTAATTTTCCTTTGGTCATATTATTAACTCTATCAAAATACCAAAAATCACTCTCAGGTAAATCAAAATTCCAAGTATCTGTCGGATTACGTCCAGTTTTACCAACTAGTCTTTTATCATTCTTAGTAATAAAAGGAATTCTTATATCATCTAAATTAAATACATAATTATTAATGTCTTTTACAAACCATAAAATAGACTCCCATCTTCCACTTAGACGATTTGTGCAATTTTGCATATTATTAAAATGCCAAACAATACTATTTCTCAAATAGAATCCTTGTTTTTTAAAAATAAAATATGCAATAGCATCTAAAGGTATTATCTCTTTAGTTTTCTTTTCTGGAATAGGAGATACATTTAAAAAAAAACTTCCATTATCTTTTAAAATACGCTTAGCTTCAATTGCAACACTTTCTATTAAGGTTTCCCATTCTTCAAATGGCCTATTATCGTTATACTTTCCGTATTTTTTATCTAAATTATATGGAGGTGATGTTATAATTGATGATACTGATTTTTCATCCATAGATTTCATAACATCAATACAATTACCATTTGTGTAAACAGTATTTAAATTTTTAATCTCCTTATATTTATTATTAAAATAATTTTCCATCTAAGCTCTCCAATCTTTTATCTGCAATTTTTATGTAAGATTCTTCTGTTTCATATCCTACATAATTTCTATTAAGTTTTTTAGCAACAACAGCTGTTGTTCCACTTCCCATAAAAGGATCTAAAATTAAATCACCTTCATTTGAACCCGTTAGTATAATTCTTTCTATTAATTCTTCGGGATATTGAGCAGGATGTTCTGTTCTTTCCGATAAATTTCCACTAACTAAAGATATTTTCCATACATCAGATGGGTTTTTTAATTGTGATTTATATCTATCAGGTCTATAATTTAAAGCAGGAATTTTTACATCGTCTAAATTAAATATATAATCATCTTTATCTTTTGTAAAGAAAAAAACATATTCATATCTAGAACAGAATCTTTTATTTGTTGAACCACCCCAATCAAAATTCCAAATAACAATATTTTTTAAATACATATCTTGAAAATACTCCATAATCCAAAAAGGTGGTATTATATTTCCTTTATCATATCTATTTTTAATATTTAACCAGATTTGACCATTATCTTTTAATACCCTTTTAGTTTCAGATATTACATTTTTGATCATCTCTCTATATTCCTCTTCTTCTAGGTTGTCTTTATACTTTTTTCCTTTAGAATCAACTTTCTTTCCATTTTCATATTTATGGCCATAATTAATATTAATATTATATGGTGGAGATGTAACCATTAAATCAACAGATTTATCTGGTAATTCTGACATGCTTTCTGAACTCTTATGAAATATATGATTCACTTTTTATGATAATTATAGTATGCAAATATAAATAATAAATCTCTTTTATGCTAATTATATCCTACACTTTTTCATACCATCCTGTTTTAGGTTTAGATAATAATTCGGGTACAGAATTTTTAAGAAAATCCTCTACTGAACGTTCCGATAGACTATATTTTGTACCTAATTCTATTGCTTTTTTACGTTGGAATGATTGTGGTAATGCTTCGTAAAATGCTTTTTTGTTATTGCCCATTTTGTAGGTAATCGGTTCTGACTGACTTGCTAGATTATTGAACATTAAGATGCTATGATTTAGATATACATTTATCAATTCTAATGCTGCTAAAAAATCTTCATCTGTACATACCACAACTTCTGAACAATCGACATTTTCCACTTTGCGTAAGGCAGTAAAAATCATACAGAAACGATACAATACTAACCCTAATCGGAATACAATGCTTGAGGTATCATCACTATTGAACAATACGGTATTGGTTAATAATTTACTGAAAACTACATTTAATTGTTGCCATTGATCGGGTGTTAATTGTACTTCGGTTGGGTGTTATTCTAGAAAATCATATACCTGTAACACATCGTTAGATAACTTTTCGAAATGATCGTTGAAAGTAAATCCTCCTTTTTTAGGTGATGGATCTTGCCATGTAATTTGATTTTTGAACGCATAGAACATAAACCTACTAAACAAACCATCTTCTGCTGATTGAATTAATTTGGGTACTTGTGCTGGAGTACCTGATAATGAATCGGCTAATTGAGGATTAGAAATTTCTAATAAATTCATTATTGGTTTTACGAGCTGCTGAAATTTTTTCGTGATGAAATGCGGCTCTCATAATATGCGAGTAATTACCCCAGTCTTGTTTGTTTGCACCACTCATTGCATCGGCTTCTGTTTCGCAAATTATACCTTTACCATCATTGTCTTGAAGCATTTTCATCATCATTGCTTGACTAGTATCAGCAGGTAGAAACAATAAATTGAATTTTGGTTCAACAGGTTTTTCTGGAATAGCATCGTCTTTTTTGCGTTTGGCGAGTAGTGTTTTGTATTCTGCATTTTCTATTTCGAATGCTTTTTTAGCTTCATTCGATTTATTCACAAAACGCTCGTGTATTTTATCGCCTAAACTTTTGGCATTTTTTAGCACACCTTTTCCACTTGCTGCAGGAGCAATAATGAATGAAAACAAATGCGGGTACACTCTTTCTTGGTGGTAGATACCTGTAATATTGGGTAAACAACCACTTAAAATAGTTAGACCAGCTGTAAGAAATACATCACGTTTGCGTTCGTTATCCTTAAACGCTTCGCAACCCTCAATTAATAATTCGGGTAAATAATTAACGATATGTGCAGGAATTGTAGGTGTAGTTTTAAGATAATCTACCTCATCATACACTGGTTCTTTATCAGGTGGACTGTCTTTTTGCAAGTTTACAAAGTTTGCAGTATTTGCAAATTTACCAAACTCGTGTGCTTGATTTCTGTATGCACTTTCAATAGATTTGATGAATTCTTTTTGATTTTCGTGATAAAAGTTTTGTAAAATGAATTGTTCAGCATCTAATTGATTTATGCCTTTACGGTTTAAATTACACGCTTTCGGTACGTTTTATTATTGTTCTTCTCCCAATTTTAGAAGCTTTTAATTCGTTACGATTAATCATTCTTTGAATTGTCCAACGACTAGCACCTAAAAGAATAGCGGCTTCTTGTACGCTTAGGAATTCTTTATCTCTAAGATTGATAAAGTTGGTGGTTTGGATTGGGAGTTTTTGTAGGGTTTGCAAACTTTGCAAGGTTTCGGGATTTGCAGAACTTACATTTTGAATTTGCTCACTTAGTGTGGCTCTTATTTTTCTTCTTTCTTGATTTGCTTATAGTGTCTAGAATTGCACTTGTGGCTACAATAGCGAGTAGTGATGGTTTGAGCAACAAAGGCTTGCCCACAGAATTGACAGAATTTTGGTATTTTGATATTCGAACTCATAATGTTGCTAATTGTAGCACAAAGTAGCTTGATGTAGCTAGTTGGTGCATCATTTCCCCATACTATAATTTTGATGTACTTTGGGCAACAAACTTGATGCTTGGACAACAACTGTACATCAAATTTAATCAAAATAAAGCAATTAGGCAACAAAAAAGAGCAACTATGTCGCTCTTAAACACAACATTTATAGATAGTTAACAAATAAAAGAAAGACAACTACTTCCCGATACAGAAATTGGCAAAGATGTTCCCCAACAGCTCGTCGTTCGTTACCTGGCCCGTGATTTCACCAAAATAGTACAGGGCCTGGCGGATGTCGATGGCCATAAGGTCGGCCGGCAGCTGGCTGTCGAGCCCCCACTGCACCTTTTGAATTTCTTCGAGTGCCTTTAACAGGGCGTCGTAATGCCGTGTGTTCGTTACAATGGTTTCGTTGTTGCGCAACGCACCCGTATTCACCAACTGCATCAGGCGGTCCTGCAGATCCGAAATCCCCTCCTTGTTTTTGGCCGAAATAAAAACGGGGTTTTCCACACGTTGGTTCAGGGTTTCCAACACTTCAGGCTCCAATAAATCCTTTTTGTTAAAGAGCACCACCAATTGCTTTAACGGGTACTGGTTCTTTACCTTTTCAATCTCGTTTTCAAGAACCGCCATGCGGTCACCTTTCCATTGCGTACTGTCGGTAAGGAACAGCACCACCTGCGCCTGCTCGATCTTTTCAAAGGTTTTTTGAATACCGATGCTTTCCACCACATCGTGTGTTTCGCGGATACCGGCCGTATCGATAAAGCGGAAGCCGATGCCATTGATCACAAGTTCATCTTCTATGGTATCGCGTGTGGTTCCGGCAATGTCGGATACGATGGCGCGTTCTTCGTTGAGCAGGGCGTTGAGCAAGGTGGATTTCCCTACGTTGGGCTCCCCTACGATCGCCACGGGAATCCCGTTTTTGATGACGTTGCCTACCGCAAACGAATCAATAAGCCTTTTGAGTACGAACTCAATGCGGTTCACAAGCTCGCGGAACGCAGAACGGTCGGCAAACTCCACATCTTCCTCCGAAAAATCCAGCTCCAGCTCAATAAGCGATGCAAAGTTAAGCAGCTCCTCGCGTAACCGGGCAATTTCATTGGAAAAACCACCGCGCATCTGCTGCATGGCGAGCTGGTGGGCGGCTTCGTTGTCCGAAGCAATAAGGTCGGCAACGGCCTCGGCCTGCGACAGGTCCATTTTGCCGTTGAGGAACGAACGCATCGTGAACTCCCCGGGCTGTGCCATACGGCAGCTCTTGCGCAACAACAGCTGGATGATCTGCTGCTGGATAAACAATGACCCGTGGCAGGAGATCTCCACCGTAGGTTCTCCCGTATACGAATTCGTGCCCTTAAACAGCGACACGAGTACCTGGTCGTACACCTTTCCTTCGTCCGTTATATGCCCCAGGTGCAGGGTATGCGATTTCTGTCTGGTAAGATCCTTCCCCTTTACCGACTCGAAAACCGAAGCCACAATCGCCACGGCATCGGGCCCGGAAACGCGGATAACGGCAATGGCGCCCGCACCGGACGGTGTGGCCAGCGCCACAATGGTATCTTGTAATATCATATCGTTTGAATAAATACCGCTCGGCGGTCGTTATGCCCGTATTTCAGGGACTTTTACTATCGTTTTAGGATGGTGGTGCCGTCGGCCTGCGCTTTAGGAAGCACCGTGATGTCGGCCACCTGTACGTGCTTGGGCTGGTTTACGGCAAAGCAGATGCTTTCGGCGATGTCTTCGGCCTGTAAGGGCTCAAAACCGTCGTATACCTTTCCGGCACGTTCGCTGTCGCCTTTAAAGCGTACCAGCGAAAACTCCGTTTCTACGGCACCCGGTGCTACGGAAGTTACCTTGATGCCCAACGGCAGGAAATCGAGCCGCATGCCTTTTGTAAGGGCTTCCACAGCCCATTTCGAAGCACAGTACGTGGTACCGTTCGCATAAACCTGCTTGCCCGCAATGGACGACAGGTTCACCACATGGGCGTCATCCGATTTCTGCAGGTACGGCAAACATGCCCTTGTTACATAGATAAGGCCTTTGACGTTGATGTCGATCATGGCTTCGAGATCCGAAAGGTCGGCCTCCTGGAACGAAGCCAGTCCGTGCGCGTTTCCGGCATTGTTGATGAGCACGTCGATATGCTGCCAGTCAGCAGGCAGGGTTTCAAAAGCGTTGAACACGGCTTCTTTCGATGCCACATCAAAAGCCAGCAGCAGCGTGGGCGTATCCGTCAGTTCGTGCTGCAGTTGCTGCAGCCGTTCCATGCGGCGCCCGCACAGTATGAGCCTGTTTCCTTTGGCAAATGCCTTAGCTGTTGCATATCCGATTCCGGAACTTGCACCCGTTATCACGATTGTTTTCATTTGATTCCAAATCTTTTTACAAAGGTACACGCAATTTTTAAATTACCGTCTGTTTTAGCCCCTGCATCACGTTCAGCCATAAAAAATTAAAGAACGAACGATCCTTCTTGCGGTCAACCTTCTTCACCTCCGTTTTTTTAAGTCCGTCGGTATCGGTGCGCACGAACAGGTTCGCTGCCGCCGAAGCCAGTTTGCGCTCCTTGTTTTCTTCATTGTAAAGCTTCATCTTGAGGTCTTTGAAGCTGATGGCGAAATCGCCTTTGGAAACCGAATTGTCGCCGCTGAAGTTAAACGCCATATGGTCGATGGTTCCATTGGCCCTTACGTTCATATAGGGTTTGAGGAACGGGTTCATGGCAGGTGCCGGGAAGTTGGCCAGGTCGCCGTTGATGTTGAACGAGTCGGTCGGGTCCATGATGTTGAAGCTCCAGCTCGATATCAAACGGCCGCTCTGCATAAACTGCGTCTGCACGTTAATCTGGGTACGCGGCCCGCTTTTGCGCTTGTAGCCGCTGTACAGGTTCTGAGCCGTGATGTTGAAATCGGCAAATGTAAGCTTGCCGGGTTCGCCGCCACCGGGTTTGGCCACCTCTTCATACGTAAGGCGTGAATTGCGTACCTTGAGCACGTCTATCTCAAACGGGAACTTTACATGACGCAACCTGTAGCTGTACAGGTGGTTTTCAACCGGGGCCAGCGGAATGGACACATCGCGGTAAATGGAAGCATCGGCCTTGTTGATGACGATCTCGCGGAATTTGATAAAGAATTCCTCCTGTTTGTCGAATCCCCAGCGGTAACCGTTAAACTGGATGGGACCACTGGATATGTTGTAGTAATCTTTCGCATATTTAAGCTTGTGGGCATGCTGCCTGCGCGTTATCTTGGGAACGAGTTTAAAATCGTTTACCGAAGCATCGGCCTCCTTCAGCTTAAGACCGCCTGCATGCACCACGTAATCTTTGCCATCGTCGTAGCGTATTTTACCAGCCGAAAGCAGAGGATCTTTAT
>Ga0308158_10004198_pt1 | contig 12266 bp, 13 predicted proteins | sample PhyBR2_FD_201038 | JGI IMG/M metagenome (GOLD analysis project Ga0308158, IMG submission 201038) | Phyllosphere microbial communities from UC Gill Tract Community Farm, Albany, California, United States - DLSLB.R2 | ecosystem: Host-associated > Plants > Phyllosphere > Unclassified | place: USA...
TCGTTCGAGGTGACGGATGCCGCGGTGGCCTGGCTGGGCGAGCACGGCTACGAGCCGGAGTACGGCGCGCGCCCGCTGCGCCGGCTGATCCAGAACGAGGTGGACGACCGCATCGCGGACCTGTTCGTCGAGGGCTCGCTGGTCGACGGCGGCCGGGTGGTCGTGGATGCCGCGGAGGGAGCCCTCACCGTGAGCTCCGCCGCCCACCTGGCGACGGCCGCCTGATCGGCTCGACTTCAGGTGCTTCGAATGGCCGCTTCACCCTCGGTGAGGCGGCCATTCCCATGACCTGTTCCGGCTGCTGAGCCGAGGGTCAGCGCGAGGAGTTCGCGGTGCGCCCGCGCACGATGCCGACGAAGGTCTCGACGTCGGGCGTGGTGACGTCACGCGGCCAGGCGAGGGCGACGGTCGAGGTCGGGCCGTCGCGGAGGATGCGGTAGTCGGCGTCCTTGCGCTTGTGCAGTCGCGCGAGCGACATCGGCACGACCAGGATGCCGACTCCGGAGGCGACGGTCGCCACCGCGTCCTCGGTGGTCTCGATCGTGGGGAACCGCGGGGCGACGGTGGGGAGGTCCAGGGTGCCGAGCACGTCATCGCCCGGGGTGATCAGCACCTCCCCGGCGAGGTCGTCGGCGGTGAGATCGTCTGCGGCCATCAGGTGCGACTCCTTCGCCGCGATGACCACGGGAAGCTCGTCATAGAGAGGGATCACGTGCAGGTCCTCCGCACGCGCCACCGGCAGCCGCACGAGCGCGAGGTCGACCTCGGCGAGCTGCTCGCGCTGCTCGGCGAACGACATCGGCACCAGCTCGAGCTCGACGTGCGGCATCCGCTCCTTCCAGGTGTCGATCCACCTGCCGGGCGTCGTGCCGGGGACCAGCCCGAGGCGAAGGATCCGCGGCTCCTCGGGTGCCGGTCGGGGCTGGGGCGACGGCTTCTTCGGCGCGGCCTTCCGTGCTGCGGGCTTCTGCTGCGCCTTCTTCGGCGCCGGCTTGCCCGGGCGCGGGCGTGCGGGGCGGCGCCGGTCGTTCTTCATTGCTTCAGCGTAACGAGGTCGCGGAGGTGCGCGCGAGAACAGGGGGATCGTCGAGGCCAGGAGGATTCTCGGCCGAAACGTCCTGTTCTCGGCGATGCTCCTGTTCTCAGGCCCGGCGAGCGGATGCTTCGCTCAGACCTCGGCGCGGATCGCCACGCAGCACTGGCCGACGTGCGGCTCGCCGTGCGCCTGCAGGTGCGTGCAGTCCATGCCCTCGAGGATTCCGCCGATCAGCGCGAGGTTGGCCGAGCACACCAGGGCGGTGTGATCGCGGGCGAGCGAGTCGAACGGGCAGTTGGCGAGCATGAGCGCGCCGTCCTCCTCGTGCGGCTCGAAGCCCTGGGCCGCGAGCACCGCGGAGACCCGATCGAGGTCCTCCGCGGGCTCGGCGGGTCGGGGAGCGGATGCGGCGATCTGCACGCCCTCGTCATGGGCGACGTCCGCGACGGCGCGGTCGAGGTCCGCGCCCTCGGCGGCGCGCTCGATGGCGCCCGCGAGCAGGTGACCGACGAGGTCGTAGCGGCGCTCGGGGAGGGACAACGAGATCGTCCCGCTTGCGCGCAGGTAGAGCTTGGACGGGCGGCCAGCGCCAGGACCTGTGCGTCCGGACAGACGGCGGAACTCGGTGTCCAGAAGTCCTGCTTCGACGAGCTTGTCGAGGTGAAAGCGGGCCATGTGCGCGGCGATGCCGACCGCGTCGGCGGCGGCATCCCTGCTGACCGGCTCGGTCTGCCCCGCGACGTACTCGTACAGGGCGCGCCGGGTCTCGTCGGCGAGGCTGCCGATGCTCGACGCCTGTGCGGTGATGTCCATGGTGACCTCTAAAAGAAGTAACTCTTGTATTTAGAACGACATGCTTCTATTTTTGATCCTAACTTCTTTTAGAAAGGATGGCTCGAAGATGAGCGGTCGTAGTGAAGCACGAGCCGCGATCATGCAGAACGGCGATCACGTCGCATTCGTCCTGCTGCGCACGGTGTTCACTGTGGCGCCGATCCTGTTCGGACTGGACAAGTTCGTCAGGATCCTCACCTCGGATTGGGAGCGCTACCTGGCGCCCTGGATGAACGACATCATTCCCGGCGACGCCCGCACCGCGATGTACATCGTGGGCGTCGTGGAGATCGTCGCGGGCATCCTGGTCGCGTTCCTGCCCCGGCTCGGCGGACTGGTGGTGGCAGCGTGGCTGCTCGGGATCATCGTCAGTCTGGTCAGCGTCGGCGGGTACCTCGACATCGTCCTGCGTGATTTCGGGCTTCTCGTCGCCGCCCTGGCCCTCTCGTTCCTCGCTGCGGGACAGGGCCACGGGATGCTGCGGCGACGCAGCTGAACGGCCCGCGTGGGGACGCGGGCTCCGCGTGGGGACGCGGGCGCAGGAGGACGGCGGTCGGTGCTCTGAACGCCGCTCTCCTGCGCGGCGGCCTCAGGCCGCGCGGGCGAGGCGGCGCTGCGCGCGCCGGATCAGTCCGACGAGCCCGCTGATGAGCACGAGTGCGCCCAGGCTCAGAAGCGCGAACGCGGTGATCGTTCCGGGATTCAGGGAGGCGAGCCAGTCGGTCACGCTGTCGTGACGTTCGCGGTCGCTGAGCATCCAGATCCCGAACCAGGCGATCGCGGCGAAGCACAGACCCCAGACGATCGCGGCCCAGCGGGTGCGGGGTGGAGGAGCGGATGCCATGGTCGGCGCCTCCGCGAGCGGGTCGGAACCATCCGACGAGGGGAGGATCGATTCCTCGAGCGGGAGCGTCGCGTGCTCGGCATCGGGCGCGGACATGGTCTCGGGGAGCGGGACGGTCGGCTCGGTGTTCACTTCTCGGCCTCCTTGTCGGCGGGTGCGGTGTAGACGACGAGGATCCGTCCGGCGTCCTGATCGATCGTGACCGGAACGACGGTGACGGACGGCGTCTTGTCCGGAGTCCCCGGGTTCCACGGGGAGGTGACCTTCTCGCGGTACACGGTGGTTCCGTCCGACTGACGCGATCCGGTGAACTCGCCGCTCGCGCCGCCGATGGCGTTCCCGTCGGCATCCGTCTCGTTCCGGTTCCACTCCACTGACGCGCTGCCGACGGTGGCGGTCAGTTCAAGCTCTACACCCTCGCTCACGTAGACCTCGGTGTACCCGGTCCCCTTGTGCAGGACGACAGGGTGGGAGCTCTGCTCGGACGCACTCATCAGCATGACCCCGGTGTTGCCGAAAGGCTGCCGGATCTCGCCGCCGCGGACGTTGGAGAGATTGGCGTCCCCGAATCGCACGTCCCCGACGGTCGCCGCGCCACCCGTGATGAGGCCTGCCACCAGGGTCCCCGCGGTGAGGAACGCCAGGAATCCGCTCCGTCGCCGGGCGACCCCCGCGATCACCATGCCGAAGGCGAACACCAGCGATGCCGACAGCACCGCAAGGGCGCCCGTCGTGACGCCGGGATCCGACGACAGCAGCCACACGGCGGAGGCGACGACCAGAGCCACGCCGATGGTCGTGCCGACGTAGGCGAAACCTGCGCGCGGATTGGAGGCGCGGCGGATCCGGCGTCGCTCGGCGGCCTCGGCGGCGAACGCCGCGGCAGCGGTCTGCCGCTCGGCGCGGGCCTGATCGCGTGCGGCGCGCTCGGCATCCTGCTGCTGACGGCGCCACTCCTGATCCTGCTGCTGCCAGGCGGCGTGCTGGGCGCGCCAGGCGTCCAGCGCCTCGGCATCCGCAGGAGGGGCGGCGGGCTCACCACCCGTCAGCGGCAGAGTGAGGGAGGATGCCGGCGACTCGTCCTCTGCACCCGAAGCAGAGTCGATGCCGGCATCCTCCTCTCGGATCTCCGCATCGACGGCGGCACCCGAATAGCCGACCGGAGCGGAGGGGAACGGGGGAGTCTGCGCCGCCGCTGAAGCCATTCGCGGGTCCGACGCGTCACCCCCCGGAGTGTGGCGCGCGGCGCGCACGATCAGGACGAGCAGGATGCCGACCAGCACCAGCCCGACGATGAAGAGGAAGACGCCGAAGGGACTCGGGCCGAATGTCTGGAACGAGTACGGGTTGATGATCCGCTCGACGAGGAACAGTCCGACGGTCGGCGTGACCGACAGCATTCCGATCAGGAAGCCGGCGAGGATCCCGAGCTGCGCGGGCTCGAAGCGGCCGCGCAGCAGCTCGCGCAGGTGGATGCGGCCCTCGGGGTCGGGGAGCAGCGCCCACGCCACGGCGTAGAGCAGGATCATCGGCAGCCCGAACAGGGCCGCGACGACGAGGATGCCGCGGACGATGAGCGGATCGATGCGCAGCCGCGACGCGATGCCCGCCGCCACGCCGCCGATCCAGCCGTCCGAGCGGGCCACGCCGAGGCCGGACACCCAAGCGAAGAACCGATCGGATCGTCGGGTGGTGTCGTGCGATGCAGGTCGCTCCGGTGCCGGAGGCGGGGCAGTCGGGAAGGTCATGCTTCGATCCTGTCGGCGCGCCGGCGGGCGCCGCCATGGGGTGATCCCCTGACTCGCCCCTGATCCTTGCCCCGGAGCCCCGGTTACGTCACGCGCGGATGGTTGGATGGCGTCATGTCCTCTTCAGCGCAGCATCCGCTGGTGCCTCTGGCGCGACCGCCGCGGGCCGTCCCGCCGCCGCGTCCGGAGCTGACGCGTGCGCGTGAATGCCTGATCTCGGGCACCGCCGAGGGGCTGGCGCGGCACCTGGGCGTGTCGACGGGGCTGGTGCGGGCGATGTTCATCGCGCTCACCGTGCTGAGCGGCGCGGGGGTGCTGCTGTACGTCTGGTGCTGGGTGTTCACGCCGTGGGAGCCGGGGAAGTCCGCGCCTTCCCGGAAGGCCCCGGTGGCATGGGTGCTGCTGGCCGTCGGGGCGCTGCTGGAGCTGATCATGCTGCAGCAGCTGGGCACCGGATACATGCTCGGCGTCTACCTGCCCGATCTGGGCGTGGACGGCAGCATGCCGATGCTGCTCGACCTCGGCATCCTGCTGCTGGGACCCGTCGTGCTGCTGGTCGGGGCTGCACTGTGGGCGGACCTCATCGATCGCATCGACCCGACCCGGGGACCGCGGCAGGCGGGCGTCGTGCGCGGGATCGCGGTCGTGCTGCTGGTGGTGATGGTGGTCGCGATGGTCGCGCGTCCGACCGGGCCGGTGCTCCTGCTCGCGCCGTTCGCCGGCCTGCTGGCGATGTTCGCCTCGTCGCTGATGCATCGCTGGCGCGAGCTCTCCGGCGAGCGGGTGCGTCGCATCCGCGAGGAGCAGCGCAGCGAGATGGCCGCGCACCTGCACGACTCGGTGCTGCAGACCCTCGCGCTCATCCAGAACCGCGCGGGCGCCTCCAGCGAGGCGGCCCGTCTCGCCCGGGCGCAGGAGCGCGAGCTGCGGGCGTGGCTGTACGACGGGGACGCCCCCGCCGACAGCGATCTGCCGACGGACCTGCGCGACTACGCGGGAGCACTGGAGCTCGACTATCCCGTGCACATCGACGTCGTCTCCGCCGGACTCTCCACCGAGCGGGCGAGCGGCGAGCTGGCTGCGGCGGCGCGCGAGGCCATGCTGAACGCGGCCCGGCACGCCGGCGGTGAGGTCTCGGTGTACATCGAGGGCTCGACGAGTGGCGTCGACGTGTTCATCCGCGACCGCGGCGCCGGATTCGACCTCGACGAGGTGCCGGGTGACCGCCTCGGGGTCAGGCAGTCGATCATCGGGCGGATGCGGCGGGCGGGAGGGTCCGGCACCGTGCGCAGCGACGAGAACGGCACCGAGGTGCACCTGCGGATCGCGGGGGCGCCGCTGCGATCGGAGGACGCATGAGCGACAGCATCCGCGTGGTGATCGTCGACGACCACTCGATCTTCCGCTCCGGCCTGCGCGCCGACCTGGACGAGACCGTCGAGGTGGTGGGCGAGGCCGCGGACGTGCCCTCGGCGATCGCGACGATCCGCGAGAAGATGCCGGACGTCGTGCTCCTCGACGTGCATCTTCCGGGAGGTGCAGGCGCGGATGCCACGGGCGGCGAGTCCGTGATCCGCGGCTCCGCTCCCACGACAGCGCGCTTCCTCGCGCTGAGCGTGTCGGATGCCGCGGAGGACGTGGTGCGGGTGATCCGCGCCGGCGCCCGCGGGTACATCACGAAGGGCTCATCGGGCGTGGAGGTCTCGAAGGCCGTGCACGCCGTCGCGGGCGGGGACGCGGTGTTCTCGCCGCGTCTGGCGGGCTTCGTGCTCGACGCCTTCGGTGCGGTGGCCGGCGAGACGGCCGCGGTGGACGACGAGCTGGATCGGCTGTCGGCGCGCGAGCAGGAGGTCATGAGGCTGATCGCCCGCGGCTATGCCTACAAGGAGGTCGCCGCCGAACTGTTCATCTCGATCAAGACGGTGGAGACCCACGTGTCCGCGGTGCTGCGCAAGCTGCAGCTCTCCTCACGACACGAGCTCACGGTCTGGGCATCCGAGCGCCGGCTGCTGTGACCGCGGGGATGGTCATGTCCCACTTCCGGCGGGTCACGGGCATCCGGACGCGCCGCTTCCGAGACGCGCTGGCGCGTTTGTCCCAGAAGGTGCGCGTGCGCCATGCCCACTCCCGCCGTTTCTGAGACACGCGTCGCGTGCGCGTCAGGGCAGCATCCGTCGCACCGGGAGACGACGGATGCTGCGTCCCGGGGCTCAGGCTGCCAGCCAGAGTCCCTTGCGATCGGTCGCGATGCGGAGACCAGCGGCGACGGTCTCGTCATCGCCGATCCGCGCCCCGCGTGCGATGCGCGCCCCCGCGCCGATCTCGGTGCGGACGCCGACATGCGCGCCGTCGCCGATCACGGCCCCCTGGCCGATGTGCGCGTGCGCGTCGATGTAGGCGTCTTCGCCGATCACGGCATCCGAGTCGACCCAGGCGCCGCGGGCGACGCGCGCCCCGGCTCCGATCTTCGCCCCGGGTTCGACATAGGCCCCGGCTTCGACGACCGCCTTGGGGTTCACCTTCGCGCCGTGCGCGACGAGACCACGACCGTTGACGTGCTTGCGGTAACGCAGCGTCTCGCCGTGGTCGTCCTCGATGTCGATGTAGTTCTTGCCCACGATTCCTCCCGTGTCCGGAGACTTCCGGATATAGCTACAACCACGGGTCGTACGATTTCATTCCCCATCGGGGATGCGGGTCATCGCTGGCAGTTCGGACACCAGAACGTGACGCGCTCACGGGTCGGATCCGCGCCGAGTGCACCCGTGCGGATGAGGGTTCCGCAGCGCCGGCACGGCCGGTTGGCGCGACCGTAGACCCAGTCGGTGAAGCCGCGGCGCGCGTCGCCGGTGAAGGTGCGATCGATGCGGTCGCGGTTGGCGCGGATGGTGCGCGCGCCCAGGTCGATGAGTGCCGGGACATCGACATCCGGGGTGGGCGTGGTGGGCAGGATGCCGCGCAGGAACAGCAGTTCGGCGGCGTACTCGTTGCCGAAGCCGGCGACGTTGCGCTGGTCGAGCAGGGCGACGTGGATGCTGCGATCGTCCGCGCTCAGCCGGCGGATCGCCTCCTCGGCATCCCAGGCGTCCGACAGCGGGTCGGGGCCCAGATGCCCGACCAGCTCGCCCTCGTCGCGGGTGGCGACGACCTTCACCTCGGCGATGTCGACGCCGACCGCCTCCCGGGCGGCCGTGCCCACGATCGCGCGGACCTTGAAGGCCGGATGCCGCCACTTCTCGCCGGTGCGGTAGATGCGCCACGTGCCGTCCATGCGCAGATGGGAATGAAGCGTGTGCTCGCCGATCCGCATCAGGATGTGCTTGCCGCGCGGCACCACCTCGTGCACGGTGCTGCCTGTCAGGTCGACAAGGGCGGCGCGGGGGACGCGCAGGTCGAAGCGCGTCACCTGCTGGCCGCGCAGGGCGTCGTCGAGGCGGCGCGCTGCCTGGAAGACCGTGTCGCCCTCAGGCACGGGGAGCCTCCGGGTCCGGCGCCTGCGCGAGCAGTTCGCGCGCCAGCAGCGTGGCACCGGCGACAGCGGTCGGCATGATGAACACGGCACCGAGCGGAACCATGAAGCAGAGCTGCGTCGCCACCCCGAAGCCGAGCAGCCGGGAACGGCGGGTGGCGAACAGCTGGGAGCGCTGGAAGCTCGGCAGATCGCGGGCGTTCAGTGCGCGCCCGGTCAGCTCGCGGGCCAGCAGCCGGCCGGTCAGCAGCACGCTGACGACGGCGGCGACGGCGGCGCCCACCACGGGGATGAGTCCGAGGATCAGCGCGAGCAGGGCGACCAGGATGCCCAGCAGCACCAGGCGGATGCTCTCGCCGAAGGCCACGCGCAGCCCGCCGTCCCCTTCGGGGACATCGCCTCCGACGTCGTTCTCGACGGCGCGCCAGATGCGCTGGTAGAAGGGATCGCCGATCAGCAGGGCGAGCGCCGTGAAGACCACGCTGGCGAGAACGAGGGAGCCGATGGTGATGACCGCGCCGATCGCGAAGCGCAGGGCGATGGCCCAGCCGGAGTCCCAGGAATCCGCGAACGGGGTGATCCAGCTCGTGATCGTGCCCAGTGAGAGCCACAACGGGATGAGCGCGGCGGCGAGCACCACCAGGGCGATCAGCCCGGGAACCAGGCCGAGGGCCATCAGGCCCGGCATCCGCTTCCAGTAGCCGAAGCCGCGCCCCAGGAACCGGATGCCGGTGAGGAACTCGCTGATCATGCTCGCCACACTATGACACTCCGCCGACCCGCCGAGCTGCCGCCGGTGGCTCGGCGGGAGCTACCTCAGCGCGACCCGGGCCCAGGAGCGCCTGCCGGTGCGGATGACGGACCCGCTGGAGACGAGCACCTGCTGCTCCGGGTCTGTGACGGGGACGCCGTCGATCCGTACGGCGTCCTGGGAGATCAGACGCCGCAGGGCCGACCGGCTCAAGTCCGGCCGGACCTGCTCGAGCAGGGCGAGCGCGGTCGAGGCCGGATGCTCGATGCTGACCGGCTCGAGCTCCTCCGGCACCGCTCCGTGGGCGAACACGTCGATGAACGCCGCACGCTCGCGGTCGGCGGCATCCGCGCCGTGGTACCGCTCGACGACCGCCGCCGCGAGGGTCAGCTTGGCGTCGCGCGCGATGCGTCCGCCGCGGGTCGCGTCGTGGCCCAGCGCGGCCACGATGTCGTCGGGCAGGGTCGTGTACGCGCCGGCCCAGATGCCGACCAGATCGTCGGGCAGGCTCATCGCCTTGCCGAACTTGTCGCTGGCGCTGTCGGTGAGCGCGATGTAATTCCCGAGCGATTTCGACTGCTTGGGGCCGCCGTCCAGGCCCGGTGTGATGACGGTGGTGATCAGTGACTGCGGGCTCGCGCCGAGCCGCTGCTGGAACTGGCGGCCCATCATCTCGTTGAACAGCTGATCCGACCCGACGATGGTCAGATCGCTCTGCATGGCGAAGCTGTCGTAGCCCTGCAGCACGGGGTAGGTCAGCTCGTGCAGGGCGATCTCACGCCCCTGGGCGACGCGCTCGCGGAACATGTCGCGGGCCATCAGCTGCGCGTGCGTGGTCATGCTGAACAGACTCAGCAGCTCGGCGACCGGCATCCGATCGAACCATTCCGAGTTCCGGCGCACCTCGAACACCTCGGGTGCGGTGTCCAGCACGATCGAGACCTGGTCGAGGAAGGCCTGCGCGTTCTGCTCGATCTGCTCCGCCGTGAGTACGGGGCGGGTCTCGCTCTTGCCGGTCGGGTCGCCGACGCGGGTGGTGAGATCGCCCAGCAGGAAGACCACGCGATGCCCGTTGTCCTGCAGGTGCCGCATGAGCCAGAGGTTCACCGCGTGACCCAGATGCAGGTCGGGCGCGGTGAGGTCGACGCCGTACTTGATGCGCAGCTGCCGGCCGCTCTCGAGTTTGGCGCGCAGCGCCTGCTCGTCGACGATCGCGTCGATGGTGCGGAGCATGGGACGCAGGATGTCGTCTGCGCGGGTCATGATGTTCCTCTCGATGGGTGCACGAGAGGGTGACGGGGCAGAGCCTCCCGTGGATACACGAAAGGCAAGGACGGTCGTCCTTGCCTGGGGCTCTGGCCTTGTCGGGCGCTACTGATCGCCGGCTCTGACCAGAGCCGGGAGATAGGTGTGCTGACGCGCCGTCATGCGGAGCAGGTTAGCACGGGCGGGCAGCCGTATGATCGCGGGATGTGGTGGTCGGATGCTGAATGGGCGGCGCTCATCGATCCGGAGGCATGTGGCATGTGCGCGGATGCGCATCTCGACGAGAACGCGCACAGCGTGCTGGTCGTCTCGACGTCGACCGCGCACGTCCGGCTGGTGCGGAATCAAGCACATCCCGGCTACTGCGTCGTGATCCTGCGGGAGCATCTGACCGACATGACGGATCTCGGGCCTGCGGCGCGGGCGGCGTTCTGGTCCGATGTCCAGAGAACAGGAAGCGCCGTCGCATCGGTCTTTTGCCCGCGCAAGGTCGACTATCTGGTGATGGGGCACCGGATGCCTCATCTGCACTGCCACGTGTTTCCTCAGCACGACCAGGACGATCCGCTTCGTAACGTCGACATCTCCGACGGACCCGTAGTTCTCGCGACCGGGGAACTGGAGGAATGGGCTCGTCGGCTCCGGGCCGCATGGAGCTCCGTGGGCTGATGATCGGTCGTACCCTCCGCCGGATGCTCAGCCGGATGCTGATAGCGTCGCCGCAACGTTCATGAGGGGAACTCCGATGGGTGACGACCTGACGCTGGGGCTGACGCTGAGCGGCGGCGGTGCCTACGGCGCCGCCCAGGCGGGCGTGCTCCAGGTGCTGGAGGAGCGCGGCATCCGACCCGGGATCGTCGCGGGCACCAGCGCGGGAGCGCTCATCGGCGCCGCGTATGCCGCCCGGCTGGACGCGGACGCCATCGAGAGCGCCGTCCGCAGATTCCGCTGGAGTCACATCGCCCGCTGGTCGGCGCGCCCGCGGTGGGGCGTGCTCGACACCCATGCGGTGACGGACGCCGTGCACCGCATTCTGGGTGAGGACCCGATGATCGAGGATCTGCCGCGGCGGTTCGGCGCCTACGCCACCGACTTGCGCACGCGCCGAGGGGTGATCCTCGATCACGGCCCGCTCAGCAGTGCCCTCCGCGCCACGGTCGCCGTGCCCGGCCTGCTTCCTCCTGTTCGGCGCGGCGGCCGGCTGCTGGCGGACGGCGGCATGATCGACAACGTGCCCGACCGGGTGACGCGCGCTCTCGGGGCCACGCGGACCATCATCGTCCGGCTGCATGCGAAGTGGGAGAACGTGCGGATGATGCGCACGACTGCGGCGACGGCAGACCTGGTGGCGGATCCGACGGTCATCCTGATCCAGCCCGACATGGCGCGCATGGCTCAGTGGATGACGAAGGATGTGCCACGCCTGATCGCCGAGGGACGCCGGGCAGCAGAAGAGGGGCTGGATGCCGCGATTCGCGACGGTCGCCTGGTGACGGCCGCCTGACCGTCGTCCGAGGGACGCGGCGCTCACACCGTCTTGCGGAGGGCGTAACCGCGCGGGGTCGCGACGAAGCCGGCCTCCTGCAGAGCGAGCGCGAACGGCGTGCCGTAGACGCCGGCGCCGTTGATCTTCTCGACGGTGAGCGTCTCGAGGCGCCGGGCGCGGGAGGTCGCGACGAGGTCGGATGCCGCGGCTCGCAGCACCTCGGGGTCGTCGTCGAACGCGAGCACGGTGCGGCCGCCGCGCTCCAGGTACAGCACGAGCGCGCCGTCGACGAGCACCACGAGCCCGCCGGCCTTGCGGCCCGGGCGGTGGGAGACCTCGTCGAGCCGCGGCCACGCGAGGGCCGCGCCATACGGGTTCGCCGGGTCGGTCGCGGCCAGCGTGACGGCCTGCCGCGGTGGCGGATCGGCGAGGCCGGAGAAGGTGCGGAGACGGTCGACCGTGGTGGATGCCGCGAACTGCGCGGCCCCCAGCTTCTCGATCACGTAGCCGCGGCGGCAGTGACCCGCCTCCTCGAAGCCGGCCAGCACCCGGTATGCCTGGGCGAAGCCGCCCGGCACGCCCTCCGCCTGCACCGCTCCGCGGGTGACGACCCCGTATCGGTCGAGCAGGAGCCCCGCCGTCACGGTCGCGCGGCGCGCGGCATCCCCAGGCTCTGCCTGCCCTGGAGGGGGAGTCGTCTCCGGCAGCACCGCCCAGCGTCCGCCGAAGCCGGCCGACGACGGCCGCGCCCCCGGTCGCGTCAGCGAGACGCCCCGGTACGTGCGGGTGCGCGGTGCGCGTCGCGCCGTCTTGTGCGCCTGCGAGCCGCCGG
>Ga0308158_10004199_pt1 | contig 12264 bp, 12 predicted proteins | sample PhyBR2_FD_201038 | JGI IMG/M metagenome (GOLD analysis project Ga0308158, IMG submission 201038) | Phyllosphere microbial communities from UC Gill Tract Community Farm, Albany, California, United States - DLSLB.R2 | ecosystem: Host-associated > Plants > Phyllosphere > Unclassified | place: USA...
GAAGCCTTAACGACAACGGGCAGCCAATGGCTGCCCGTGCGGTACATCTGTATGCGGAGGTGCTTAGTAGCGCAGCAGCGCCGAGCCCCAGGTGAAACCGCCACCGAAGGCTTCCAGCAGCAACAGCTGGCCACGCTCGACGCGACCCGAACGGATCGCAGCGTCCAGCGCCAGCGGCACCGAACCGGACGAGGTGTTGCCATGCTTGTCGACGGTGACCACAACGCGGTCCATCGGCATATCCAGGCGCTTGGCCGTGGCTTCGATGATGCGCAGGTTGGCCTGGTGCGGGATCAACCAATCCAGGTCGGATTTGTCCAGGCCATTGGCCTGCAGGGTTTCATCAACCACCGAGTCCAGCGCCTTGACGGCGTACTTGAACACGTCGTTGCCCTTCATGTTGATCTTGCCCGGCTTGTCGAAGCCGACCGACACACCGATCGGATCCCACAGCAACTCCTTCTTGCTGCCATCGGCATGCAGGTGGGTGCTGAGAATGCCGGTTTCTTCGTCGGCCTTGAGCACGACGGCGCCCGCGCCATCGCCGAACAGCACGCAGGTAGTGCGATCGGTCCAGTCGACGATACGGGTCAGGGTTTCCGCACCGATCACCAGGATGTGCTTGGCGTCGCCGCTGCGGATGAATTTGTCGGCCACGCTCAGGGCGAAAATGAAGCCCGAGCACGCCGCGTTCACGTCAAATGCCGCCGAACCAGAGGCGCCAAGGCGGGCCTGGATCAAGCATGCGGTAGACGGGAAGATCAGATCCGGCGTGGTGGTACCCACGATGATCATGTCCAGCTGCGAAGCCTCGATGCCGGCAGCTTCCAGCGCGCGCAAAGCGGCGTTGTAGCCCAGGTCACTGGTGGTTTCGCTGTCGGCAGCGATGTGCCGCTCACGGATACCCGTGCGCGACTCGATCCACTCGTTGGTCGTGTCGACAATCTTGGTCAGATCGTCGTTGGTCAACACTTTCTCGGGCAAGTAACTACCAGTGCCCGCGATCCTCGAGTAGATCCGCTTGCTCATGCTGTTTCCTATTGCGCGAAGCCGCCCGCAGGCGGCCCCGGAAGAATCGGTGCAACAACCGCCACACTCAGGTGGCGGCAGCCGTCACAAATCAATCTTCTTCAACGACCGAGTTCGACTTGGTCGTGATCACCTTCTTGCCGCGGTAGAAACCGTCAGCAGTGATGTGGTGACGCAGATGCACTTCACCGGTGGTCGGATCGGTGGACAGCTGCTTTGCGCTCAGGGCGTCGTGGGCACGACGCTGGCCGCGGCGGGACGGGGTAACACGGGATTTCTGCACAGCCATGGGATTGCTCCAAACTCGGTTTCGTTTGCTTCGTCGTTTAATTGCACAGGACGCCAGCGTCCAGCACTACTCGCTTTCGCCGCAGCCGCCGACGATTACCGGCCGCAATTATTTCTTCAGCGCCGCCAATGCCGCAAAGGGATTGGCCTTGCTCAATTCTTCTTCGGTTGCGGAGAAGTCACGTTCGACCGCCTCGCTCCCCGGCGCCAGTGCAACCACCGGCACCGCCAACACCAATTCGTCTTCCACCAGATCCAGCGGCCGCAGGTTGCCATCTTCCGGCACCAGCAGCGCTTCATATTCCTCTGGAAGCGCGGATTCCTCGTCCTCGTCCTTGATCAAGCCCAAGCGCTGCTTGATCGACACCGGCAGCAGGAAGCGCTGCATGGTGCGCTGACAGATCAAGGGCAGCTCGGTATCGATGGTCAGATCGACATAGGCCACCTGCAGCACGTTGTCGCGATCAAATTCCAGCGCATACGTGCACTGGCCTTCGGTATCGGCAACCAGACCCTGCAGGCGGGTCAATTCGGACAAAGGCACCTGGCCGTCAAAGCGCCTACGCGCTACGACCATCCGCCAAGCATCCAGCAATTCGGGCACGTTCGCGGACATAAGCTGCAGAATGTTAAGGAGTAGCCCCGCCGCTGTCAAATCCAAGGCGACGGAAACATTGTCAGACCGGGGGCGGGGCAGCAGACTGCCCGTCCCGAGCTGCGTATTTTTACACATGAAGCCCCTGATTCTCGCCTCCACGTCACGATATCGCGCCGAATTGCTTAACCGGCTCAGGATTTCGTTCAGTTCGGCAGCCCCCGCGGTGGACGAAACCCCACTCCCCGGCGAACCGCCAAGCGCTCTGGCACGCCGCCTGGCCAGCGCCAAGGCCGACGTCATCGCCCGCCAGCACCCGGGTAGTTGGGCCATCGGCTCGGACCAGGTTGCCGAGCTGAATGGGCAACCTCTGGGCAAACCCGGTAGCCGCGAGGCCGCTTGTGCGCAGCTGGCGGCAATGTCCGGCCATGAAGTGCTGTTCCATACGGCCGTATGCGTCAGCAATGGCGATGCGCAACTTCAAGCCATTGATCTCACCCGCGTGCGCTTCAGGACCCTGCTGATGGCAGAGATCGAGCGCTACGTCGATGCCGAGCAACCGCTGGACTGTGCTGGCAGCTTCAAGTGTGAGGGCCTGGGCATCACCCTGTTCGAGGCCATCGAGAACACCGACCCTACCGCGCTGATCGGCTTGCCGCTGATAAAGACCGCGCAGCTGCTGCGACAGGCAGGCTATCAACTGCCCTAACCTGCGGTTTCACCGTAGCCCGGGTAAGCGCAGCGCACCCGGGAACCACTATCTACCGGTCGTTCAATACTTCTCGCCAACAGCCCCGGGTGCGCTGCGCTTACCCGGGCTACGCTGCTGCGCTTACCCGGGCCACGGCTTCAGCTGCGACAAACCGACCAGGTCGCTATTTGACCTCGAACGGCTGCTCGGCCCAGGTTTCGACACTGCCGTCATTGCCGTGCAGGCGCAGACCCAGCCAATGCCTGCCTGGTGTCAATGCCGAGGTCTCCAGGCGTGCGTCGAAGCCGATATTTGGATGCTGCGGATCGTTGGATATCTTCCAGAACGGGCGCACGTCAAAGCTGCGCCCATAGGTGGCGTCGCCCACACTGCGCCCATCCAGCAGCACTTCCACCCGCGACAAGCCGACACCGTCCTTGAAGGCCCAGCCACTGACTTCCAGTGCGCCATCCACCGTCTGACCCAGCAGCGGGGTTTCCACCCATGCCATCGCCGGCGTGACGCACGCCCCCTGTTGCTTCTGCGCTGGCAGGCGGAACAGCAGGAAGCGCTGGAAGCCATGATCGAGGGAGATCACCCGCGGCGGCGGCAACGGCCCCACCAGCTCGCAGACCTTGTGGTAGCGCGCCAGCAGGTCACGGTACCGCTGGTCTCCCGGCGCCAATACCAGCAGCACCGGCGTCGAGCGGTTGCCATCGCTGATCAGCTTCCACAACGCCAGCTGCGCGGTACGACCGTGACGATCGTTGAGCGCATGCGGCAATACCTTGATCGCCGGATCATTGAGGCGGAAGCCGAGCTCGGCCCCCACCTTGAAGCTGCCTGCCAGCAATTGGGTATCTTCCGGCATCTGCGCGAGCTCATCGCGCACCCCATCCGCCAATTGCTGCCAACCGGCGAAATTGCGCGGGTAGTACTTGCTGCCAGCCATATGCTCGCGCAGCCCCGGCGAGGCGGCGAACAGGTAGTAACCCATCGCCATCACCAGGCCCAGCGAGGTGAGCCCCCACAGCGCGCGCCGCCATGGGCGCGACCAATGGTTGAGCAGCGCCGGCACGCAGACCAGCAGTGCCAGATAGCCCGGCAGCGGCCAATGGAAGCTGACCCGCTCCACGTCGGTGAAGAAGCCCAGTGCAAAGATCAGCAAGGTGGAGGTGGCCCCTACCAAGGCAAAGTAGCGCCATTGCAGATGATGGAAACCACCCTGCGCATTGCGCAGGCCCCGGACTGCCACCACCGCCATAGCCGCGAACAGCAGCGGCGTCACCATCAGCGGCTGGATCACCAGGAACAACAACCCTTCCGATTGGAACGCCCATGGATGGCGCTCAACCAGCTGGAACTTCAGCCCTGCATCCTGGTTGTCCAGGTTCCAAGCCAGCAACGGCACCCAAGCCGCCACGCCTACCGACAGCGCAATCCATACACGCGGATCGCGCAGCATCCGGCGGCCTTCCTGCAACAGCAGCAGCGCAATGAAGCCGACGCAGATCACGCCGATGAAACGGTAATGGCTCAGCGCGCCCATCAACAGGCCGCATGCCAGCAACAAGGCGCCGCCGGCGCCCACGCCACGCAGCAAGCGTGCACCGGCATCCAGACATAGCAGCGCCGCGATCGCCATCGGCACGTCCGGCACCGCGAGGATGCCCAACGTCGCCGACAAGGGCATCAACAAGGCCAGGGAACCAGCGCGCCAACCCATGCGCACGCCAAACCAGCGCGTGCAGATGGCAGCGACCATCCATGGCAGCGCCGCGCCCATGATCAGGAACGGCAAGCGCACCCCAAGCCGATGATCACCGGCAACCTCGACCCCCAGCCGCGTCAACCACGCCGTCAGGCCAGGCAGGTCCGAATAGGCAGCAGCCAGATGCTGGCCTTCCTGCCAATAGAACGCTTCGTCCACGAACAAAGGCAATTGCGAGGCAAGCAGAACCTTGGCCGTGGTGACCAGCACCCACAACACCAGGAACGTTACGTATGCGCGTTGCTCACCCCTGATTGCCACGTACACTTCCTTCAGCCCAAATATCGAGACGACCATGACAATGGCGCCGCCCGGAATGCTAACCGAAGTAACACTACAGTCCCTATCGGCAGCGCAACAGCAGGTCAATTCCCTATTGCTCGGCAAGGCGCAGGAGGTGCGGATGGCATTTGTCGCGCTGCTGTCCGGCGGACATCTGCTGATCGAAGACCTGCCCGGGCTTGGCAAGACCACCCTGGCCCACGCCATGGCCTCCAGCCTGGGGCTGCAGTTCCAGCGCGTGCAGTTCACCTCCGATCTGCTGCCCGCCGATGTGCTCGGCATCTCGGTTTACGAAGCCCATAGCCGCAGCTTCCAGTTCCATCCCGGCCCCGTGTTCTGCAACCTGTTGCTCGCTGACGAGATCAACCGCGCACCGCCCCGCACGCAGAGCGCCCTGCTCGAAGCGATGGCCGAGCAGCAGGTGACGCTCGATGGCGTGACCCATCGCCTGCCCGATCCCTTCTTCGTGATCGCTACCCAGAACCCGGTGGACATGTCCGGCACCTTCCCGTTGCCGGACTCACAGCTGGATCGCTTCCTGCTGCGCCTGACCCTGGGCTATCCCAATGCCGATGCCGAACGTGCCCTGCTGGCTGGCGAAGACCGCCGTGATCTCATCGCGCGGGTTGCGCCCTGCCTCTCCGAGCAGGACATCCGCATGCTGCGCGACGCGGTGACCCAGGTACATGCCAGCGACGCGCTGGTGGACTATGTGCAGGCCCTGCTTACCCGCAGCCGCCAGCATCCGGGGGTGCGCGTAGGCCTGTCGCCACGCGCCGGCATCGCCCTGCTGCGCGCAGCCAAGGCGCACGCCCTGCTGCTCGGCCGCCGCCATGTGATACCGGAAGACGTGCAGGCCTTGTTCATCGCGGTAGCCGGGCATCGCCTGGTCGCCGAGGCCGAAGCGTCCTCCGGCCCGACCCTGGCGCGCGCCATCCTGCACAGCGTGCGGGTCGACTGAAGTGCGGGCAGCGTTGCGGCAACGCCTGCAATCACTGCAGCTTCTGGCCCGCCCCCGGCAGCCCGAACAACTGCCTACGCAGCTGGATCGACGCCGCATCTACGTGCTGCCGACCGGCTTTGGGCTGTTCCTGGCGGCCCTGCTTGCAGTGATGCTGCTCGGCGCGCTGAATTACAACAACAACCCGGCCCTGTTGTTGGCCCTGGTCTTGGCCGCAACCGCACTGGCCAGCAGCTTGCAGGCACATCTGCAGCTGTCCGGCCTGCGCCTGGACGCCATTTCCGCCGATCCGGTGGCCGCCGGCACTCCCATCCGCCTGCGCCTGGCACTTGCCCGCAGCGACGGTCGCCCGCGCCGTGCCCTGCAACTGGACTGCGCGCAGGCAGGGACCCACTTCAATCTGGAGCAGCACAGCCAGGCCGAGGCCGATCTGTGGCTGCCGACCGTGCAGCGCGGTTGGCTGGATCTTTCCCGCATCCGCATCGCAACCACGCAACCACTGGGACTGGTCCGCGCCTGGGCATGGTTCTGGCCAGACGCGGCGCTGCTGGTCTATCCCGCACCGGAAGCCAACGCGCCACCGCTACCCGACGCCGGCAGCGCTTCCACCCGCACCCGCGTGCATCCGCAGGGCGAGGAGCTGCAGCAGATGCGTCCTTACCGCAGCGGCGATTCGCGCCGCAGCATCGCCTGGAAACACTCGGCACGACGCGATGAATTGCTGGTGCGCGAGTACGAGCGCCCCTACGGCGCCGAACTGGTACTGGATTGGCAGCAGCTGCGCGCCCTGCCGCACGAACGCCGCATCTCCCGACTCGCACGCTGGGTGGAAGACGCCGAGCGCGAAGGCCGCAGCTACCAACTGCGCCTGCCGGGCATGCCTGCACTGGGACCGGCCAGCGGCGATGCCCACCGCCATCTCTGCCTGCGCGCATTGGCGCTGCTGCCACCGGCATGAAGATCAATTCCCCCGCACTGAGCGCCGGCAGCCGCGCCTGGATCAACCTGGTCACCGTGCTGTGCCTGCTGCCCTTGCTGCTGCAGCTGCCTGTCACGCTTGCCGTGGTCTTCGGTATCACCACGTTGCTGGTGGCGCTGTGGTCATGGCGCAACGCCATGCCCTTGCCGCTGCGCCTGTTGCTGGTTGGCATCATGCTGGCCTGCATCTACTGGCAGATGGGCGCCAGACCCGGCCGCGACAGCGGCTGCGCCCTGCTCGCCGCAATGCTGGCGATCAAGTCCAGCGAGCTGCGCAACCTGCGCGATGCACGCAGCCTGATTGGTTTTGCCCTGTTCGCCCCCTTCGCCGCCTTCCTGCTTGACCAGGGGCCAGGCACCTTGCTGATGTCCGCAGCCGCGGTGGTCGCCGCCCTGCTGGCCCTGCAACGGCTGGCGGATGAGGAAGTCGGCATCGCCCACCTGCCGCCGCGCGCGCAGCTGCGCACGGTGGGCCGGCTGATGTTGCTGGCGCTGCCGCTGGCGTTGTCGGCGTTCTGGCTGGTACCGCGCCTGCCGACGCCGCTGTGGGGCACGCCGGAACGGGCAGTCAGCCGGCCAGGCCTGTCCGGCAGCATGCAGCCCGGCGGTTGGATCGACCTGATGGCTGACGACAGTCCGGCGCTGCGGGTGGAGTTCTTTGGCCCGGTGCCACCGCAGGACCAGCGGTATTGGCGCGGCCCGGTACTGACCCGCTTCGACGGCCGCCGCTGGACCCGCCTGGAAAGCCAGCTCTACGGACAGCCGCCGGCGCTGCGCCCTGCCGCCCCGCGTTGGGATTACCAGATCGAGTACGAGCCGACCGACCGCCGCGAACTGGTCGCACTCGACCTGCCACTGCAGGCTCCCAACGGTGCCCATCTGGACGCCGACTACAGCCTCAGCACACCGCAACCACTCACCGCACTGAGCCGCTGGCGCATGCAGTCCAGCGCCGCCAGCGCCTTCCAGGCCGAATTGCCGGCACCTCTGCGACAGCAAGCCCTGCAGCTGCCAGCGGGCTTCAATCCGCGCACCCTGGCCCTGGCCCGGCAATGGCGCGACGAAGCCGGCAACGACCAGGCCGCCCTGGTCCGCCGCAGCCTGGACTGGATTCACCGCGAGTTCGCCTACACCTTGGCCACGCCCTTGGCCGGCCGCCATTCCGTCGACGAATTCCTGTTCGACCAGAAAGCCGGCTACTGCGAGCATTTCAGCGCTGCGTTCGTGGTGCTGATGCGCGGCGCCGGGGTGCCCGCACGCGTTGTCACCGGTTACGCCGGTGGTGTCCGCAACCGGTTCGGCAATTACTGGGTTGTGCGCCGCCTGGATGCACACGCCTGGGCCGAAGTGTGGCTGCCACAGCGCGGCTGGGTACGCGTGGACCCCACCGCAGCGGTTGCGCCGGAGCGTATCTACGACACGCTCGAAGACCGCCTGGGCGACAACGACACCGGCGGCACAGGACTGGACCTGGCCGGCCGCTGGGGCAGCCTGCTGCAATACGGTGACTACCTGCGCCGCGGCTGGAACACCGCCGTGCTGTCCTTCAACGCCGAGCGCCAGCAACACCTGCTCAGCGCCATCGGCATCAAGCAGTTGAACCCCTCACAACTGGTCGCCTTGTTTGCCGGTTTCGCCGCCCTCACCCTGGGCCTGATGGTCTGGTTGCTGGCCCGGGGCGAACGCCAGCGTGACCCGCTGCTGCGTGCCTGGCAGCGACTGGACCGGCGCTACCAGCGCCTGGGCCTGGGCCGCGAGCCCTGCGAAACCGCCAGCGACTGGGCCAGGCGCGTCGACCGCGAACGCCCCGGCAGCGACCTGCTGGCACTCAGCCAGCGTTTCACCCAGGCGCGCTACGCTGGCGCCCGATCGGATGTCGTTTCATTATTGGCGGACCTGCACAGGCACCGCCCGAAACCCGGAGTACGAACATGAAGACCCGCATCCTCCTCGTTGCCGCTGCCAGCCTGGTGCTGGCCGCCTGTGCCACGGCCCCCAAACCGCTGCAGGGACAGTTCACCCCGGTTTCGCCGCGTGATGCGGTGGCACAGAAGCAGACCGGCGCACCGGTACGCTGGGGCGGCCGCATCATCGAAACCATCCCCGGCCAGGGCGAAACCTGCTTCCAGATGCTGGCCCGCCCGCTCAATGCCAGCGGCCGCCCGAGCACCACGTCCAGCGATGCCAGCGACGGCCGCTTCCTGGCCTGCCGCAGCGGCTTCTATGATCCGGCGGTGTTCGAGCCGGGCCGTGACGTGACCTTCATTGGCCGCATCGATGGCTACCAGAGCACCAAGATCGGCGAATACGACTACCCGCTGCCCAAGCTTGCCGCCGACGTGGTCTACCTGTGGCCGGTACAGCGCGAAGTGGAAGTAGTGCCCGCCTACCCGTACGGCCCGTGGGGCCCGGGTTGGGGTCCCGGCTGGGGCTGGGGTTACCGCGGCTGGTGGTAACAAACTGAAAACGCCGCCCCGAGGGGCGGCGTTTTCTTTTGCTTGTTTAGCTCTTTTGTGGGAGCGGCGTAAGCCGCGAAGCCACAGATCCATCAAACACAGCAAGGCAAAGGCAAAACCAACCCCTCCCCAACCCTCCCCTTGCCTGCGGCAAAGGGAGGGAGCACAGCCGCCCCGCTCCCACAATCAACTAAACAACATCAAATCACGCGCCGAAATGCCCCAACGGCGCACCCGCCAGAAGATGCAGATGGATATGGAATACCGTCTGCCCGGCATCTTCGCGGCAGTTCATGACGATGCGGTAGCCGTTCTCGGCAAAGCCTTCCTGACGTGCGTAGGCTGCAGCTGCCAAGGCCAGCTTGCCGATCAGATGCGCCTGCGTGGGCTGCAGATCATCCAGGGTGGGGATGACCTCGTTCTTCGGGATGAAAAGCACATGCACCGGCGCCTGCGGGGCAATGTCCTTGAAGCCCAGCACTTCATCGTCTTCGTAGACGATGGCGGCGGGAATTTCGCGACGAATGATCTTGCCGAAAATGGTGTCGGTCATGTGGGGCTCGCTGCAGTAAACGACCTACAGCTTACAACCCCCGCAGCGCTTATTCGCCGACTTCGCTGCGGCTGCCGAAGGCATGCGACAAAGTGCCGCGATCCACGTACTCAAGCTCGCCGCCCAATGGCAGGCCCTGGGCCAGGCGGCTGGGGCGCACCTTGTTGCGGCGGGCCAGCTGCGCCAGGTAATGCGCGGTGGCCTCGCCTTCGACCGTGGAGTTGGTGGCGATGATCAATTCGGTGACTTCGCCCTGCGCCAAACGCGTTTCCAGCTGATCCAGGCCCAGCTCGCGCGGGCCGATGCCATCCAGCGGCGACAAGCGCCCCTGCAGCACGTAGTACACGCCGCGGTAGCTGGTGGCGTGCTCGATTGCCAGCCGATCCGCCGGTGACTCGATCACACACAGCATCTGCCGCTCGCGGCTGCTGCTGGCGCAGACCGGGCACAGCTCGGTTTCGCTGAAGTCGCGGCATTGCTTGCAGTGGCCGATCTTCTCGATGGCCTCGGCCAACACTTCCGACAGGCGCTGGCCGCCGTCGCGGGCACGCTCCAGCACGTGGTAAGCCATGCGCTGGGCCGTCTTCTGGCCAACGCCGGGCAGCACCCGGAAGGCTTCGATCAGTTGTTCCAGCAGCGGCAGGCTCATCGCAACGGTCTCATCACAGCAGGCGTATCGCTAAAACAAGCGCGCGAAGCCCGGAGGCTTCGCGGCGCGGGGACGTGCATGCGCCGGGTCAGCCGGCGCGAACCACATCAGAACGGCAGCTTCATGCCCGGCGGCAGCTTCATGCCGGCCGTGGCCGAACCCATGCGGCTCTGCGATTCGGCGTCGATCTTGTTGGAAGCATCATTGAAGGCGGCGGCGATCAGGTCTTCAGCCATTTCCGGATCGCTCAGCACCGACGGATCGATGCGCACCTTGCGGCACTCCTTGGTGCCACTCAGGGTCACGCTGACCATGCCGCCGCCGGCGCTGCCGGTGACTTCCAACTTGGCGATTTCTTCCTGGGCCTTCTGCAGGTTTTCCTGCATTTTCTGGGCCTGCTGCATCATTTGGGCGATATTGCCGCGCATGGTTCGTTACTCTTTGAAAGGACGGATGGAATCGGCCACGACCCGTGCACCCTGCTGTAGCAGCTGCTGCACCTGGGGGTCGGCCATGAACACGGCTTCTGCCGCGGATTGCTGTTCACCGCGCTGACGATCAGCGCGCTGGTGCAAGGTCTCAGCCTGCGCGTCACCGGTCTCAATGAGGATCTTGGGCGTGCTACCCAAGGCCTGCGACAGCGCCTGCGCCAAGGCATTCAAGGCGCGCTCAGACTGCAGGTATTCAAAGCCCGGCAACAAGGCCAGCCGCAGCACACCGTGCTGGAAGCTGACGAAGGCGGCATTGGCGGCCAGCTCGCGCGATGGACCACTCAGGCCGCTGTCGTCGATCAGGTCCAGCCACTGCTCGGCCGTGTTCAGGCTGCGCCCGCCCTGCGACGATACGGTCGGCGCTGCTGGTACCGCCGGTTCGATGGCGATGCCGGTCGGACGCACCGGCTCGGCCCGCTGAACCGGCTGCGGCGCAGCGACGGGCACCGGTTTCGGCGACTCAATCGGTGTTGCAGCCGGCATTTCAATGGCTTCAGGCGCCTCCGGCATGGCCATTTCGGCCGCCATTGCCTCATCGCGCGCACTCGCTTCAGCCGCCTCAACCGCCCATGGCGGCAGATCGTCGTCAGCAGCTGCGGGCTTTGCGGTTTGAACCGGGGCCGAAGCTGCTGCCGGAGCTTGCACAGGCTCAGGCGCGGGCGCTGCGGGTTCGGGCACAGGCTCGGGCTTGGGTTCTGACACAGGCGCGACTGCTGCTGGTGCAGCCTGCGCTGCAACCGGCTTGGCGGTTTGCGCCGACGCTGCGGCAGCGGCAGGTGCGGTTTGCGTGTTGCCACCCACACCTGCGCCAGTCCCGGATGCGCTGCCTTCCGGCGTTGCCGGCACCGCGCCTGCCGGGCGGAACGCCAGCATGCGCAGCACGGTCATTTCGAAGCCCGCACGCGGGCTGGGTGCCAGATGCAGGTCGCGACGGCCGCCAAGGGCCATCTGATACCAGAGCTGCACCACTTCCGGGCGCAGGCGCTGGGCAAACGCCACCGCGTCAACGCCCTCGCCCGGTACGACAGTGCCCGGCACCAATTGCTGCACCTGGATGCGGTGCAGGCCTTCAGCCAGGGCATCGAGCACCCCGCTCCAGTCCGGCGAGAACTCAGCCAGCCCGGCAACCACCTGCAGCAGGCGCGCGCCTTCGCCATCGGCCAGGGCATCAAGCATGGCAGCGACCTGCGTGCGATCGACCGTGCCCAGCATGGTGCGCACCACATCGTCACGCAGCGCACCGCCGGCATAGGCGATGGACTGGTCCAACAGCGACAAGCCATCACGCAGCGAGCCATCGGCCGCGCGTGCCAGCTGCACGATCGCACTGTCGTCGAACTCGATCTGCTCGGCGCCGAGGATGCGCGTCATCTGCCCGCGGATCTGCTCCTCGTCCAGGCGCTTGAGGTTGAACTGCAGGCAGCGGCTGAGCACGGTGACCGGCAGCTTCTGCGGATCGGTGGTGGCCAGCAGGAACTTCACGTGCTCCGGCGGCTCTTCCAGCGTCTTCAGCAGCGCAT
>Ga0308158_10004200_pt1 | contig 12262 bp, 9 predicted proteins | sample PhyBR2_FD_201038 | JGI IMG/M metagenome (GOLD analysis project Ga0308158, IMG submission 201038) | Phyllosphere microbial communities from UC Gill Tract Community Farm, Albany, California, United States - DLSLB.R2 | ecosystem: Host-associated > Plants > Phyllosphere > Unclassified | place: USA...
AGGGTTCCTGTGGAATTTTCAGCTCAAAATTCCTGTATTGCCCTTCGGCGCATAGAACCTGTTCCGGTAAGTTAGCCTCTAATCGATTGATCAGCGCACCAAACAACTGGGCGTGCGAATCCGGATCTAAAACCTCATTAGTAGTTGCGACGCCCCGCTCCTCACCGTGGCCAAGATGGATTACTCCATAGTTATCCGGAACCGGCTCCCACTGGGCCGTCAAAAAATCTGATTTCGCCAGAGCGCGCAAGACTGACAACTTGTCAGCATCATTCCCGTGCAGCGCATAGCATTTACCAGCAAGTCGCCGTATGTAGCCTTCGTCATCCGAATAAGCCCAAAGGTTTAGCACAATCTCCGCTTGCTCATGTGAAGGTCCGAGCACAGAATCCTCTTTAATTTCTAATATGATGAACTGTATCGGTTCTCTCAGCGGCACTTGAGGTACAAATGCAGTTCATGGCATTTGCGATAGACAAAAGCCTTTAGTAATACTGCCGGATGTAGCTGTAGGCATTTTCGAACAGCTCCTCGTCGGCGTGCAGCTTGTACTTGAAGAGGGCCTTGCGCAGTGCCTTTTTCACCTCACGCTCACCAGCTTGCGTCCCCTGCCAACCGGGGAAGCGTACCAAACGGACGATCTCGTCGATGTCCACGACCACCCGCTCAACAATAATTGGCGTATCGGCGGTCTTGACCTCGTTGAACAGCTCGGTCAACGCCGCCTTGCCGCGATTCTCGTCCTCTTCTGGCGGGATTTCCTTCTCGGCCTGCACAGTTTCCTTGGCGATCTCCAGCAACTGTTTCAGGAATTCCACGCTGTTGATCTGCCCGGACTCGAAGCGGTCCTTCAGTGCATCGAGCCGTTCCGACAGCTGCTTGAACTTGAGATTGCCGCCGTGCCCGCGAAGCCGGCGCTGGAGCTTGATCTCTATTTCCTTAGCTTGCTTCGGATCTGGATTCGAGAGCACTGCTTCTAACAAATCGGCATCGAGCACCAAGGTATCGAGGTCGTCACGCACGGCATCCACATGCACGTGCTGATGGATCAGTTCAATGGTTTTGGCACCGAGCGAATGCCAGATCAGTTTGCCGTGGCCACTAGAAGGTTGTACTGACTGGTACACCTGCGACAGCCATTTGTAATCCTTTTCAAAGGGGCCCAGCACTGTGTCTGGTGACAACGCCTCCCAAATCCTGTTGAGAACGCTGTATTCCGCGGCAAAGTTATCGCGCACCTCGTTATTGGGCAAGCACTGTTGAGCGGCGATCAGGCCCTCATAACCTTGCACGGTGCGGTCACAGCCGGCAAAAAATGCGAGGCACTTTTGCATGGCCTCAGGCAGTTTATCCTTCAATTCCTGAATGTTGCTGACAACCTGCTTAACGCTCTGGTCGTCAAACTCGAGCGCCGCCGCCACATCATCGAAGATGCCGAGGTAGTCCACAATCAGTCCGTGCGTCTTCTGCTCGGAGTACGTGCGGTTCACCCGGCAGATCGCCTGTAGTAGCGTGTGGTCACGCAATGGCTTGTCCAGGTACATCGCCTGCAGGATCGGCGCGTCAAAACCGGTGAGCAGTTTAGCGGTAACGATAATCAGCTTCAGCGGGTCAGCCGGATCGCGGAAGCGGTCTAGCAACCGTTCTTCCGCATCACGTGAGCGGTCATAGGGCGCGTACTCCGGGTGTTCCTTCTTGTCGGTTGCCTGCACCGACATTACGATGTCCGACGCCTCCGGTGGTAGCAACTTGTCCAGTACCGCCTTGAACAGCAGGCACGACTGACGATCAAAGGCGACGATCTGTCCCTTGAAGCCATTCGGCTCCACCTTGGTCTGGAAGTGGTGGACGATGTCCTCGCACACCTTCTGGATGCGTTCCGGCGTCTTTACCAGCACTGCCATCTTGGCAGCTGTCTTGGCGAGATTGTCTTTGTCCAGGTCCGACAGGCCACCTGTCAAATCTTTGTAGGCCGCATCAAGGGCGGTCTTGTCGATGTGCAAATCGATGAGGCGCGGTTCGAAATGGAGTTTCAGCGTGGCGCCATCGCGGATCGACTCCTCGAAGCTGTACCGGCTCATATAACCTTTTTCGTCCTCGTCGGCACCAAAGGCATAGAAGGTGTTGCGGTCGGCACGGTTGATGGGCGTGCCGGTTAGTCCGAACAGGAACGCATTGGGCAGGGCCTCGCGCATCTTGCGTCCCAGGTCGCCTTCCTGCGTGCGGTGGGCTTCGTCCACCAGCGCGATGATGTTGCTGCGGTCGTTCAAGCTACCCGTTGCCTCGCCGAACTTGAAGATTGTCGTGATGATGATCTTGCGGGCATCCTGCGCCAGCAGTTGCTGAAGCTTTTCTCGCGTGTCGGCTTTCTCCAAATTGGGGATATCCGCCCCAGTGAAGGCGCTGGTGATCTGGGTGTCGAGATCGATCCGGTCGACTACGATCAGCACGGTGGGGTTTTTCAGCCCGGCGTGCATGCGCAGCTTCTGTGCTGCGAACACCATCAGCAGCGACTTACCCGAACCCTGGAAGTGCCAGATCAGGCCCTTCTTGGGGTAGCCCGCCAGCACGCGCTCGACCAGCTTGTTAGCGGCTTCGTATTGCTGATAGCGGCAGATGACCTTGATTCGGCGCTTTTTCTTGTCTGTCGCGAACAACGTGAAGCTGCCCAAGATATCCAACACCACATTCGGTCGCAGCATGCTCTCGGCCGACAGCTTGAGTGACTTGAGCGGATGGTACTGCGCATCGCCGCCGTCGAGATGCCAAGGCCCCCAATCCTTTACCGGCAGCCCAATAGAGCCGTAGCGATACGCCTTGCCCTCGGTCGCTACCGAGAACACATTGCAAACGAACAGTTCAGGGACGAATTTCTCGTAGTCCTCGTGCACCTGCACCGCGCCATCTACCCAACTGATGCATTTCTTGACCGGAGTCTTTGCCTCGATCAGCACCAGCGGCAGGCCGTTGACCAACAACACCAGATCGGCACGTCGCTCGGTGGGGCCAGCGCGGTAAATGTACTGCTGGGTGACGTTGTACTGGTTCTGCGACAGGTCGTCCAGGTCGATCAACCGCACGGGTACATGCTCGTTGTTCTGACCGAAGGGCATGGAGCGCTCGCCGCGCATCCAAGCAGTCATTTCCTCATTCGCGCGGATCAGGCCATCCGAGCGAACTGACAAAACGATGGCACGCAGTTTGTAGAGCACTTCGTTAGCGCGGTCGGGCTCGGCGGCGATGTCAGGGTTCAAGCGGATCAGCGCATCGCGCAACCAGGGCTCGACTAGCACTTCCTGAATCTGGCGCGGCACTTCAGCTGGTGCCGCGTAGCTCCAGCCGATACCTCTGGAGTTGAAACTGTAGCTCGCTTGCGACTCCTGGACAGTATTGGCTGGGACAGCCTTAATATGGCCAGCGAGCAGGTCGCGGACGTAAGCTTCAACGGTATTAGATTCGTTGAACATCGCCTATTCCCCCCATAAGCTGTTGAGCAATTGAGATCTCAGAGCAGCGGCAGTCTGCCGTCTCGTAGTCAATTCGTGCTCCGCAGAATCAAAATCGTCTAATGCTTTCACCACATCGTTCAATCGTTCAGGGCGCGGAAGCTTGATTGGAATGGATGCCACGATCTTTGTATTTAAATTCGGCATGGTTGTACCGACGGCGTTAGCCTTTAACCAAGACACAGTTGCCGGCATCGACAAGGCATAAAACACGCCTCTCGGATTAACGCCGTCTGCAACTCGAATACGAATAGAACCTGTTCCGCATAGCCAGCCTTCCTCAACTTCACTAACCCAAGCACGACGATCAAGGTCTCCCCTGCGAGGAAGAAGAATGTCCCCTTGTCGAAGCGTATGCTGTTGAAGCTCTGAGATTTTTTGTTCTGAGACACGCGCTATTCGGTCCAGTACAACCTTACCGTTAGTCATGTCAGCAGGCATTACAACGGGCACCCCATCGACAACATAGTCGTATGAGTGCAATTGAGCACCAAATGGGCCAATTTGTATTCCGGATTTGCTGCACAGCTGGTTTAAAGGTAGAGCACGTACATTGCTTTCAACGAATTCAGCCTGCGCCAGCGATGCTTTCAATTTTTTAAGTGCCAAGAACGCATCGTTATAACTTTCCGCCTGGAGTTCGAACTGACGAAGCAACTCAACAATTCTCAACTGCTCAGCCTTCGGCGGCAACGCAAACTCAAAACGGGCCAAGTCTGAAAAATTTATGTATGGATTTACGGAACCTTTTGAGTTCTTAACTGAGAACTCGTTGAAGGCATTTGTCTGCATCAGAAATGGCAAAAACTGTGGGAGGAGCACATCTGGCTCTTTCGACTCCAGTACGAAAGTTGTATTGGCGCAAATACCGTCAAAGTCGGCAACGGCGACTTTGCGCAAATAGGTGCGCCGCGAGCCGTACAGAACTTGGCCCGGCTTAAACCGCATGTGGAACGCAGGACCTAAATAGCCCGATCCAATATCACCCCAACGCCGAAGGCGAAGATCGTCGGTGTCCATGTGATCTCCAGCTATGTAGCGCGCTAGACCAGACGTTTCAGGATTAGCCTTCTCCTTGCTCTGACGTACCATATCGCCAAACTTAACCCGCGGCCAGCTCAGATTCGAAATCTTATTATTCTTTGCATACACGCTCGGTGTCCTCCATGCTGAGTCCGTTCAAGGTTCCCACTAGCGCATCCATTTGTTGCCAAAACTCCCGGCCGTCGGCATACCAATGGTCCCACGCGGAGTGCAACGTCACCGCGTCGCCATTACTTTGTGTTATCGGCGCAGCGGCCAACCGCTTTACATAGAATGGAATCGAAAGATTGTGGGCTTGGGCACCGATCTCAGCCAGAGTAACAACCTTGGAGAAACCGGGCACATTCTCAAAGGTTTGGTAGGCGGTCAATATTCGCTGTTGATGTTCGAGTTTCAGAAAACTCTGAGCGCGTTCTCGAGTCACCTCGTTCACCGCGTCAATGAAGATCACCTTGCCCTTGCGGGCGGGAGTTTTGTTACGGTTGCAGATGACGATGCACGATTCCATCGGGGAGTTGTAGAACAGGTTGGGGCCCAAGCCGATCACGCCCTCTACCCAGTCCTGCTCGATCATCTTGGCGCGCATCGCCTGTTCTTCATTGCGGAACAGCACCCCGTGGGGCCAGAGCGCGGCGCTGCGCCCCTCGGCAGTGAGGCTGGCTAGGATGTGCTGCTGGAAGGCGTAATCGGCGCGGCCTTGCGGCGGCGTGCCCAGTAAATTACGGCCCCATTTGTCGCTGCTCCATGCGTCGCGATCCCATTGCTTGATCGAGTACGGCGGGTTGGCCAGGATCACATCGAACTGACGCAGTCGGTCACCCTCGATGTGCTTGGGGTCGGCTAGGGTATCGCCCCGGATGATTTCGAAGTCTTCCACGCCGTGCAAGAACAGATTCATGCGGGCGATGGATGACGTAATGAGGTTTCTCTCCTGCCCGTAGAGCTTGAGCGTGCGGTATTCCCCTCCAGCGCGTTTCACTTCGTCCAGCGCCGAAATCAGCATGCCGCCGGTGCCGCAGGTAGGGTCGTAAATCGACTCGCCGGGTTGAGGTGCCAACAATTGCGTCATCAGGTGGACGACGGTACGGTTCGTGTAGAACTCGGCTGCCGTGTGCCCCGAATCGTCCGCGAACTTCTTGATCAGGTATTCGTAGGCATTGCCGAGCTCGTCCTCAGGCACGTTCGCTACCGATAGCGTCTGCGTCGAGAAGTGCTCAATGAGGTTCTTCAACGTTTCGTCGGGCAAACGCTCGCGGTTTGTCCACGGTGCATCGCCGAAGATACCGTCGAGCAGGTCCGGGTTGGCCGTTTCGATGGCGCGCATCGCCTTCTGGATGGCAGTGCCGACGTTCTTGGGTGTTTGGCGCACGTCATTCCAATGCGCGCCTTTGGGAATTTGGAAGCGGTGGTTCTCAGCGAACTGCGCATAAGAGAGGTCACCGTTCGAGCTGGCCAGCGCCGCCCGATATTCCTCTTCCCATACGTCCGAGACGCGCTTGTAGAACAGCAGCGGAAAAATGAACTGCTTGTAGTCACCCGCGTCGATGAGGCCGCGTAGTAACACGGCGGCACCCCAGAGATAGCTTTCCAACTCTTGCTGGCTGATGCGTTTGCTTGGGTGACTCATTGCAGCCATCCCCCTTGAGTCATGACCTGTGCAAGGCGCGCTTCGGCATCGCGACAACGAGTAAGGGCGTCCTTGAACGCCGCAATAGCGTCGGGCAGCGGCGGAATGTCGTCTTGCAGCGGGGGCAGCACGTAGCGCGAGATGTTCAGCGTCCACTCTTCCGCTTTGATCTCGTCGAGGCTCACAACCCGCACCGCGTCCTGGACATCGGCGAAGCCGCGATACCAACCGAGGATGCTTGTCGCATGCTCGGGCTCGAGATAATTTTGAGCGCGACCGCGGCGGAACAGGCGTGACGCATCTGCGATCAGCACTTTCTTCTTGTGCTGCGTCGGCTTGCGCTTGCGTAGGACGAGGATACAGGCGGCAAGACCTGTGCCATAAAACAGGTTGGGTGCAAGCCCGATCACGGCCTCGATCAGGTCCATTTTGAGCAATTTCTGACGGATGCTGCCTTCCATCCCCTTGCGAAACAGCGCGCCTTGGGGCAACACGACGGCCATCCGGCCGGTCACGTCGGCCATCGATTTGACCATGTGCTGCACCCAAGCGAAGTCACCGCTCGATGATGGGGGCAGTCCGGCAAAGTTGCGGCCGAATGGATCGTTCAGCCACTGCTCCTCGCCCCACTTTTCGAGCGAGAACGGCGGATTGGCGATCACGCAGTCGAAGGTGGCCAGCCGGTCGCCTTCAAAGAACGCAGGGCTGCGCAACGTGTCGCCCCGCACTACGTGAAAATCCTCAATCCCATGCAGGAACAAGTTCATCCGCGCGATCGCTGAGGTCGTAAGGTTCTTTTCCTGCCCGTACAGCTTGCCCCACAGGCGCTTTACATCGCCGTGCATGTCCTTGACGTGCTGCACCGCGGCCAACAACATACCACCAGTACCGCAAGCCGGGTCATAGATGGTCTCGGCTTCTTTCGGGTCGAGCATGTCGATCATCAGCCGCACCACGCTGCGCGGGGTGTAGAACTCGCCAGCCTTCTTGTTTGTGGCGTCGGCAAACTTCTTGATCAGGTACTCGTAGGCGTCGCCGAGCAGATCCGAATTGACGTTCTTGTTGCCGAACGGCAGCTTAGAAAAATGCTCGATCAGGTCTTTGAGCAGCTCATCCGACAGGCGGTCCTTGTTCGACCACTGCGCATCGCCGAAAACACCGTAAAGGCTTTCCGGGTTGGCTTTCTCGATCTCGCGCATGGCGCGCTGCAAGGCGGAACCGACGTTGCTCGCCTTAGCGCGTACATCGTTCCAGTGACAGTCTTCGGGGATCTGGAAGCGGTGCGACTCCGGGAACCAGGCCAGCTGCTCATCTCCAGTGTCATCGACGATCTCCTGGTATTCCTCGTCCCAAACGTCACAGATGCGTTTAAAGAACAGCAACGGGAAAATGTAGGTCTTGAAGTCAGCAGCATCTACTGGACCGCGCAAAATGTTGGCGGATTCCCACAAGTGACTTTCTAGCTGACCCAACGTGATTTTTTGGTCGCTTACTTGCCCTTCTTGCCCTGGAATTTTTTGCTCCGGAACTTCGAGACTTTCGTCCAGCAAGCCTTGTTGATAGGTTCGATACATGTTCATCGCCGAGATAGAATTTCAGTATGGCATCATATATCAGCTAGCCAGGCTATTCCGGGGTCGACGAACAAAAAACAGCGCATCCACCAGCCTCGCAGACCAGCGTGGGCACTCCCAGTGCCATAGCGACTCTCGAGTGTCCAAACGTAGCCGTGGTCAAGGCTAGGCCCGGGCTTCGCAGCACAGTAGAACTTCCTCATCGTAGTAGCCACAGGTCGGCAGTAGCGACAAATCCATGATTCCAAGCGCAATACAGGCACCGCTTGGTACGCCTGGTATGTAGCATCGCTGCCGCTGGTACAGCCCCTCCCCAGCGATTGCTGCAGTGCCAGTTTGGCAACCGAAGTCTGATCAGTACCCCGGAATCCACCTTTTAAACAGTTCGTTCCCAAGCGAAAATTCGGTGTAGCGCCCCCCCAAAAACCAAGTTTGAGCTACGCGGACCGTTAACGCACTGCTGTCACAGAATTGCTCACTCTCTTGCCGAACCAAGCTCGACATCGAGTCGCCGCACCACGTTTTTCAACTGTGGAGAAAAGGCAGTGCGAATGTCCACTTACAAAACCCACTACGCAAAGCTGGAGCCCGCCACGACAACTTCGTCCGGTGGGTGCAAGCCCAGGGGACTGTTGGGGTAGACACTTTCGTGCGGCTTCATCCACAACCGAGTATTGAACTCCTCGAAACAGCCATGTGCGAACAGCTCTGCCAGCTCAACGTAGTGACTTGGGCGGAGCGTTTTTTTTGCGCTGGTCGATCCTACGCAGATGCATGTGCCGTCCAGTCGAATGCCCGGACCGGCAAACCAATGCCAGTGAGATTAGTTCGGTTCCGGCACTCCAAGCACCACACGAATTGATCCACTCACTCGGCACTAGAATTTCAACACCCAGATGGTGAATCTAAGAAGGTGTACGCGAGCCGTACTAGAGAAAGCGAAAAAAAGCCTCGTTTAAGTACGGCTGGCGTACCTAAACACTGTTTCCTCGTGCCCAATAGTACGGCTGGGGTACCTAAACGGTGTGCTACTGGTACAGCTCCCGTACTGGGCCCTTTATTTTTAACGGTTCGTTTTTGCGCCAGCTTCCAAGTGCAGTCCTGGTCGCGCCAATCTCAAGCTTTCCCTCGCAGTGATCGACCGCATAGAACGTGACGGCGTATAAGGAGCATTGATGCAATCCGCCTTGGCGTGTCAGCACGATAAAGCCAGCCTCAAGTAGTTCAAGGCGAGCCTTATTGAGTGTGTCCTTACTTTTCCACCCGCGCGGCCTCATTGCCTTTTCAAAGCTCATGGACAAGTCACCGTTGTTCCTCAAGTTGTACTGCGCAAGTAGATCGAAAAGCAGCTTGGTTGCGTGCGGAGACAGCACTGCAAACGATTCACTGCGAAGCATAGTGAAGGGCACAGCAGCAAAGATACCTGGCTCACGCTTCAGCTTCGCCGCGTTACGCGCGGCCTTTTTGGAATTACTCACGCATCAGCCGTGCAGGTTCGTTACGCATTGTGGCCCGTCCGTCTGCGCCCCGGCTACGAGCTCGCCAACGCGCCCAACCTCGTCGGCCAGATCAAATGCAAGCCAGATGAGGTTTTGCTGATTGTCTTCGGAGAGGCTCTTAAACGCGGTGAAGCCTTCGCCGGAGAGCAGCGTTAGAAGCGAGCGCAACTTTGCCATAGCGGCATCGAACTGATCCCGGCTGGCCAACTGGTCAGGAATGGAAAGGGGGACGATAGATTCGGAAGTAAGTGCCATCATGGCTTTGTCCCCACGTCCACGAGATTGGCAGCAGCGCGGTAGTTCACAGGATCGGCGAAGAACTTGTGCAGCTCTCGATTTTGGTATGCCGTGCAACGCTCAGAGAGTTTGATTGGCTGAGGTGCCTTGCCAGCAAGCACCAACTTACGGAACTTCTCGCGGCTGAACGGCGCGAAGGGAGCTATCTGATTCCAGCGGCTCATGCCGTCTGCTGGGAGGGTCTGACTTGCTGGTGCTGCGGTTACTGGTTGTTGTGCCATGTTTGCCTAACTTTGCATGTTGCCGCCTTAATTCAGCGGATTAGTGCAAAGGTTAGGGATGTCACTGAGTGGCGAATAGCCGGGCAGGTTACGAAAACTCACCCCTTAAAACGCAGCAATAGATGGGTAGCCTCCGAGGTGGAAGAGCCGCAAAAGCTAGCACCCATGCGGCTCTTGGGGGTGGGTAGGTCACTCGCTCGGGGTCTTCGGGGCGCCACCTCCAGGTTTCCAGTTCGCTACTTTTGCGACTTCCTCAATTCCAGTTTCGTTTGGCCGGCCCTCCTCATCGGTCAGTCCAAATTTAGAAGCGTTTTCTCTCAACCATTTTATAAGCGCCTATTTCGGATGTTTGCCGCTCGGGTCGGTTACAGCCTTCCATGCCTGTACTGCCGCCGCCAGCTTTGGAGCATACCGATCATTGCCCGAATCAAGGTAGTCAGTAGGCTCTAGAGCGGGGAAGAAGAAGCCCTTCCTGAAACCTCGTGATACAAGCCACTCCTTCAACGAATCGACCGACACGACCGATGCCTCCACATCGACAGAACCCGGAATCGCTTCAACGAGATTACCATATGGATCGTTATGGTATATCGGCTCAACCTTCCCTTTGATCTTGCCCGATTGCAAGGCGTCTCTGATAGCCATTTTTGCTGGCGCATAGCCTTTGGGCTGTTCGGAATAAACTCGGCGCTCACAGGAAGCCCCCGCCTCCGATGCTGGATCAATGCCGACAATTAAAAGTACGGCCTGAACTATGGTCAACTCGTCGCACCATCGCCAGTTCTCCGAAATTTCATCTAAAACTTCCATTTGTTCCTTTTGCTCTAATGAATGATAGGTAACGCCGTCTGGGCAATGGCTTCCCGGTGTCCCGCTGTCGCGGTAGGCACGGCCAAACTGGTGAAAATATTCGGCTAGTACTCATCGCGCGTCATGCTGCGGCCCTGCCGAATTTGCCAGCGATTACCTTCTTTCCGTCGTTGATCTGCGCTTCCACGAACGAGGCCCACAGTTGCAGTATCTTGCTGCGCTCGTCTGCATACTCAGCCCGGTTGTAAACGCCTTTGATACCTTTGATAGAGTGCGCCAGCGCCTTTTCGATCGCATCAGACGACATTCCCATTTCGTGAAGGTGTGTCGAGGCGGTGCGTCGAAAGTCGTGGATAACAAAGTGTTGAACGTCCGTCTTCATTGCTCGGATGGCTTGGTTAAGCGTCGATTTGGCGATGGGCCTGTCTTCATAGCCACGTCGCATCGGGAACAGGAACCGCTGGCTATGCGTCAACGTTTGTAGCTCGCGGAGCATTTCGACCGCCTGAGCCGACAAATATACCCAGTGCTCGATATCCTTCTTCATGCGTGTAGCCGGGATGCGCCAGATGCCGGCCTCAAGGTCGAACTCAGCCCATTCGGCCTCGATTAACTCGGACTTGCGCACCATCGTGATGATTAGCAGGTGCAGCGCAAGTTTGTAGACCCGGCTCATGTCGGATGCATACACCGTACGCATGACCCTGCCGATTTCATCGGGCGACAGGACGCGAGTGCGGCTTTGCGGTGTGGCGATAAACCGCGCCACTAGCTGCTGCGCGGGATTGATGGTTACCACTTGGCGCGCGATCGCATACTCATACATGCGCTTAATCACATTTCGGGTTAACAGCGCCATCTGCGGCGCCCCCCGCCCCTTGATCTTGTCGCAAATGGCCAGCACGTCTCCCGCACTGACGTCGGCGAGCGGCTTGTTACCGATGGCGGGATAAACGTCCTTATCGAGCGCGCGGCGCGTTACGGTGCTATATGACTTGGATTTATCGGCAATTTCCGCCGCAAACCACAAATCGCCGAAACCACGAACGGAATCATGTGACTGCATGATCCCTCGGTCTTTTTTGGCGGCAGCGATAGGGGACGTGCCTGAGGAAACGGTCTCGCCATACTTGCGCGCCCGGTCCCGGGCGTCCTGCAAGCTGATCGAGGGGTATTCACCGATCGTCACAAGAGGTTGTTGCTTGCCGTGCAGCGAGTAGCGGTAACGCCATATCTTGGCTCCAGACGTCATCACCTCTAGCACCAGGCCGCCGCCATCCGCGATTAGATAGCGCTTGGCCTTAGGCTTCATCGCTTTGATGCGCTTGTCGTTCAGGGGGATTGCGGTTCTTGGCATAGTTAGTACACAGAATTAGTTACACGACGGCTCGTGTACTTAAGTGTGTACTAAAAGATTGTTGCCGTCAAATAACTTAGTTTGCCAAACTTTGCCAAGCCACCTATAGAACATTGCTGACTTTTGGCAACCAGGGACACTGGTTGCCGACTCGCTACTTGCCGATACAGAATCGCCCGAAAATCACCCCCAGTAAATCGTCCGGCGTGAACTGCCCGGTAATGCTGGAAAGCTGATCCTGCGCCAGCCGCAGCTCCTCGGCAAACAGGTCCAGCGACTGGTCATCCTGCATCGCATGCTGGCGCGCCAGCTCCAGATGGTCGCTGG
>Ga0308158_10004201_pt1 | contig 12259 bp, 12 predicted proteins | sample PhyBR2_FD_201038 | JGI IMG/M metagenome (GOLD analysis project Ga0308158, IMG submission 201038) | Phyllosphere microbial communities from UC Gill Tract Community Farm, Albany, California, United States - DLSLB.R2 | ecosystem: Host-associated > Plants > Phyllosphere > Unclassified | place: USA...
AGAGCTCCTTCTCCTTAGCTGCCGCGGCGAGGCCACAGACGCTATCTAGCGCACGGCCCACCCTCGCTGCGGAGTTTGTGTTGCCCGGCCACCCTTTCACTGAAGATCGATAGAAAAGGCCACGAACATCATGCGAAACGCACAGAAGCCCTCAGGAATGCCCGCCCACCGGTACACGCCGTTTCAGGACCAGATCAAAGTTGAGCTGCCGGACCGCACCTGGCCGGACAAGGTGATCACCAAGGCCCCGCGCTGGTGTGCCGTTGACCTGCGCGACGGCAACCAGGCGCTGATCGACCCCATGAGCCCCGCCCGCAAGATGAAGATGTTCGACCTCCTGGTCCGCATGGGCTACAAGGAGATCGAGGTCGGGTTCCCGTCGGCATCGCAGACGGACTTCGACTTTGTCCGCCAGCTCATCGAGGGCAACCACATCCCGGATGACGTCACCATCCAGGTCCTGACCCAGGCCCGGGAACACCTGATCGAGCGGACCTACGAGTCCCTCGTCGGCGCCAAGCAGGCCATCGTCCACCTCTACAACTCCACGTCCGTCCTGCAGCGGCGCGTCGTGTTCAACCAGGACGAAGACGGCATCCTGGACATCGCCCTGCAGGGTGCCCGCCTGTGCAAGAAGTACGAGGAAACGCTCGCGGACACCCACGTGACCTACGAGTACTCGCCGGAGTCCTTTACCGGTACCGAACTCGAGTACGCCGTCCGGGTCTGCAACGCGGTGGCCGATGTGTTCGAAGCCTCCGCCGACCGCCAGGTGATCATCAACCTGCCGGCCACGGTGGAAATGGCCACCCCCAACGTCTACGCCGATTCCATCGAGTGGATGAGCCGGCACCTGCACCCGCGCGAAGGCATCATCCTCTCGCTGCACCCTCACAACGACCGCGGAACCGGGGTGGCTGCCGCCGAGCTGGGCTACATGGCCGGAGCCGACCGCATTGAAGGCTGCCTGTTCGGAAACGGTGAACGGACCGGAAACGTGGACCTGGTCACCCTGGGCCTGAACATGTTCGTCCAAGGCATCGATCCCATGATCGACTTCTCCAACATCGACGACGTCCGCCGGACCGTTGAGTACTGCAACCAGCTGCCGGTACCGGAGCGTTCGCCGTACGGTGGCGACCTGGTATTCACCGCTTTCTCGGGTTCCCACCAGGATGCGATCAAGAAGGGCTTCGAAGCCCTGGAGCGCGACGCCGCCGCTGCAGGCAAGGCCGTGGACGACTTCACCTGGCAGGTTCCGTACCTGCCGGTTGACCCCAAGGACCTGGGCCGCAGCTATGAGGCCGTTATCCGCGTGAACTCGCAGTCCGGCAAGGGCGGTGTGGCTTACCTGCTGAAGAACGAGCACAGCCTGGACCTGCCGCGCCGCGCACAGATCGAGTTCTCCGGCGTCATCCAGCGCCGCACCGACACCGTGGGCGGCGAGGTCAGCGGAGCACAGCTGTGGCAGATCTTCCAGGACGAGTACCTGCCGTCCGGCCAGGCCGAAGGGCAGTGGGGACGCTACTCCCTGGGCGGGGTCAAGACGGAAACGGACGCCGACGGCGGCATGACGCTTCACGCCGCACTCACCATCGACGGTGCCCAGGTCAGCCGTACCGGCACGGGCAACGGTCCCATTGCCGCACTGCTGAACATCCTCCACGAGGACGGCGTGGATGTCCGGGTGCTGGACTACAGCGAGCACGCGCTGTCTGAAGGCGGCAACGCCGCGGCGGCTGCTTATGTCGAATGCGCCGTGGGGGAGCGGGTCCTGTGGGGTGTCGGCATCGACGCGAACACCAGCATGTCGTCCCTCAAGGCCGTCATCTCGGCAGTCAACCGCGCCATCCGGGATGCCCGGGCCTGATACCTGCAGGCGGTGCCGCCGGGACCAACCGGCGGCACCACCGTGGCGTGTCAGCGCGCCCCCGGGCAGGATGGGAAGATAGAGCGTGGTCCAACAGTCTTTTGCCTCCCGGGCCTACCGGGACGACGCCGTGGTGCTCCGTACCCACAAGCTGGGCGAGGCGGACAGGATCATCACCCTCCTGACGAAGCACCATGGGCAGGTCCGTGCCGTCGCCAAGGGTGTGCGCCGCACCAGCAGCCGCTTCGGTGCCCGGCTTGAACCCTTCATGGTGGCAGACCTGCAACTGGTCTCCGGCCGCACCCTGGACATCGTCACGCAGGCCGTCGCCAAAGGCGCCTACGGCGGAAGCATCGCCGCGGATTACGCCAGGTACACGGTTGCCGCCGCCATGACGGAGACCGCCGAGAAACTGACGGACGTGGACGGCGAGGCCGGCACCGCGCAGTACAACCTGCTGGTGGGAGCCCTCGCTGCGCTGAGCCGTGACGAGCATGCGGCGGGCCTCATCCTGGACTCCTACCTGCTGCGCGCCCTGGCCACTGGCGGTTGGGCCCCCAGCTTCACCGACTGCTCCCGCTGCGGCATGCCGGGCCCGCACACGGCGTTCTCCGCGCCCCTGGGCGGCATGGTCTGTGCACAGTGCCGGCCGCCCGGGTCACCGGCCCCCGCAGCCGAAACCGTGGTCCTGCTTGCGGCCCTGCTGACCGGGGACTGGAGCACCGCGGACGCGTCCTTGCCGCAGCACCGCAAGGAGGGCGCCGGCCTGGTGGCCGCTTACCTGCAGTGGCATTTGGAACGAGTATTGAAGTCCCTCAAACATGTGGAGCGTAGCTGACAGTGGCCCTGGGAAAAAAGAACAACGCCCCCCGGAAGCGTACCCACCCCGTGGTGGCCCCTTACCCGCATCCTTCCGGTGCGGTGGCACCGTCCATCCCGGCTGAGTTCATTCCCCGGCATGTGGCAATCGTCATGGACGGCAACGGCCGCTGGGCCAACCAGCGCGGGCTGCCGCGGATTGAGGGGCACAAGGCGGGGGAGCCCGCGCTGCTCGATGTCATGGCAGGCGCCATCGAACTGGGCATCGAATATGTCAGCGTCTATGCGTTCTCCACCGAAAACTGGCGGCGTTCACCGGAGGAGGTGCGCTTCCTGATGGGATTTAACAAGGACGTGCTTCGAAGGCAGCGGAACCAGCTGGACGACTGGGGTGTCCGGGTACGTTGGGCCGGTCGCCGGCCGCGCCTCTGGGGTTCAGTCATACGGGAGCTGGAGGAGGCCGAGCAGTTCACGGTGGCAAATACCACCTGTAATTTGACCATGTGTGTTAATTACGGCGGCCGGGCCGAGATCACCGACGCCGTGTCCGCGATTGCCGAAGACGTCGCGGCCGGCAGGCTGAAGCCGGGCGCCATCACCGAGCGGACCATCCAGAAGTACCTGGATGAACCCGATCTTCCCGACGTCGACCTTTTCCTGCGCAGTTCGGGGGAGCAGAGGCTGTCCAACTTCCTGCTCTGGCAGTCCGCGTATGCGGAGTTCGTCTTCATGGACACGCTGTGGCCGGATGTTGACCGGCGGACCCTCTGGGCCGCCGTCGAAGAATATGCCAGGCGGGACCGCCGGTATGGCGGTGCCGTTGATGCAGCCCCTGCGCCGGCGGATCCCCAGGCGGGTTAGCCCTGCCCATAGGCCCGCAGCCACCGGGCCAGCCGCGAGTAGGCATCGGTGCGGATCGGCTCCGGCGAGAGGAAGACGTCGTGCAGGGCACCGTCAATCCGCTCGATGGTCACCGTGCGCCCCAGCGTGAGTGCGCGGGTACCGATGATATTCACATCCAGGACGGCATCGGTGCGGCGCATTTCCTCGGACCAGAGCAGGCCGTTCGCGCTTCCCTTGGAGAGCAGGACCAGAATCGGCGCCTCGATTTCCAGGCCCCGGGCCACCCGGGCATGCCCGGCGAGTACCGCCCGCAGCCAGCCTGCGCGCACCGGGAATGCCATGCGGGGCCGGTAGCGCTCATCAACCGGCCACTCGCCGTCGGCCGCGCTGCTGATGGTGCGCCAGTAGTGGCCTCGCTCCGGGAGCCGGAGAACCGCCTGCGGGCGGAAGCGGGCCACGGGACGGACCATGCTGGACGCGGCGCGCCGCACCAGCGAACTCCCGTGCATCTCCAGCCAGGGGCTGTTCAGGATCAGCAGTGAAACGGCTTCCGGATGCCCGCTGCTCCACAGGGCCGCCACCAGCCCGCCGGTGGAATGGCCCATCAGAGCCAAAGGTCCGGGCGCGCCCTCCTGACGGATGATGCGGGCTGCTTCTTCGATTTCGGCGTCGTAGGCGGCGAGGTCCGCCACATAACCGCCCGGAGCCTCCGGGCGCAGGCTCCGTCCGTGGTTGTGCATGTCCAGTGCGTAGAAGTCGTAACCGGCCGAGGCCCAGAACCGCGCCAGGTCCACGTTGAAGAAATAATCGCTCCAGCCGTGCAGGAAAAGCACGGCACGGCGGTGGCCGTCGGCGACGCGGCTGTCCGGATCCGGCCGGAGCCGGACCAGGGTTGCCGTCCGTGCCACCCCGTCGGGGCCGGCGGCCGCGAAGGTGTGGGACTCGAAATCCGCGCCCAGGATGTCCTGCTGCCACTGCATGACCTCATGCTAGACCGGCGCGCCGGGGCACGCCGCCCGTGGGGCAGCTTCTCCGTTTTGGTGTGGCGCCCCCGGAGACGGGAAACTGGAGGCATGCGCGTTTATCCCACTTTCTTCAGGCTGGCCTTTTCATGGATGGACGCCGAGCGCGCCCACAAGATCGGATTCAAGGGCATCCGTCTCGCGCATGCGTCGGGCGCCGGACGGGTCCTGCAGAAGCTGACTGCCCCTGCTCCGTCCCTGCAGACCACCGCTTTTGGCGTCACTTTCCCGTCGCCGTTCGGGTTGGCTGCCGGCTTTGACAAGGAAGGGCACGGCATCGAGGCGCTCACGGATCTTGGATTCGGGCACGTTGAAGTGGGCACCATCACCGGGCAGGCGCAGCCGGGCAATGAAAAGCCGCGGCTGTTCCGCCTGGTCCAGGACCGGGCCGTCATCAACCGCATGGGATTCAATAACGATGGCGCGTCGGCCGTTGCGCCCAGGCTTAAGGCCGCGCGGGCCGCGCTTCAGCGCCGCTACCCGGCGGTGCGTCCGGTCATCGGCGTAAACATCGGCAAAACCAAGGTGGTGGAACTTGCCGACGCCGTGGACGACTACCTGGTGAGCGCCCGCAGCCTGGCGCCTGCCGCCGACTACCTGGTGGTCAACGTCAGTTCTCCCAACACCCCGGGACTGCGGCTGCTCCAGGACGTGGAAACGCTCCGTCCTCTGCTGACCGCCGTAGGACAGGAAGCTGACCGTGCCGCCGGACGCCACGTACCGCTGCTGGTAAAGATCGCACCGGACCTCAGCGACGAGGACATCGACGACGTGGCGCGCCTTGCCCTGGACCTGAAACTGGACGGCATCATTGCCACCAACACCACGATCGCCCGCGCAGGACTGTCCTCGCCGGCCGAAGAGGTGGAGAAATGCGGCGCAGGCGGCTTGTCCGGCGCTCCCCTGAAGGAGCGTTCCCTTGAGGTGCTGAAGCGGCTCAAGCACGCCACCGGCGACGCCCTGACCCTCGTGTCGGTGGGCGGCGTGGAGTCGGCCCGGGATGTCCAGGACAGGCTCGACGCCGGCGCGACCCTCGTGCAGGGTTACACCGCTTTCCTCTACGAGGGCCCGTTCTGGGCAGCACGGATCAACAAGCAGCTTGCGCGGACGCGGCGGTCCTGACGCGCCCTGCCGGTTGCCTCCCGTGAGGGAAAGGCGCTTTAAACCAGACACCCCGGCGGTATTTCCGCCGGGGTGTCTGTTGTTAAAGTTTGTGGGGTCAGGCCGGGTACTGTCCGCGCTGGACCTGGGGCTTGGGCAGCCGCAGCTTCCGGAACTGCAGGGACCGCATGGAACCGTACCAGACGGTGCCGCCCTCCACCTGCCCGAACTTTTCCGCCAGGCGCTTGCGGAGCTTGCGGGACAGAATGAAGACGTCCACAAAGACCGCCAGGAACATGACCCAGAAAGCGCCAAGGACGTAGATCATCATGTCGCTGGAAGCCGGGACCACCAGGGACACCAGCACGAACACCAACGCACCGAACATCAGGTATTCCCCGAGATTGAAACGCGCGTCCACGAAGTCGCGGGCGAAGCGTTTCTGGGGCCCCTTGTCGCGCAGCGGCAGGAACTTCTCGTCACCGGTGTCCAGGGCCCGGCGCATCTTAAGGCGCTGGTCCTGCACGGCCTGGCGTTCGGCGGCCTTGGAGGCCTTGCGGTCCTCGGGCACCAGCGGCCGCTTGCGGGCGGCCTCCTGGGCCTTCCGCGTGGGGGTCGGGGCGCCCTTGCCCGCCACACTGTTCTGCCGCGCCGCTGCCTCCGCTGCCTGCTGGTCTATGGTTTCCTGCGCCGAGGGCGCTTCTTTTCTACGTCCGAACACCTGACCAGAATACCTTGCAGCGGCGTGCCCGCTGCTTGCTTCCGCGCCTGCCCCGACCGGCACCGGAATGTGACGGGGGTAATGTTTTGGCCATGACTCCATCACCCGCGGCAACCCCGCACAGCACCACCACCACGGCAGGACCAGGCCCTGAGGCTAACGGCAGGACGGAAGATCTTCGTTCAGCGGTAGACCGTTCCTTCGACCAGACACTTGCACGGCTCAAGGAGCTGGTTGCCATCCCCGGGATTGCCTGGCCCAGCTTTGAGCGCACCCCCCTGGAGCGAAGCGCCGAGGCCGTCGCCGAACTCCTTCGGGGTGCCGGGATCGGTGAGGTCCAGGTGCTGACCGTGGACAAAGCCGACGGTACGCCCGGTGGGCCGGCCGTCGTCGCCCGCCGTCCTGCCGCCGAAGGAAAACCCACCGTCCTGCTGTACGCCCATCATGACGTCCAGCCGGTGGGCGACGAATCCCTGTGGGAAACGCAGCCCTTCACCGCCGTCGAAAAGGACGGACGCCTTTACGGCCGGGGCGCCGCGGACGACAAGGCCGGGATCATGACCCACGTCGCCGCCTACGCCGCCGTTGCCGAGGTCCTCGCCGGCTCGCTGGGGCTGGGCGTGACGTTCTTCATCGAAGGCGAGGAAGAAGCGGGGTCACCCACATTCCGGACGTTCCTTGAGGCGAACCGTGAACTGCTGCGGGCCGACGTCATTGTGGTGGCCGACTCCAGCAACTGGAAAGTCGGGATACCGGCCCTGACCACCAGCCTTCGCGGCCTGGTGGACGGCACCATCGAGGTGCAGGTACTTGACCATGCGGTGCACTCCGGCATGTACGGCGGGCCGGTCCTGGATGCGCCCACCCTGCTGTCCCGTCTGATTGCCACACTTCACGACGCCGACGGAAACGTTGCCATCGAAGGGCTGGTGGCCACCGACACGGCTGCCGTCGAGATGCCGGAGGCGGACTACCGGGTCGACGCGTCCGTACTCGACGGCGTCCGCCTTGCCGGAACGGGAAGCATCGCCTCGCGGTTGTGGACCAAGCCGGCGCTGTCAATCATCGGCTTCGATGCCCCCGCCGTGGACGTGGCATCCAACACACTGCTTCCACGTGCGCGGGCAAAGTTCAGCCTGCGGCTGGCGCCGGGCCAAGTTCCCGCGGAGGCCATGGAAGCGGTGCGCAGGCACGTCGAGGCCAACGCGCCCTTCGGTGCAAAGGTGGTCTTCACGCCGGGGGAGGCGGGCAACCCCTTCCAAACCGATACGTCATCCGCCGCGGCAACGGTGGCCATGTGGGCACTGGGGGAGGCCTGGGGGGTTCCGGCCGTGGAAACCGGCATTGGCGGGTCCATCCCCTTCATTGCCGACCTCACCGACCTGTATCCCAACGCGCAGATCCTGGTTACAGGCGTGGAGGACCCGGACTCGCGGGCCCACAGTGCCAATGAGTCGCTGCACATCGGTGACTTCCGCAATGCCATTCTGGCGGAGGCGCTCATGCTGGCCCGGTTGAACGGCGAGGGCCTCACCGCAGGGGAGTGAGCAGCTTTCGGCGTGCGGGCGGCCGCCCTGCTTCCAGGGAACAACCGGCCTGCTTTGACGGTTACGCCAGGAGTTAGAGCTACAGGACTGCCGCGCGTAGCATGTAGCTATAGCCCATACCGTATTTGTAGGGGCAGGCGCCGTTACGGCGACGCCGCCAGACCGTCCTAAGAAGGTAGGCCAATGAGCACCTCAACCAACGAAAACAGCACCGCCACCACCGTGGCCAGCGACGAACTGCCCGTTCACGAGGTCAACCTGACCGACGTCGCCGCCGGCAAGGTCCGCAGCCTCCTCGAGCAGGAAGGCCGCACGGACCTGCGCCTGCGCGTGGCCGTGCAGCCCGGTGGATGCTCAGGGTTGATCTACCAGCTCTACTTCGACGAGCGGCTCCTTGACGGAGACGCCGTCCGCGACTTTGACGGAGTCGAGGTCGTCGTCGACAAAATGAGCGTGCCGTACCTGAGCGGCGCAAGCATCGACTTCGAGGACACCATCTCGAAGCAGGGCTTCACCATCGACAATCCGAACGCCGGCGGCTCGTGCGCCTGCGGCGATTCATTCCACTAGGCCGGTTATTTCGCCTGATGTCGGCGCCGGGCTTCCTGCCGCATAAAACGGCACGGGGGCTCGGCGCCGACATGTGGGCGAAACGCCCGGGGGAGCGGTAAGCTCTACACCGAGTAGTAAAACTTTTTTGTGCCCGGAGCGCCGATGGCTGCCCGGACAACAGCAACAAGTAGGAAGGGCCGTCTGTGAGTTCGCAGAACCGAACCGGCAGCCGACGCAAAACGATCACCACGATCTCAAGCTTGGCTATAGCCGGCGCGTTGGTTTTGACCGGATGTTCGCCAGAGGTAGAGAAAGGGTGGATGCCCACTGAACGTGGCACCACCAGCAACACCGACCGCATCATGGACCTCTGGGTCAACTCATGGATTGCTGCGCTCGTGGTCGGCGCCATCACGTGGGGCCTGATCATCTGGTGCGTGGTCGCTTACCGGCGTCGCAAGGGAACCGTGGGCTTCCCGCGGCAGACCAGCTTCAACCTTCCGCTGGAAGTCTTCTACCTCACCATCCCGATCTTCATGGTCCTGGTGTTCTTCTACTTCACGGACCGTGACCAGCAGGCAATCGATGACCGTTCACAGCCTGCCGACGTCGTCGTGGACGTCCGCGGCAAGCAGTGGGCCTGGGACTTCAACTACAAGTCCGGCGATGTCATCCAGGAAGACCTCCACGAGGCCGGCGTCCAGGCGCACCTCACCGGCAACACCATCGACAAGGAACAGCTCCCCACGCTGTACCTGCCGGTGAACAAGTCCGTTGACCTCGAGCTCAACGCCCGCGATGTCATCCACTCCTTCTGGGTTCCCGCCTTCCTGCAGAAGCGCGACATGATTCCCGGCAAGACCAACTACATCCGGTTCACCCCCACTAAAGAGGGCACCTACGACGGTAAGTGTGCCGAACTCTGCGGCGAGTACCACTCCGAAATGCTGTTCCGCGTCAAAGTGGTGTCGGAATCTGAATTCCAGGCCCACATGGACCAGCTCAAGGCTGAAGGCAACACCGGCCTGCTCGGCGTGGAGTACGACCGCAACCCGAACCTGAACGAAACCAAGTAAGGGGAGCGACGTGGCTACGTACACCCAATCCGCACCCACGGGGGTCCTGTCGGCTCCCGTGGTACCCAAATCCAAGGGGCGCATCGTCGTCAACTGGATCACCTCCACTGACCACAAGACCATCGGGTACATGTACCTGATCGCGTCCTTCGTGTTCTTCTGCCTCGGCGGCGTCATGGCCCTGCTGATCCGTGCGGAACTCTTCGAGCCCGGCATGCAGATCCTGCAGACCAAGGAACAGTACAACCAGCTGTTCACCATGCACGGCACCGTCATGCTGCTGATGTTCGCTACCCCGCTGTTTGCCGGCTTCGCCAACGTGATCATGCCGCTGCAGATCGGCGCGCCCGACGTCGCGTTCCCGCGTCTGAACGCACTGGCCTTCTGGTTCTTCCTGTTCGGCTCCACCATCGCCGTCTCCGGCTTCATCACCCCGCAGGGTGCTGCATCCTTCGGCTGGTTCGCCTACGCGCCGCTGTCCAACACCACGTTCACCCCGGGCATCGGTGGCGATCTGTGGGTCTTCGGCCTGGCATTGTCCGGCTTCGGCACCATCCTCGGTGCGGTCAACTTCATCACCACCATCATCTGCATGCGCGCTCCGGGCATGACCATGTGGCGTATGCCCATCTTCACCTGGAACACCCTGATCACCGCGATCCTGGTCCTGATGGCGTTCCCGCCGCTGGCCGCCGCCCTGTTCGCCCTCGGCGCGGACCGCAAGTTCGGTGCCCACATCTTCGATCCTGAGAACGGCGGTGCCGTCCTCTGGCAGCACCTGTTCTGGTTCTTCGGACACCCCGAGGTGTACATCATCGCGCTGCCGTTCTTCGGCATCGTCTCGGAGATCTTCCCGGTGTTCAGCCGCAAGCCGATCTTCGGCTACAAGGGTCTGGTCTACGCCACCATCGCCATCGCGGCCCTCTCGGTCACCGTGTGGGCCCATCACATGTACGTCACCGGCGCCGTCCTGCTGCCGTTCTTCTCGTTCATGACCATGCTCATCGCAGTGCCCACCGGCGTGAAGTTCTTCAACTGGATCGGCACCATGTGGCGCGGGTCGCTGACCTTCGAGACGCCCATGCTCTGGAGCCTCGGCTTCATGATCACCTTCCTCTTCGGTGGTCTTACCGGCATCATCCTGGCCTCGCCGCCGCTTGACTTCCACGTTTCGGACTCCTACTTCGTGGTGGCGCACTTCCACTACGTGGTGTTCGGCACCGTGGTGTTCGCCATGTTCGCCGGGTTCTACTTCTGGTGGCCCAAGTGGACCGGCAAGATGCTCAACGAGCGCCTGGGCAAGATCCACTTCTGGCTGCTGTTCCTGGGCTTCCACGGCACCTTCCTGATCCAGCACTGGCTGGGTGTCGAAGGCATGCCGCGCCGGTACGCGGACTACCTCGTGGAGGACAACTTCACGTGGATGAACCAGTTCTCCACCGTGGCATCCTTCGTACTGGGCGCGTCCCTCATCCCGTTCTTCTGGAACGTCTACATCACCTGGCGCAAGGCCGAAAAGGTCCAGGTCGATGATCCGTGGGGCTTCGGTGCTTCGCTCGAGTGGGCCACGTCCTGCCCGCCGCCGCGCCACAACTTCACGTCCCTGCCCCGGATCCGTTCCGAGCGTCCCGCCCTGGACCTGCACCACCCGGAACTCCGCCAAGTCCACACCGTTGACTCGCCGGCTCCCGCAGCGGCAGTACTCGGCAACGCCGACCAGAAGGACACCGCACAGTGAAAATCGAATCCTGGATCTTTGGCTCCGGAGTCTTCTTTTTCGTACCCGTCTCGCTGGTCTACGGATTCCTGACCAACTGGAGCGAATGGGTGGGCATCCTGGGCATCCTGCTCGTGGCCGGCCTGGCCGGCATGATCGGCGCCTACCTGGGCTTCACCGGCAAGCGCGTTGGCCTCCGTCCCGAGGACCGCAGCGATGCGGAAATCCACGAGGGCGCCGGTGAACAGGGGCACTTCAGCCCCTGGAGCTGGTGGCCCCTGGTCCTGGGCATCGCCTGCGCCACTGGCTTCCTGGGCCTGGCGGTTGGCGCCTGGGTCATCTTCATCGCCGGCGGAATCGCCATCGTAGCCCTCGTCGGCTGGGTGTATGAATACAGCCGCGGAGACCACGCACACTAGGCAAGCAATAAGAATAACGACGTCGGGCCCCACCAATATGGTGGGGCCCGACGTCGTTAAGGGGTTTTTACGGCCCTCAGCCGGCCCCCTGGGACTCCAAAAGTCCGCGAAGGTCCCGGAGGGCCGCTTCCACCGTTTCACGTCCCAGGTCGTCCTCGAGCGCGGCTTCGCTGACGGACAGCTCCACCTCACACCCCTGTGCAAAGTCGGCGGCCATCACCTGGAGCAGGGACCGGGCGTCCACCTTCGCCGCGCCCGCCTTGCTGATGGTGACCGGAAGCCCCGTATCGGTGACAGCCCGGACAAATACCGCGGCGGAACGTGCATGCAGGCCTACCGGCGCTGCCACCACGGCCTTCTGTGTTGGCAAAGGGACTCCTTATACGAAAGACGGCCCCATCCGTCTGCTGGCAAAATTTCCAGACCAAATATAGCGTTCGCCATGTGTCAATGGCCATTAGGTTCTGCCCATCGGCGGCCGGTTGATATGCCCGCTGGTGGCCAGTAGAACTGCCCGGTGATGGCCAACAGATCTGCCCACTGACTGGATCGGCGGGGTTGGCCATTCTTGG